>Ga0315281_10001280_pt1 | contig 36937 bp, 30 predicted proteins | sample YL17G07_0_MG_FD_204540 | JGI IMG/M metagenome (GOLD analysis project Ga0315281, IMG submission 204540) | Sediment microbial communities from Yellowstone Lake, YNP, Wyoming, USA - YL17G07_0 | ecosystem: Environmental > Aquatic > Freshwater > Lake > Sediment | place: USA: Wyoming | collected...
CTGCCCTACAAGACCGTGGTCGGCGGCGCCCCCTGCACGCAGCGCTGGGCCGACCAGATCGGCGCCGACGCCTACGCCGAGGACGCCAGCGACGGGGTCAAGAAGATCGACGCGCTGCTGGGGAAGTGAAGCAGCAGCGACGTCGGTGAAAAGGGGATCTGGCGGCGGAAGAACTCGCATTCGCACGGAGGCCCAGCGGCCTCGTGTGCAGCGGCGAGCGGGCCGCCTGCCCTCGTGACGACGACATGCCCGGCGTCCAAGAGCAGGTGTACGCGGCGGACGGCCTCATCCTCGCGACGCCGATCTACTACGAGAACCTCTCGGGGCAGATGGCGCTGAGCTGACGCCTGTACTGCCGCGGCCCAACGCTCTTTGCGACCTCTCTTGCCGGTCTCGATCGGTCCATCCGGCCGCGGCGCACCACGGACGCCTTGACGCGGACCCGGTTCGCTTGCTATGCCACAGATAGCGAGATCACCGGGGAGGTGGGTCCTTGAAACGACGTGCCCATGCGGGGCGTACGTGCAGTGGGGGCTTCAGCCTGAATGTCTTCACCGACCACGACGCTGCGACGCGCGCGTGACCGCGCCGCGGATCGACTGCCTCTCGGCGGCCGAGAAGGACGCGCTGTACCAGCGCGTGCTGCACGTCCTCGAGCACGTCGGCGTCGGTGTGGGCTCGGCGAGCGTCCTCCGCTTGCTCGCCGAGGCGGCGGCGCGGGTCGACGGGGAGCGCCAGGTCGCCAAGCTTCCGCCGGAGCTGGTGGAGAGCTGCCTCGCGCAGGCGCCCCGCCAGATTCGGCTTGCCGGGCGCGACCCGGCGCATGACCTCGTCGTGGGCGAGGGCTCGCCGCTCGCCTGCACCACCGACGGCATGGCGACGATGGTCCTCGACGACCTGACCGGCGAGGTGCGCGGAGCCACCCGGGCCGATCTGGCGTACTACTTCGGCCTCTTCGACGCCCTGCCAGAGCTCGACTTCATCTGGACGACGCTCACGGGCCCCGACCTCGACGCCGTCACCGGCGGCCTGGAGACCGACCTGATCGCCCTGGAGTCGACCTCCAAGCACGTCCAGAGCATCGTCGCGCACTCGCCGGAGCAGGTGCCGCCGCTCCTGGAGATGCTGGAGGCGATCGCGGGAGCCCCACTCCAGGAGCGACCCATCTACTCCTCCCTGCACTGCCCCGTGTCGCCGCTCCAGTTCGAGAGCGACAAGCTTGACGCCGCGATCGAGCTGGCGCGTCACGGCGTGCCCGTCAACATCCATCCCCTGCCGCTGATGGGATCGACCAGCCCGATGAGCATCCTCGGCTCGGCCGTGACGGGGATCGCGGAGTTCCTTGCGGGGATCGTGATCTTCCAGCTCGCGGCGCCGGGCTGCGCGCTGACGGTGGTCGCCACCGGCGGCGCGACCGACTTGCGCACCGGCGGCTACCTTTGCGGGGCTCCGGAGGTCGCGTTGCTCGACATGGTCTGCCTTTCGATGAGCACGCACTTCGGGCTACCCAGCATGGGTTCGGGGATCAGCTCGGACGCAAAGGCGGCCAACTTCCAGGCCGGCGCCGAGGGCGCCATCACCGCCATGGCGACCGTCCTCGCTGGCGCCGACATGCTCGTGTCGGCCGGGCTCCTGGACTCGGTCCAGGCCATCTCGACCGCCAAGGTCATGCTGGACTGCGACACGATCGGATCTGTGCGCCGGCTCCTGCGGTTGCCCGCAGTGGATGACGCGTCGACGCTGCTCGACGACATCGCCGCAGTGGGCTCCGGCGGCCACTTCCTCGGCCGGCGGAGCTCCCGTGAGGGCTCGCGCCGCGGCGAAATCTGGCGCCCTTCGGTCTTCCAGCGCGGGAGCCTCTCCGAGTTCGCGGGGCGGTCTCTCGTGAGCGACGCGCTGGAGCGCGCCGAAGCCGTGCTCGCCGCGCACGTGCCCACGCCCATTCCTGACGACGCCCGCCGCGCGGCGCGGGCCACGTTCGAGCGGTACGCGCGCGGCGCGGGCGCCGGCAGCCACTGAACAAGGAGCACCGGAAGATGGAGACGCAGTACCCGACCCGCATGGGTGACGGCTCGCTGACCCGCATGACGCGCAGCGAGCTGCGCGCGGAGCTCGAAGAGGGCACCCTGGCGGCGGCGAGCCGGGCCAAGGTGCCGCCGCTGTCCGCGGACGAGCTCGACCACCTGCTCGAGATCTGGGCTTCGCCGGCCAAGTTCTCCGCCGTCGACATCGGCGACGAAGTCGTGCTCACCTACGACGGCTCGGGGTCCAAGACGGTCGGCACGCGCACCCAGGACCTGCTCATCTACGAGCAGATGTTCGGGGCCGACTCCGTCGAGCTCGGGCACGTCGACTACTCGTTCAAGGCGATCCGGACCATCCTGCCGTTCGAGGCCCAGAACATGAAGGACGCGCAGGCGGTCCTGACGGTGCCGGTGATGTACGGGGCGATGCCCAATCTGGGGCTGTACTCGAAGCCCGACGGGCCGGCGCCTAACTGGTCCGAGCTGCTTCCGCAGGCGCGAGTGGACGAGGCGCGAGCGGCCCAGGAGGAGGCGGTCGGGTACGCCGTCGAGGACATGGTGAAGACCGCTGACGCCATGTGGGAGGCGGGCGCCGACGGCATCGACTTCGACACCGCCGGCGCCGCCGGCGACGGCGACTTCCTGGCCACCCTCCTCGCCATCGAGCGGATCCGCGAGGCCCACCCCGACATGGGCATCCAGGTCGGCATGGCCGGCGAGTTCGTCCTCGGGATGCACGGCCAGCTCGAGTACGACGGCGTGCGCCTGGCCGGTCTCTGGCCGCGCGGGCAGATGGAGCTCGTGCGCCGGGCGGGAGCGACGATCTACGGCCCGGCGATCACCGTGAACACGCGCCGGACGGGGGCGTGGAACATCGCCCGCGCTCTGACGCTGGTCAAGCCGTGCATGGAGGTGGCCGAGATCCCCGTGCACATGAACATCGGCATGGGGGTCGGCGCCATCCCCATCACCAGCTACCTGCCGCTGGACGCCGTGGCGCGCGCCTCGCGCGCCACCGTCGACATCCTGCGGCTGGACGGCTTGTAGGTCGGCGGCGGCGACCCTCTCGGGATGCCGTGTGCCCACGCGACCGCCTCGGGGATGTGCGGGATGCGCGCTGCTGGAGATCTGGTGGCGCGCATGCAGATCACTCGGGGAATGCGGATCGGCGAGGCCAAGGCGTACGTCGCCGAGCGGCTCGGGGTCAGCCCCTTCGACCTCTCCGACCCCATCGCCATGGAGGACGTGCGCCGGGAACGGCAGCTCGGGCGCATCACGACCTTCGAGATCAGCTACCCGACCCAGTCGAGCGCCATGGAGGCCAAGTTCAGGATCGCGGAACTGCTCGACCTGCCGATCAACTGCGTCCAGCGCTTTCGGGAGCACGCGGGGCTGGCGCGAGCGGAAGAGCAACGACCTCAGGCCGGGGGGCTCCCGGCCGGCCGAGCCCGGAGGTGATCTGTGACGACGACCATCGACCGCGAGCGGCTCGCGGCGCTCAAGGCGCGCGAAGACGCGGACTTCGTCGCGCGCCACCCCCGTTCCCGCGAGCTTTTCGAACGGGCGCAAGCGCACATGCTCGACGGCGTCCCCATGAACTGGATGACGCGCTGGTCAAGCCCGTTCCCGCCGTTCGTCGCCGAGGCGCACGGCGCCCGCTTCACCTGCGTCGACGGCCATGAGTACGTCGACTTCTGCCTCGGCGACACCGGCGCCATGACCGGGCACTCGCCGAGTGCGTCGGTGGAAGCGATCACCGCCCAGGCGACGCGCGGCATCACGACGATGCTCCCGACCGAGGACTCGCTCTGGGTGGCGGCGGAGCTCTCGCGTCGCTTCGGCCTGCAGTACTGGCAGCTCGCGCTGACGGCCACTGACGCCAACCGCTTCGCCGTGCGCCTCGCCCGTCACGTCACGAAGCGACCCAAGATCCTCGTCTACAACTACTGCTACCACGGCTCTGTCGACGAGACCATCATCACCATCAACGACGGCGTGCCGGGACCCAAGCCCGGCAACGCCGGCCCGCCGGTCGATCCGACCGTCACGAGCAAGGTGATCGAGTGGAACGACCTGGCCGCGCTCGAGGAGGCGCTCGCGCCCGGCGACGTGGCCTGCGTCCTCGCCGAGCCGGCGCTGACCAACATCGGCATCATCCTGCCGGACGAGGGCTATCACGCCGAGCTGCGCCGCCTCACGCGCGAGACGGGCACGCTTCTCATCATCGACGAGACGCACACGATCTGCGCCGGCCCCGGCGGCTGCACGCAGGCCTGGGGCATCGAGCCCGACATGGTGACGCTCGGCAAGCCGATCGGCAGCGGCGTCCCCGCCTCCGTCTACGGCTTCGGCCAGGCGGTCGCCGATCTCATCCGCGTCGGCTGGGACTACCACGCCGCCGACGAGTGCGGCATCGGCGGCACGCTCGCCGGCAACGCGCTCAGCGTGGCGGCGGTGCGCGCCACTCTGGGCGAGGTGCTGACGGACGCGGCCTACGCGCACACGATCCCGCTGGCCGGCCGATGGGCCGACGGCGTCCAGGGCGTGATCGACGAGTTCGGCCTGCCGTGGGTGGTCAAGCGCCTTGGCTGCCGCGCCGAGTATTGGCCGCGGCCCGTGCCGCCTCGCAACGGCGGCGAGGCCGCCGCCGCCGAGGACGGGCAGCTCGACAGCTACCTGCACCTGTTCATGCTGAACCGCGGCATCCTGATGACGCCGTTCCACAACATGGCGCTGATGGCGCCGCAGACGACGTCAGCGGACGTCGACCGCCACACGGAGCTGCTGCGCGAGGCGGCCGGGACGCTGGTAGGCTGAGGGCCGCCGACACGGAAGCCGCGTCACCTACGTCATCCGGAGGTAGCGACATGACTGCTCCTGTATCCCGCCCGAAGGTCGTCGCCGTGATCGGCAGCCCCAGGCGGCGCGGCAACACCGCAACCTTGGTGGACGCTGCTCTCGAAGAGCTCGAGCGCAGCGGCTGCGACTGCACGCGGATCGTGCTCTCCGCGCTGCGCATCAACGCCTGTGACGGCCACGAGAACTGCGGCGAGCGGGACTCCTGTCCCCATGACGACGACATGCCCGGCGTCCTCGAGCAGGTGTACGCCGCCGACGGCCTCATCCTCGCGACGCCGATCTACTACGAGAACGTCTCGGGGCAGATGAAGACGTTCATGGACCGCAACGCCACCCGCTACTACCACGAGCAGTGGCTGACCCCGAAGGTAGTCGGCCTGGTCGCCGTCGCCGCGGAGTCCAGCGCCGAGGACACCCTGGCCGCCATGCGCCGGTTCGTGGCGCTCTCGAATCCCGAGGAGGTGCCTATGGTTGCCCTCGGCGGGTGCGCCGACAAGCCGGGAGCCGCCGCGGAGGACGCCGAGCTCATGGCCCAGGCGCGGGCGCTCGGGCGCTCGATGGCCGAGCGGCTCGGCCTCGATCCGAGCTGACCATCGTCCACGGGGCGGGTGGCGCTACGCCGCCCGCCCCGTCTCCTGCACGAGCACTTCGAACGGGATGCCGAACTCCTTGTGCAGCGCGCGGACCATTCGCAGGCTGAGCGAGCGCTTGCGCGACAGTACCTCCGACACACGCGAGCGACTGCCGAGGCACCGCTGGAGATCGCGGCGCGTCAGGCCCTGCTGGTCCATGACGAACAGGATCGCGTCGACAGGGTCGGGCAGAGGTATCGGCCAGCGACGCTGCTCGTAGATCTCGATCACCAACGCCAGAAGCTGCAACTCATCGGCCTCCGGCGAGTCCGGTCGCGGGTCGAGGTCGAGCAGGCGGTCGAGCTCGGCCAGAGCTGAGGCGTGCCCTTCGTCGTCGCTGATGAGGCGGGTCATGTGACCTCCTAGAGACGCCAGCGGTCGTATTCTGGGTGGGTCCCCACGCGCAGTACCCTGGCGATGCCGTTCGCGAAGTCGAAGCGGACGACCAGCCTGTAGTCGTTGCCATCCGCGCGAGCCACGCGGCGAGCGCCTGGCGAGAGTCGGCGTGCAACGCCATGAACGAGTGGAGCTCCCAGCGGCCCACGACGCGCATCTGTCAGGCTCCAGAAGTCCGGCAGGCAGGCGAGCGGGCCACAGCGGCTGTTCCCATTTTGGGAACAGCATACACTGAAGTGAGGAGCGCGCCAAGCATGGTTGCATCTTCGTGCGCCGAGAAGCCCGCGGCCAGATGTCTCACACGCGCCGGCGGTGGACGTTCGCCTCAGCGGCGGTAGACATTGCGGTGGCGTCGCATTTCGAGGCTGAGGACAGGTCGCGAGAGAAGGCACAAAACCGCTGCACCGGCGCAGAACGCGCGGCGTTGTGCCGCGCGCGGGGGCGGTGCTAAACTGTGCCCGTGCTCGCGGCCTCCATCAGCATCAGCACGATCAACCGCGCCTGCGGTCTGTAGGCCCGTCCGCTTCCCGCGGACGGGCCCTCATGCGCTGCTATCTCTCTCGCCCGCCCGCTGACCGTCCCCACCCCCGAACCGTCATCGGACACATGCGAGGTCACCGCTCATGACTGCCAGGATCAACCCCATCGCCCCACGCCTGAAGTGGGACGTCCTCAGCCCCGGCGAGCTCGAACGCATCCACGAGGCCACCCTCGAGATCCTGGAAGAGGTCGGCATCCGCTTTCCCAGCGACAAGGCGCTGACCGTGCTCGAGCAGGGTGGCTGCGCGGTGGACCGCGCGACGCAGGTCGCCAAGTTCCCGCGCGCGCTGGTCATGGAGGCGGTCTCGAGGGCGCCGGGCGAGTACGTACTCGCCGGTCGTGACCCCGCCGCCGACATGCTCATCGACGGCAAGCACTGCTACCTCAGCAACGACGGCTCGGGGGTGTTCGTCTACGACCACAAGACCGGCGAGAAGCGCCCCAGCACCAAGAACGATGCCGCCACCAGCGCGCGCTTTGTCGACGCGCTGCCCAGCATCAGTTACTACTGGGGCCCCGTGGTCACCAGCCAGGACGTGCCCCCGGCCACCAAAGCGCTGCACGACGCCGAGGCTGTGTTCACCAACACCAGCAAGCACTTCCAGACGGTGACCACCGTCGGCGAGAAGCCGGCGCGCTACCTCGTCGAGATGGCGGCCGCCATCGCCGGCGGCGTCGACAAGCTGCGGGAGCGCCCCATCCTGAGCTTCATGCAGTGCGCCGTCGACCCGCTCGGTCACGACGGACCGAACCTGGAGGCCAACCTCGTGGCCGCCGAGCATGGGCTGGCCAGCGGCTTCATGCCCATGCCCCTTGCGGCCGGCACCGGCCCGGCCACGCTGGCCGGCAACCTCGTCGTGCAGAACGCCGAGACGCTCAGCGGCGTCGTGCTTCTGCAGCTAGCCTTTCCAGGTTCGCCGTGCTTCTTCGCCGGCGCCCCGAGCGTGATCGACCTCAAGACCGGCGGCTACACCGGGGGCTCGCCCGAGGACTACCTGCTCGCCGCCGCCAGCACCCAGCTGGCGCACTTCTACGGCCTCCCCATGGCGATGGGCACGATGGCCACCGGCGCCAAGGAGCCCGACTGGCAGGCCGCCATCGACGACTCCCTCAGCACCTTCGCCAGCGTGATGAGCAGCGCCGACATGATGAACGGCGCCGGCCTGTTGAACGGTTCCAAGATCCTCAGCTACCCGCATATGGTGATGGAGACCGAGATCTACTCCATCGTGCAGAAGGTCGCCGGCGGCATCGAGGTCAGCGACGAGACGCTGGCCCTGGAGGTGATCAAGAAGGTCGGCCCCAACGGCACCTACCTCGCCGAGAAGCACACGCGGGCGCACATGAAGGAGATCTGGCGCCCGAACGTGTGGGACCGGACCCCGTACGATACCTGGCTGCGCGAGGGCAAGAAGGGCGCCTTGGAGAAGGCCACCGAGATCGCCGACGAGATCCTCGAGAACTACCGGCCCGAGCCGCTGCCCGAGGACGTGGTGAAGGAACTGCGCGCGATCGTCGATCGCGCCGACAAGGAGCTGGCGGGCGCCTGATGACCGAGCTCTGCCCGATCACGACGTCGCCCACGAGGCTGGCGCTCAAGATCCTCGGCGACGACGACCTGCGCCGCGTGCACGCGGCGGCGCTGGCGCTTTTGGGCGCCGAGGGCGCCGCCGCGGAGAATGCGGCGCGCCTGGCCCCCGATACCGTCGTTCTCGGCGGCCGCGTCTTCGAGCATCACACGGTGCTCGGCGCGAAGCACTGCTGGCTGGGCACCGGCGGCCCTGGCGCGCTCGTGCGCCCGCGCGCGGGCGGCGACCCGCGCCCGGCGATCGCCGCCGATCTCGACGAGGCCTGCCGGCTGGCCGACGCCCTGCCCGAGGTGGCCGTCGTCTACGGCCCGCCGGTGCACGCCGCCGGCGAGACGCTCCTCGCCGAGCTGGCGCAATGCTTCGCGGCGACCAGCAAGCACGTCCAGCTCACGACGCTGCGCTCCGCCGAAGAGGCTCGCGCGGCGGTGCGCATGGCGATCGCCGTGGCCGGCTCCGAGGTCGAGGTGCGCGGCCGCCCGCCGGTGAGCCTGTGCGCCGGCGCCGACGCGCTCGGCGCCGCAGCCGTGTTCGCCCGCGCCGGCCTGCCGGTGGGCGTCGTCGCGGCGCCCAACGGCCGCACGGCCGGCGCCGACGATCAAGCTGACCTGGCCGCGGCTCTCGTGCGGCATCATGCCGGCGTGCTGGCCGCGTGCGCCGCCATCCAGGCGACGGCCCCCGGGGCGCCGTTCTTCTACGTCGCCGACCCGGCGCTCGCGGGCCTGGCGGCCGGCAGTCCCGAAGCCGCCATGTTCCAGATCGCCGCCACGCAGCTGGCCGCGCACATCGGGCTGCCCGTGAGCGCCGTCGGCATGACTACCGGCAGCCACGAGCCCGACTGGCAGGCCTGCACGCAGAATGCGTTTGCCGCGCTCAGCACCATGGCCGCGGGCGCCGATCTCACGGCCGGCGCCGGCACGCTGGGCGGCGGCAGCGTCTTCTCCGCCCAGCAGCTCGTCATGGACTCCGAGATCTACTCGTGGAACGCGCGCCTCGTGGCAGGCGTCATAGTGGACGAGGAGACCATCGCTCTGGACACCATCAGGCAGGTCGACATCGGCGGCAACTTTCTCGGCCAGCGCCATACCCGCAGGCACATGAAGGACGTCTGGCGTCCGCGCCTGCTCGACCGCAGCATGTGGGATGCCTGGGTCGCGTCCGGCAGTGAGGGCGCCTACGAGAAGGCGTCGCAGCTGGTCGACAAGCACCTCGCCGAGCACCAGGTGCTCCCGCTCGGCGACGGAGTCACGGAGACGCTGGCCGGCATCGTGGCCGCAGCGAAGGGACTGTACTAAGCTGATGCACGGATGCATACGGCGCCGGAGCGGCTACGCCGCCGGCGCCTCACGAGAAGGAGGCAGACGATGACCAGGAGCTACCAGGACATACCCCTCTTCAAGGACGTCAGCGAGGAGGAGTGGAACGACTATCGCTGGCAGATGCGCAACCGCCTCACCACCACCGCCGACTTCGAGCAGGTGCTCAACCTCACGGGCCGGCAGCGCGCCGACCTCGACGCCTGTATGGGCAAGTTCCGCGTGTCCGTGACGCCCTACTACGCCTCGCTGATGGACCCCGACGACCCGCACTGCCCGGTGCGCATGCAGGCCGCGCCCTCGCCGGCCGAGCTGGTCATCCACCAGGAAGATCTCAAGGACGCGGTCAGCGAGGACTTCGACTCGCCGACGCCGCGCCTCACGCACCGCTACCCCGACCGCGTGCTCTTCGTGGTCACCGAGATGTGCAGTATGTACTGCCGCCACTGCACGCGGCGGCGCCTCGTTGGCGGCACCGAGGCCATGGTCGGCCAGACCGAGATCGACAACGCCATCAAGTACATCGAGCGCTCCCCCGAGGTGCGCGACGTGCTGATCAGCGGCGGCGACCCGCTGGTCCTCTCAGACGATCAGCTCGAGGCGATCATCAAGCGCGTGCACGCCATCCCCCACGTCGAGATCATCCGCCTCGGCACGCGCGCCCCCGTGGTCTTCCCGCAGCGCATCACCCCCGCGCTCGTGACCATGCTCAAGAAGTACCAGCCGCTCTACATCAACACGCACTTCAACCACCCCAAGGAGTTCACGCCCGAGAGCAGGAAGGCCTGCGACATGCTCGCCGACGGCGGCTTCCCGCTGGGCAACCAGACGGTGCTCATGGCCGGCATCAACGACTGCGCCAGCGTCATGAAGAAGCTCGTCCACAAGCTGGTCGAGTACCGCGTCAAGCCCTACTACTACTACCAGTGCGATCTCGCCGAGGGCACCGGCCACTTCCGCACCAGCGTGGCCAAGGGCATCGAGATCTACGAGAGCCTGCGCGGCCACACCACGGGCTTCGCCGTGCCCACCTACATCATCGATGCCATCGGCGGCGGCGGGAAGACGCCGGTGTTCCCCAACTACGTGATCAGCCAGGCGCCGCACCAGATCATCCTCCGCAACTACGAGGGCGTGATCAGCAAGTACACCGAGCCCAAGGAGTACGTCGAGGGCGATTGCCACTGCGAGGACTGCGAGATCGAGAAGCAGCGGCTCGGCGTGGCCGGCCTCTTCGACAGCCCGGAGCCGACGCTCTCCGACGTGTGGGCGGCGCGCCTGCAGAAGGTCGTCGACCGCAAGAACCGCATGGCCGACGTGTTCGGGCCGGCCAAGGTCTAAGGCGGCTGCCATGCCGAGAGTCTTCGTCGAACCCATCGGGCTGACCCTGCAGGTCGACGAGCAGGAGACGCTGTTCGACGGCCTCGTGCGCGCAGCCGTCGACATCCCCACCGACTGCGCGGGGCGCGGAACCTGCGGCAAGTGCCTCGTGAGGGTCGGCACCGGCGAGTTCTCGGCGCCCACGGAGCGCGAGCTCAAGCGCATCTCCGAGAAGCTGCGCGCCGAGGGCTGGCGCCTGGCCTGCCAGGCGTACCCCCGCTCGGCGCGGGTCAGCATCGAGGTGCGCGGCGCCGCCGGCCAGCGCCGCATTCTCACCACCTCCAAACTGCATCACGGCGCCGCACATCCCGCCGTGGTGACCCGGGTGGTCGAGCTGGAGCCGCCGACGCTCGCCGATGCGCGCTCGGACCTGGAGCGCTTCGACGAGGCCCTCGGCGGCGTCGAGGTGCCGCTCAAAGTCCTCGAGTACCTCCCCAAGACCCTCCGTGACGGACGCTGGCGGGTGATCGCCACGCTGTACGGCAAGCGCGTGATCGACGTGCACGCCGTCGACGATCACGCGCCGGAGCTCTACGGCGCGGCGGTCGACGTCGGCACCTCCAAGGTCATCGTCTACCTGTTCGATCTGGCGCGCGGCGCCCTCATCGACCAGGAGGCCGTGGAGAACCCGCAGATGCGCTACGGCGAGGACGTCATCTCGCGCATCGCCCAGGCGGCCCAGCATGACGACACGGCCGCCCTCGCCCAAGCGGTGCGCGAGGGCATCAATGCCGATCTGAAGGTGCTCTACGAGCGCCAGGGCGTGCACCCCAACCATGTCTGCGACATGACCGTGGTGGGCAACACCGCCATGCATCATCTGGCGCTCGGCCTCTCGCCGGTCGGCCTCGGGCAGGCGCCGTTCGCGCCGGCCGCGGCCGAGCCGCTCACGCTGCGCGCGCGTGAGCTCGGCCTCGACATGAACCCAGAGGGGGGCGTGCACTTCCCGCCGCCCATCGCCGGCTTCGTCGGCTCGGACGCGCTGGCCGTCATCGCCGCCACGCGGCTCGCCGGCAAGAAGCGTCCGTGCATGGCCATCGACATCGGCACCAACACCGAGATCGCGCTCGCCCACGAAGGCCGCGTGACGGTCACCAGCTGCGCCTCCGGGCCCGCCTTCGAGGGCTATCAGATCCGTCACGGCATGAAGGCCGTCGCCGGCGCCATCGAGCGCCTGCGCATCACCCGGCACGGCAACGCCACCGACATCAAGACGATCGCCGCCGCCGAGCCTATCGGCATCTGCGGCTCGGGCGTGGTCGACCTGCTCGCCGGGCTGGTCCACGCCGGCGTCGTCGACAAGAGCGGCCGCATGCAGGAGCACCCCCGCGTGCGCCAGGGCGAGGAGGGCCGCGAGTACCTCGTCACTGCCGGTCCGCACGGCGACATCGTCTTCACGCAGCACGACGTGCGCAGCCTGCAGCTCGCCAAAGGCGCGATCCACAGCGGCTGGGAGCTGCTCCTCGACACCCTCGGCGTCGCCGTCGAGGAGCTCGACCACGTGTACATCGCCGGCGCCTTCGGCAACTACCTCGACCTCGACGCCGCCCAATTCCTCGGCCTGTTCCCGCCGGTGACCAAGCGGCGGGTCGATTTTGTGGGCAACGCCGCCGGCGTGGGCGCGCAGATGGCCCTGATCGACGTCAGGGCGCGGCGCCGCATGGCGCGGCTCCGCGACCGCATCGAGTTCCTCGACCTCGCCACCGACAAGCGGTTCCTGGATGTCTTCGCCGGTCGCCTCGGCTTCGCCGGCGACTGACCGCCGAGCCCGCGGGTACGCCGAGATCGGCGCCGCGTCGCTCATCCTGGGCACCTCGGCGACGCTCATCCAGATAGCGGCGATGCCGTCCAGCCTGCTGGTCGTGCTGCGCATGGCGCTGGCCGGCATCGTCCTCGGGGCGCTCTTTCTGAAGACCGGCGGCATCGCCGAGGTGCGCCGCTCCGGGTACTTCCGCCGCATGGTCCTCGTCGGCTTCGTGGTCGCCCTCGAGCTGATCTTCTACTTCGCCTCCATCCGGATGGCCAACGTGACGGTCGGCGTCTCCCTCGAGTACATGGCGCCGGTCTTCGTCGCGGTGCTCGCGCCGTGGGTGCTGCACACGCGGCGTCAGGCGATCGACATGGTCGCCGTCGCGGTGGCCGTCGGCGGCATGGCGTTGCTGGTGCTGCCGGGCCTCGCGCTGGGTGAGGGGCGGACCAGCATCCCCGGCATCGTCTGCGGCCTCCTGGCGGGGCTGATGTTCGCCACGGCGATGATGCTCATCAAGAGCATGGGCCAGGACGTGCGGGGCTCCACCTTCGCGCTCTTCTTCTGCCTGGGCAGCGTCGTGCTGCTCACGCCGCTGGCCGTGTGGCAGACCGTCACCGGCCACTACCAGCTCACCTGGACCGACACCTGGATCGTGCTCGTCAGCGGGCTCATCTACACCGCATTGTGTTTCAGCCTCTTCACCGACGGCATCCGCTACGTGCGCGTGGAGCACGCCGGCATCCTGGGGTACATCGAGCCGGTGACGTCGCCGCTGTGGGCCTTCCTGCTCATCGGCGAGAAGCCGCCGTGGACGACGTTCGCCGGCGGCGCCCTGATCATCGTCGCCGGCGTCCTCGTCATCGTCCTCAGCAAGGGCGAGGCCGAACCGCTGCTGGAGCCGCTGACGTGAGCGGCGCTCGCGCAGGAGCCGCTGACGTGAGCGGCGCTCGCGCAGGGCCCGCCGCCGCGCCTGCAGCACGCGCCGCCGCCGCGTCGCACGGTGCTGGCAGAGAGACCGGAGGTGCCGGCACCACTGGCGGCACCACTGGCGGCACCACTCCCGGCACCACTGGCGGCACCACTCCCGGCACTACCCACGGCACCGCCCCTGGCACAATCTGTGGAGCCGCGCCTACCGGTGCCGGCACCACTCCCGGCACCACTGGTGGCACCACTCCCGGCACCACTGGCGGCACCACTGGCGGCACCACCCATGACACCGCCCCCGGCGCCCAGCCCCGCGAGCGCCTGCGCGGCTACCTCGAGGTCGGCCTCGCCTCTCTGGCCAACGGCTCCATCGGCGTCATGGTCACCTACGCCGACATGCCGACGACGATGCTGCTCTGCCTGCGCATGGCGTTCGCCGCCGCGGCGCTCGGCGTCGTCGTGCTCGTCAGCGGCAGCTGGCGCGACCTGCGCAGCCCCGGAGCGCCTCTACGCGTCCTCGGCATCAGCCTCTCGCTGGCACTGAACCTCATCCTGTACTTCCTCGCCATCCGCTCCGCCGGCGTCGCCGTGGCCATCTTCCTCTCGTACCTCGCGCCCGTGTACCTGGCGTTCGTCGCCCCGCGCATCCTCCACGAGGACACCGACCGCATCGTGTACCTGGCGCTGGCCATCGGTCTTGCCGGCATGGCCGTCATCCTCGTGCCCGGCCTCCTGCTCGAAGGGACGCAGCTCTCGGCCGCCGGCCTCTTCTACGGCTGGGCCGCCGGCGCCATGTACGCGGTCTACCTGCTGTTCGCCAAGAGCCTGCGCGGGCGCCATGTGCGCAGCACGGCGGTGGTGTTCACGCAGAGCGCGTTCACCGCCGCCGTCATGCTCGTGCCGGGGCTCTTCGCCATCTCGGCCACCCACTACCACTTCAGCGGCATCGACCTGCTCATGGCGGCGCTGCTCGGCCTGCTCACCACGGCCTTCTCGTTCAGCATCTTCATGGACGGACTGCGCTACATCCACGTGCAGCACGCCTCCATCGTCGCCTACCTCGAGCCGGTGAGCGCGCCGCTCTACGCCCTCGTCTTCCTCAGCCAGGTGCCGTCGGGGTGGACGGTGGCCGGCGGCGCCCTGATCGTGGCCGCCGGCATCCTCGTCGTGCTCTACGGTCGCGAGGAAGCCGAGCCGGAGCTCCTGGGATGAACAGTCGCGCAGCGCAGGGCTACGGGATGGTCGTCGTCTCGTACCTGCTCATCGGCCTGTCCGGGACGCTGGTGACCTGGGCCACGGCGCCGGCGAGCACGTTGCTGGTCCTGCGCTTCGCCGTCGCCGCTCTCGTGCTCGCCGCGGTCTTCGCGAGGAAGCGCCGCCTCAGCGGCCTCCTCGCCCGCGACCTGTGGCCACGCCTGCTGCTCATGGGCGCCCTGGACGCCGCGGCTCTGCTGCTCTACTTCGTCGCCATCCGCGAGACCAGCGTCGCCATCGCCACGTTCTTCCTGTTCATCCAGCCGGTGTGGATCGCGCTGCTCGCGCCGCGCCTGCTGCGCTCGGCGACCGAACGCGTCGTCTTCGTGGCGGTCGGCCTCGCCCTGGCCGGGCTGGTGGTCATCCTCGTCCCGGCCTTGTCCGGGAAAGCCGTCCAGCTCTCCGCCCTCGGCCTCCTCGCCGGCTTCGGTTGCGGCCTCTCCTACGCCGGTTTCGCCCTGCTCGTGAAGGGCCTCACCCGCCGCGTGGAGAGCGTGACCCTCGTCCTCGTCGAGTGCACGCTGGACATGCTGTTCCTGCTGCCGCTCGCGTTGTGGCAGACGCTCGGCAGCGGCTACAGGTTGACGGGTCGCGACCTGCTCGTGGCGCTGGTGCTCGGGCTGGTGTGCTCCGCGCTCGCCTACACCCTGTGGATGGAGGGCACGCGCCGGGTGCGCGTGCAGCACAGCGCGGTGCTCGGCTTCCTCACGCCCGTGGCGGCGCCGATCTATGCACTGATTCTGCTCGGCCAGACGATCACGGCATGGACGGTGGCCGGCGGCACCCTCATCCTGGCCGCCGGCATCCTCGTCGTGCTGCGCGGCCAGGAGGACCTCGAGTCGGAGCCGCCGGTGTGAGCGGCGGCATCGGCGAGGTCAGCAGCCCTGCGCCTGGGGCGGCCGCCACAGGCCCGCCGCGCCGCGACCTTTTCGGCTACGGCATCGTCCTGCTCTCCTACCTCGGCATGGCCGGCAGCGCGCCGCTGGTCGCCTGGGCCGACGCGCCCGCGGCGATCATCCTCGCACTGCGCATGGCGTTCGCCGCCGTAGCCCTCGGCGTCGTCTTTCTGCGGCGCCCGATGATCGCCGACTGGCGCCGCCCGGGCGCCGCCTGGCGCCTCATCCTCATGGCGGCGATGTCGTCGCTCACCCTGCTCCTCTTCTTCTTCGCGGTGCTTCACACCAGCGTCGCGATCGCCATGTTCCTGCTCTTCCTGATGCCGGTCTGGGTCGCGCTGATAGCGCCGCGGGTCTTCCACTCGCCGCGCGAGCCGATCGTGTGGCCGGCGCTTGCTCTCGCGCTCGCCGGCCTCATCGTCCTCCTCCTGCCCGACCTTCTCGGCGAGGGCGTCGAGATCTCTCTCGTCGGCCTGCTCGCGGCGCTGTTCACCGGCTTCGGGTACGCGTCGTACACGGTCTCCGTGAAGGGGCTGACCAAGATCGTCGCGCCGTCCACCATCTCGACGGCCGAGGCGGCCGGCGACACCCTGTTCGTGCTGCCGCTGGCGATCTGGCAGTTCTCCAGCACCGGCTACCAGGTGGACGGGCGCGCCTGGATCGCCGCCGCCGTGATGGGCGTCGTCTGCACGGCGATCGCCTACACGCTGTGGATCGAGGGCACCCGGCGCGTACGCGTCGAGCACGTCACGATCCTCGGCTACATCGAGCCGGTGGCGGGGCCGCTGTACGCGGTGTTCCTGGTCGGCCAGATGCCGACAGTCTGGACGGTCGCCGGCGGCGCCCTGATCCTGGGCGCCGGGCTTCTCGTCGTGCTGTTCGGCCGCGGCGAGGGCGAAGCCTCCATCGCCGCGGCCGCAGAGCCGGAGCCGATGTGATGACGGGCGGCGATTCGTGAAGAGCCGCGCCGCCCGTCACGCGCGCTCGCGCGTGGGATGCTAAGGCCGGTCGTATCCGATACGCTGCGGAAGGGCGCGGCGCGCGCGGCCGCTCCTCCGGAGCCGCGCACGGAAGGCAACCCGGCCTTGACCATCGTCTGCATCGTCGAGCGACTCTGGCCCGGCCCAGGGTGAGGTCGGTCGTCCGCGCCCCCTGCCTCATGACGCAACGATCCCTCGCGCGAGAGCGCTGAAAGGAGCCTCCATGACGACCAACCCTGTCGAAAGCGCACCCAAGCTCAACCTGCTCAGGTCGATGAGCATGCTCGAAGACGCCCAGCGGCTCACGCCCGGCGGCGTCGGCGGTATCCGCCGGCCCTACAACTTCGTGGTCGGCGAATATCCCGTGTTCATCACCCACGGCCACGGCGGCCACATCGTCGACGTGGACGGCAACGAGTACATCGACATGCTCTGCGCCTACGGGCCCATCATCCTCGGCTACGTCGAGGACGAGATCAACGACGCCGCCAAGGCGCAGATGGACAAGGGCTTCTGCTTCAGCCTCGTGCAGCCGCTGCAGAACGAACTTGAGCAGCGGCTCGCCGACGTCATGCCCTGCGGCGAGCAGACCATCCTCGTCAAGACGGGCTCGGACGCGACGAACGCGGCCGTGCGCGCCGTGCGCGCCTACACCGGCCGCGACAAGATCGCCCGCTGCGGCTACCACGGCTGGGGCGACTGGTGCGTGGAGCACCACGGCGGCGTGCCGGAGGCCGTGTGGCAGCTCACCAAGGAGTTCGAGTACGGCGACATCGCCGATCTGGAGCGCGTGTTCGCGGAGAACCCCGGCGAGATCGCCGGCGTCGTGATCACCCCGGTCGGCCACCCGATGGCCAAGCCGATCATCGCGCCGCCGCCCGGCTACCTCGAGGCCGTCAAGGAGCTGACGCACAAGCACGGCGCCGTGCTGACGTTCGACGAGATCCGCACCGGCTTTCGCGTCAGCATGGGCGGCGCCAGCGAACGCTACGGCGTGGCGCCCGACCTCACGACGGTCGGCAAGGCGATGGCCAACGGCTACTCCATCGCGGCGCTGGTCGGCAAGCGCGAGGTGCTGAACGTCTACGTCAAGGATGCCTTCCTCAGCTCCACCTTCTTCCCGAACAGCCTCGAGATGGCGGCCAGCATGAAGTGCCTCGAGATCCTCGAGCGCGAGAAGGTGCAGGACGCGATCTGGGAGCGCGGCACGAAGTTCCTCGCGCGACTCGGTGAGATCGTCGACAAGAGCGGCGTGCCGGTCACGAAGAGCGGCATCCCGCCGATGCCGTTCCTGACCTTCGACCATGTGGACGAGCACTACAAGGAGCGGCGCACGGAGTTCTACACGCAGTGCATCCGCCGCGGTCTGTTCGTGCAGCCGTATCATCACTGGTACATCTGCTACCGCCACACCGAGGCCGACCTGACCCGCGCCCTCGAAGTCGTGGAAGAGAGCCTGGCCTTCGTGGCGGAGCACCACCCGTACCAGAAGTAGCAGGCCGACCAGGGGGAGAGATGGACAAGCTCATCATCACGGTCGCCGGCGTCGGCGCCGAGACCACCAGGGCGGCGCAGCCGGCTCTGCCGGTGACCGCCGCCGAGATCGGCGCCGACGCCGCGCGCTGCCGCGAGGCCGGCGCCGGCATGTACCACCTGCACGTGCGCGACGCGGCCGCGAACCCGACGCAGGCCAAAGAGGTCTTCGCGGCCGCCATCGAGGAGATCCGCACGCGCAGCGACATCATCATCCAGACCAGCACCGGCGGCGCCATGGGCATGACCGCCGACGAGCGTTTGCAGCCGCTCGAGCTGTACCCCGAGATGGCGTCGCTCACCACGGGCACCGCCAACTTCGGCGACGACGTGTTCTTCAACGACACGGCGCTGATGACGGAGTTCTATGAGCGCATGCAGAAGAAGGGCGTGCGCCCGGAGTTCGAGATCTTCGAGGCCGGGCAGATGGACAACGCCCTCAAGCTGGTCAAGAAGTTCGGCCCGGCCGGCCCGCTGATGCATTGGGACTTCGTGCTGGGCGTGCCGGGCACCATGAGCGGAGAGCCGCGCAACCTCGTGTTTCTCGTCGACCGCGTGCCCGAAGGCTCGACCTGGACCTGCACCGGCATCGGCCGCTGGCACATGCCGGTGACCATGACGGCTCTCGCGATGGGCGGCAACGTGCGCCTCGGCTTCGAGGACAACGTGTTCTACCACAAGGGCGTGCTGGCCAAGGAGAACGCCGAGCTCGTCGGCCGCGTGGCGCGCATCTCGCGCGAGTGGGGCCGCGAGACGGCCACGCCGGACGAGGCGCGGCAGATCCTCAAGCTGGGGAAGTACGCCTGACGAGGCCCTCCAGCCTCGGTTCGAGCGCGGCCATCATCTCGTCGAACGGCGGCAGCGTCCGGATCAGGGTAGCCAGGATCGACTGCCACTGCCGCTCGGCCTGAGACACCACACGTGGATCGACGAAGTCGCTCGCCGATCGGAAGCTCACCATCCGTACGTCGCACTTCTCCGGCAGGATCCGCGCCACAGCCTGGCGATCGAGGGCCACTCTCGGGTCAGCGACGATCCTCCACAGGTCGTAGTAGTCGCGCGCGCAGTCGCGTGCCCAACGGCCCTGCTCGATACGGGCGCGTACCTGCAGCAGGGTCCGGAGTTTCTCTGCCACGATCTCCTCGAGGGAGTAGCACAGAAGGGTCGCCGCCAAGTCCTCCTCATACCCATGGAGCAGCCTTCGGCGCTCAGGAGGTAGGGCAAGCGGTTCGTCCATCGTTATCTCGAGCTTGATGCTGCACAGCGGCGTCGTTTGCCACGGGAACTGCACGAGCAGGCGAAAGGCCTTTTGCCCGCCGGGGTGAGGCGCGCGCTCGGGACGTCGGTCGAGCCTCACTGATAGCGGACCCGCTTCAGCGAGGCGGGTCTGTGCCGCCGAGGCCGCCGCGTCAAGAAGCACCTCGAGCTCCGCGTCACGCGGACCGTCGTCGGCAGTGAAGTCGAGATCCACAGAGAAGCGGTAGTCTCCGAAGTACGCCTTCTTGAGGGCGGTGCCGCCCTTGAACACCAGACATCGAGACAGCTCAGGTTGGGCGTAGACGGCGGCGAGGACATGCCCCAGGGCATAGTCGCGCTCGACGACGTCGATGGGCACGCCGAGTCGTTGCGCCTCGCGGCGCAACCGTCGGCGCAGCGGCGGCAGGGGCTCAGTCACGGGCTTCGTCGTCGGCTCGGCCGGCAGGCTCGCCGCCGAGGTTCTCGATCACCGTCCAGCGCCGATCATGACGTCCGCGTCGGGGCCGCCCCGGGTCGAGCGGCACGGCGCTCGAGGCCGGCAGTGCGAGGAGGGGCGCCAGGTCGCCCTCATCGACACCCGTAGCCGCCAGCGCCCAGCCCAGGCGCTTGCCCACGGCCACGACGCCGTACCGGACGCCATAGCCCACCAAGCGCTCCACGTCCAGACCATCGGCCGCACGCTCCAGCACGCGGAGCCCCGTGGCGACCCCACCGAAGATCCGTGGCATCGCGAACAGATCGAGCACGGTGCGCTCGCGGTCGGTCATCGGCACCCGGAAGCGCTCGTCCAGCCAGACCGACTCCAGACCGAGGCGGAAGCGCTCCTCGACGATGGTGATGTACCGGATGCTGATGTCCGCGGCCGTCCAGGTGCTGCGCTCTGCGGCTTGAGCACGGTGGCGCATGCCGGGTGTGACGACCTTACGCGGCGTGGAAGCCGTCACGACAACGGGGACCTGATCGGTGAGACCGTGGTGAGCGAGCGCCGACCAGTGACTGATCGCCGATGGAGTGACGAGCGCGGTCGCGACCACGAGCGGCGGCAGGTCTACGCCGCCCGGGAGCCCACCGGTCCCCGCGTACAGCCCGCGACGCAGACGCACCAGCCAACCGGCGTCGCTCAGCGCCTTGAGCAGTTTGCGCACGTGCGCGCGGGAGGTGCCTGGAGGCGCCGCTGCCGCGGCATCGTCGATGGTGAACACGTAGCGGCCGGCGTCGGCGAGCGCTCGCGCGAGCATCACGCCGGCCGGTTCGCCGTATGAGCGAGCGCCGTCAGTGTGCATGTTAACCTACTTCGCCAATGACTTGTGCAGTCATTTACGCAGTAGTATAGCATGCTCAGCGGCAGCAGGCTCAAGTCATCCCCTTTTCCTGTCGACAACACTGGCTACGGACAAGGACAGGCACGGCCGCCCAGCGGGCGCGCACCGGGAGTACAATCGTGGGTGCGCTTTCACGCGGCCGCAGCGAGCGGGGGAGCCGGATGGCGTTCCTAGCCAAGAACCGAAAGGTCGAGCGTGGCGAGATCGAGCTGCTGCGCGGCCTCGTCACGCTCGCCAACCAGCTGCAGTCCAGCCTCGAGCTCGATGCGATCGTGCACGTGATCGCGACGGCCCTCAGCGAGACCTTCGGGTTCCGCGAGGCCGCCGTGTACCTGGCGGAGCCCGACGGCGATACGTTCCGCGTGCACGCCACGGTCGGGGAGCATCCTGAGTACGACCGCGAGCTCTTTCATCGTCCGGTGCCCCGGCGCCTCTGGGACGAACTCTTCCAGGTGCGCTACCAGATGGGCTCGTCCTACTTCGTCGACCACCGCCAGCACACGTGGACCGAAGAGCAGCTCTACTACCTGCCGCCGCTCGACCTCGGGTCGCGGCGCGCGGAAGAGTGGCACCCGGACGATGACCTGCTCGTGCCCCTCTACGACAAGCAGCACGAGCTCATGGGCGTCCTCGACCTGTACGACCCGATCGACCGCAGCTTGCCGACCCTCGACGTGGTCAAATCCCTGGAGGTCTTCGCCACGCACGCCGCGGTGGCCATCGAGAACGCGCGCCAGTATCAGCAGCTCGAGGGCGCCCGCGGGCAGCTCGAGGCCCAGCTGGCGCTGCGGCACGTGCTGCTCGACCTGAGCGCGGCGCTGCTCTCGACGCTCGACGAGCGCGAGCTGTTCGCGCAGATCGCCGCGCTCCTCAGAGAGATCGTGGACTACGACTCCATGGAGATCCGGCTCGTGGACGAAGAGGCCCGCGAGCTGTACTGCGGCTACGCCAGCGACGAGGATCTCGAGCAGGTGGCGAGCTGGCGGGCGCCGCTGGACGTCGGCGTGAGCGGCTGGGTGCTGATCCACAACGAGGCCCAGCTCGTCAACGACATGCTGAAGGATCCGCGAGGCGCGCTCGTGCCCGGCACCGACTGGGTCCCTCAGGCCTCGATCATCGCGCCGCTCAACGTGGGCGGCAAGGTCATCGGCGTGCTCGCTCTCGACCGCATGGGCGGGAAGACGTTCCACGACAACGAGCTCGCGTCCGCCGAGCTCTTCGCGAACCTTGCCGCCATCGCCATCCAGAACGCGCGCCAGTACGAGCAGCTCCAGCGCACCTCCGAGCAGCTGGAGGGCCAGCTGGCGATCCGCCATCGGCTCCTGGACCTGAGCACCACGCTTCTCGGCACGCTGGATCAGACGACGGTGTTCCACGAAGTCACCGGGATGCTCAAGGAGATGGTCGACTACGACGCCATCGACATCCGCCTCGTTGAGGAGGAGTCGCGCGAGCTGGTGTGCATCTACTCGCGCGACGACAATGCGGAGCAGATGCTGTCGTTCCGCATGTCGCTCGACGAGGGCGTCAGCGGCTGGGTCGCGCGCAGCAACCAGGCCCAGCTCGTCAACGACATGGTCCACGACCCGCGATCCGCCCAGGTGCCGGGTACCGAAGAGGAAGAGGCGCAAGCTTCGATCATCGTACCGCTCAACGTGCGCGGTACGGTGACCGGCGTGCTCTGCCTCGACCGCATGGACGGCCGCGTGTTCGAGGATCACGAGCTCGAACCGGCCATGCTCTTCGCCAACATGGCGGCGATCGCCATCCAGAACGCGCGCACCTACGAGGAGATGGAGCGCCAGGCGATCAGCGACGGCCTCACCGGGCTCCACAACTACCGCCACTTCCAAGAGACCCTCAAGGCTGAGGTGCGGCGCGCCGAGCGCTACGGCGAGGCGTTCTGCCTGCTGATGATGGACCTCGACCACTTCAAGTCGGTCAACGACACCATCGGCCACCAGAAGGGCGACGAAGTGCTGCGCGCCGTCAGCGACGTGCTGCGGGCGTGCTCGCGCGAGTCGGACTTCCTGGCGCGCTACGGCGGTGAGGAGTTCACGATCATCCTGCCGCGTACCGCTCTGGAGGAGGCGCGGACGCTGGCAGAGCGCATCCGCGCCTCTGTCGCGGCCATCGACAGCGGCCACGATACAGCGCAGGTGACGATCTCGATCGGCGTGGCCGCCTTCCCCGAGTCGGCCGTGGACAGCGACGGCGTGCTGGGCGCGGCCGACGCCGCTCTGCTGCTCGCCAAGTCGCGCGGCCGCGACAGGGTCTGCCTCTACACCGAGGGGCAGGCCGGCTTCGCGGCCGAGCTCGAAGGCGACCTGGTGGCTGTGGGCCGGCGCTTCGCGACCTTCATCGGTCTGGACGAGGCGGAGACCGCCGGGCTGGCCACGGCTCTCGCCGTGCACGAGACCGGCGGCGCCGTGCAGGACGAGGTCCAGGCGATCCTCGGCAACGGCAAGAACGGCGACCCCAAACCCACCGAGGTGCGCCGCAGCGCCGTGGAAGCCCTCGTCTACGGCAACGAGCGCTGGGACGGCTCGGGGTACCCCGAAGGGCGGCGCGGGAGCGCCATCCCCCGCGTGGCCCGAGCCTATGCCGTGTGCTGCCGCTACGAGGTCGTGGCCCACAACGGCGCCACCGTGGAGGAGCTCCGCGACGTGGCCGCCAAGGAGCTCGACCCCACCATGGTGCAGCGCTTCACGGCGATGCTGCGCGCCGACAAGGCCGCGCACAACTAGCACGACTTTCGTGCTACACTGTCTTCGTGTGTATGTCCACAGGACGATCGAAGCTCACGGAGAGGGTCGAGAGGTGAAGATCAACCTCACCATCACTGTCGATGCAGAGGTGCTGCGCACGGCGCGCATGCGGGCCCTGCAAGACGACACGTCCGTGAATGCTTTCTTGCGCGGTTGCCTCGAGGACTACGCCGATGAGGGCGACCGCGCCGCCCAGGCGGTCGCAGGGGTCAAGCGGCTCATGGGCGCCGCCGAGCTGCATTGGGGCTCAAGGACCTGGTCGCGTGAGGAGCTCTACGAACGATGAGGCTCCGGGCCGGCGCCGAGCGCGTGTTCGTCGACACCAACGTCCTCGTCTACGTCTATGACCCCGACGCACCGGCCAAGCAGACATGCGCGCGCGACCTTGTGATCGACCACTTGGGGTCCGGCACCCTGGCGCTCAGCACGCAGGTCCTTCTGGAGTTCTACTGGACAGTGACCCGCAAGCCAGAAGTCCCACTGCCGCATCCCGTCGCCGTCGGCTTCGCGCGTCAGTTGCTCGCGGCGCACGTCGTCACTCCGTCCGCCGACCTGGTCGTGGCCGCCATGGAGCGGCGCGGCGCGAGCCCATTGACCATCTGGGACGCCCTCATCCTCGAGGCCGCGGAGTCGTGTGGCGCGAGCGTGCTGTACACCGAAGACGAGCATCTGCTGTCAGTGAGTTCGGGCATAGCCATCGTCGATCCGTTCGCGGGCCTCGCCGAGCAGGCGACAGATTGACGTAGCGGCGCCGTGGCGCCCAGCGGGGTTGATTTCCAGTAAATAGGTGGTATCTTCTGGAAATCTCATGACTCTTTCCGACGCATTGCTGATCGAACAGAACCCTTGGTGGTCGCAGCCCGACGCCTGGGAGGGTCGCGACCCGCACCTGCGCCGCTTGGCCGCCCAGCCGGTCGAGCTACCCCCGCTCGTCGCCGCTCGCATCCCGCTGGCGGAGCCCGCGGTGCACGTGGTGCGCGGTCTCCGGCAGGTCGGCAAGTCCACCGAGCTGAAGCTCCTGGCGAGGCGGGCTCTTGCCGGCGGCCGGCCTGCCACGGACGTGCTCTACGTCACGCTCGATCTGCTGGCGGGCGAGGCCTCCGGCAGCGTCGTGGACACCGTCCGCCGAGCCAAAGAGCTGAGCCGCTGCGGAGAAGGCGCCCTGCTGCTGCTCGACGAGGTCACGGCGGTCCGGGATTGGCAGGTTGCGGTGAAGTATCTCTGGGACACCGGCATCGTCGATCGCGACGTCGTGGTCTGCACCGGCTCGTCGGCGGTAGACCTGAAAGTGGGCGCCGCGGAGCGCCTGCCGGGGCGACGCGGCGCCGGCATCGACTTCTTGGCGCTGCCGCGCGGCTTCGCGGTGTTCGCGCGGGCGCTCGACAGCCGGATCCCCGCCTCCCCCGAGCTCTTGCCGGCGCAGCTCACCGGGGAGCAGGGCGTCGACCTGCTGGAGCAGGCGCGCATCCATCTGCCGGCCCTGCAGCGCGCGCTCGAGCTGTACGCGGCGTTCGGCGGCCTGCCGGCGGCTGTCGCCGAAGCGGCCGCAGGTGCGCCGTCCCCGACCGAGGCGGTGAAGCGCGTCGTGCACGACGCGCTGAGCAAAGAGGTGGCGCGCAAGGGGGCCAGCGAGCCGGCGCTGCGCGCGCTCCTGGAGCGGGTCACGCGCTCGCTCGGCAGCAAGGTCAACTGGGCGCGCATGGCCAGGGAGATGGGCGTGAGCCTTGGGCCGGGCCGGCGCCCGGGTCACAGGCCGCATGGCTCCACGGTGCGGGACTACTTCGAGTTCATGGCGGCCGCCTACTTCCTGCTCGTGATCTACTTCTGGCGGCGCGATGCGGGCAGCGCCTCGATCTCCAAGGACAAGAAGATCTACTTCGCGGACCCCCTGCTGCACACGGTGGCGCACGACCTGGCGCCGGGCCTGGCGGTGGACATGCCCGCGCTCGTCGAGAACCTCGTGGCGCTGGCGCTGTTTCGACGCTGCGAGCCACGTGCGCGCCAAGCCGAGACGTTCGCCATGCCGGACGAGCTGCACGTGTGGGAGACGGCCGGCGGCGGCGAGATCGACTTCGTGTGCGGACAGCGCGCGGCGCCGGTCGCCGTGGAGGTCCGCTACCAGCGCAGTCCGGACATGCGCAAGGCGAGCGCTATCGGCCGCGCCCTACCCGGCAGCCCGGTGCTCCTCGTGACCCGGGATCTGCTGCAGGTGAGCGAGCGCTGGACCGCCGTGCCGGCAGCGCTCGCGCTCTGGGCTCTTGGGTAGTCAAAGGGGGCGGCATAGGACTTTGACCACAGTGAAGGACGCCCAATAGTCGTATATGGCGAGTTGGCGCCGAGCACCGGGGCGCCGCAGGAGCTCTTGACCAGGAAGCCGTAGGCGGGCTCGTCGACATCCTGCTCCGGCACGGCTTCGAATGCCGTTCGCGGCCCGCGCAATGTCAGACAGCGCCCGGCCCGCGCTTGAAAACGCCGAGGCCGCGCTTCTGTGTGCCGTTTAGCTTCGGGTCTGGCGGCGGAAGTATCGACTTGGGTCGGCCGTCAGGGCTACCCGGGGGCGGGGCCTTGGCGGTCGCGGCGTCGGGGCTCGTATCTTCGGTTATCTTCTCGGCATCCTTGCTCATGACCTCTCCTAGAGTAATAGCATCGCGACACGTGCTCCGATAAGGAGTGTACCCAGAAACAAGAGTAACACCGCGACGCCGAACAGCGAGTCGGCGCGCTGGAGCGAACGCTCGTTGCGATGGATCACGCTCACCGAGTTACCGAGGATCTGCAGCTCGGTGTCGCGTCGGCTCGTGAGGAGATACTGGTCTGCGAGCTGCCGGAAGCGAGGTGTGGTCTCGAGGCTGAACCAGATGATGCCCGCGAAGAAGAGCCCCTCGGCAGTTATGAGTGCGATGATGCCGCAGAAGATGAGAAGGCTCCCGTGGGCGTCCCGCGCCGCAGCGATTGACAGCGTAGCCAGGATGCCCGCGAAGGCGAACAGCGCTCCACAACGGGTGCGCTGCTGGTCGCGCTGCGAGAACTGGTCGCGATAAGCCGCCCGCGCGAGGCCGTAGACGAGCTCGACGCTGTCGCGCGATCCGCGCCGCTCTTCGGCCATGCCAGTACCCTCCTCGGAGATCCTCTGCGATCACGAAGATCTTGACCTGTGCCGCAGATCTGCGCCAGGTGGACGACCTGTTCTGCAGGGAGACGACACGTGGGCGCGCCGGTGGACATTCGCCTGCCAGCGCGCTCAACGAGCGCTGGACCGCCGTGTCGGCAGCGCTCGCCCTCTGGGCTCTTGGGTAGGCAAGGGGGCGTCATAGAGCTCGCCGCCGAGCGTGCGCACCGCATCCGCAGAGGCATGTGCCCCGCGCAGGGTCTCCTCCCCAAGCGACAAGGGCGCACATCGCACCGTCGTGCGGTATGAAACCGCCGCGAACCTGACATACTAGGCGCATGGACAACGTCCGCACCATGCGCCCCCGCGCGCCCCGCAAGCCTTCACCCCCCAGCAAGCGTCGCGTCGTCATCGGCATCGTCGTCGCGTTCGTCGTTGTGCTGATCGCCGTGTCAGGCCGGGTGCTGGGGTTCTACGTGGACTGGCTGTGGTTCGGCGAGGTCGGCTTCCGCTCCGTGTTCTGGACGCGGTTCTGGTGGCAGCTGCTGGTGGGCGTCGCGGCGTTCGCCGTCTTCTTCGTCATCGTCGAGTTCAACGTCGAGCTCGCCCGCCGCCTGGCGCCCGGCTTCCGCGTCACCGCCTCGGGCGACCTGCTCGAGCCGCGCAGCGAGGCGCTGCGCAAGTGGGTGGGGCTAGGGGGCCTTGGCGTGAGCCTCCTGGCCGCCGCGATCGCCGGATGGGGGGCCTCGTCCCAGTGGCAGACCTTCCTGCTGTACCTCAAGCAGGCGCCGTTCGGCGAGAAGGACGCGATCTTCGGCCACGACATCGGCTTCTACGTGTTCTCGCTGCCGATGTGGCAGGCCCTGCAGAACTTCGTCTTCGGCGCGCTGGTCGCGTCGCTCATCTTCGCCGCCATCATGCACCTCGTCATGGGCGGCATCGACTACAAGGCGACGCCGCCCGGCGGCGCGGCTCACGGCGGCGCGGGTCAAGGCGCGGGAGGCCCCGGCGAGGCCGGCGAGCCGGCCTCGCCGTTCGCCCGCGCCCAGCGCGCCGCCGCGCCGCAGATCCCGCAGATCGACATCAAGCTCGGCGGCCGTGCCGTCGCTCACCTTTCGGGCATCCTCGCGGCGATCTTCGTGGTGGTCGGCGTCGGCCAGCTGTTCCGCGGCTGGAACCTGCTGTACTCCACGGCCGGGGCCCTCTACGGCGCCGGCTACACCGACGTCCACATCCGCCTGCCGCTCACCTACGCGATGCTGGGCATCGCCCTGCTCCTGGCGGCGGCGCTCGTGTGGAACATCCGGCGCCGCCACCAGTGGTGGCCGGTCGTCATCGTGGTGTGGGTGGTCGCCGTCATCGTGCTGCGCGGCGTGGTGCCGGCCGTGTACCAGTCGCTCATCGTCAACCCCAACCAGCTCACCAAGGAGCGCGCGTACATCGCCCACAACCTGGCGGCCACCAAGAGCGCCTACAAGCTCAACGAGATCACGCAGCAGCCGCTCTCGGCCAAGACGCCGCTGACGCCGCAGAAGCTCAAGGACAACCAGCCCACGCTGAGCAACATCCGCCTGTGGGACCCCAGCACCCTGGTGACGAGCTACCGGCAGCTGCAGGAGCTGCGCCCCTACTACTCGTTCCTCGACGCCGACGTGGACCGCTACACCGTGAACGGTGTCTACCGCCAGACGATGCTCTCGCCGCGCGAGCTCAACATCGACGGTCTGCCGGCACAGGCCCAGACCTGGGTCAACCAGCACATCACCTACACGCACGGCTTCGGCGTGGCGATGTCGGCGGTGAACCAGGTGACCGCCGACGGTTCGCCGGACTTCCTCGTGCAGGACGTGCCGCCGCAGAGCGTCAAGGGCCTCGAGATCACGCAGCCGCGCATCTACTACGGCGAGCGCGGCACCGGCTACAGCCTCGTGAAGACCAAAGACAGGGAGTTCGACTACCCGGGCGCCGACGGCGACGTGTACAGGGATTACGACGGCAGCGGCGGCATCCCCATCTCACCGCTGCTCAACCGTCTCGCCTTCTCGGCGACCTTCGGCACCATCAAGTTCTTCACCGCGTCGTCGATCGAGAGCCAGAGCCGCATCATCATCCGCAACGACATCCGCACGCGCATCAGCGACGCGGCGCCCTTCCTGGTGCTCGACGCCGACCCGTACATGGTGATCGCCGACGGCCGCCTGTGGTGGGTCCAGGACGCCTACACCACGACCTCACGGTACCCGTACTCCACGCCGCAGGGCGACCTCAACTACATGCGCAACTCCGTCAAGATCGTGGTCGACGCCTACAACGGCACCATGAAGTACTACGTGTTCGACGAGCAGGACCCGCTGCTCAAGACCTACCACGCCGCCTATCCGTCGCTGTTCACGGCCAAGAGCGAGATGCCGCAGGCGCTGCTCGAGCACCTGCGGTACCCCGAGGACCTCTTCAACGTGCAGACCGAGGTGTACTCCACCTACCACGTGGACGGCCCAGAGATCCTCTACAACAAGGGCGACCAGTGGGCGATCCCCGAGAACGTGGCGCTTTCGGGCGCCGGCCGCATGGAGGCCTACTACGTGATCATGCGGCTCCCGGGCGCCGTCAAGGAGGAGTTCGTGCTCATGCTGCCGTTCGTGCCGAACGGTCGCAGCAATATGATCTCCTGGCTCGGCGCCCGCTCCGACATGCCCGACTACGGCAAGTCCATCAACTTCACGTTCTCGACGAGCACCACCGTGTTCGGCCCCAGCCAGGTCGAGGCGACCATCAACCAGGACACCGAGATCAGCGCGCAGCGTACGCTCTGGGGCCAGCAGGGTTCACAAGTGATCATGGGCAACCTGCTCGTGACGCCCATCGAGGACTCGCTGCTGTACGTGCAGCCGCTGTACCTGCAGAGCGACCAGACGCAGATCCCGCAGCTCAAGCGCGTGATCGTCTTCTACCGCGCCCCGGCCCCGGCCGGCGGCCAGGGCAACGCCCAGCAGGTGGTGGCCATGAAGCCGACCCTGGCCGAGGCGCTCACCGCCGCCTTCGGCCAGAGCTTCCTCCCCGGCAATACGTCGGGGGGCACGGACACCGGCGGGACGGGCGGCACCGGCGGCACCGGAGGCACGACGGGCGGCACGGGCGGCACGCTGAACCAGCAGGCCCGCGACCTCATCGCCCTTGCCGGCCAGCAGTTCGACGACGCGCAGAAGGCCCTGCAGGCCGGCGACTTCGCAGGCTATGGCCTTCAGATAAAGGCCCTGCAGCAGACGCTGCGCGATCTGCAGGCCCTCAAGTAGCGGCCGGCTCCCCCGGCCCCTCCGCCGCCGCGCCCGCGGCCGGCTCCCCCGCTCCCTCCTCCCGCGCGACCCCCGCATGACGGGCCTAGACGAACGTTCTCTGGGCAACAGCGCCTAATAGGACGAGGGTCTCTACAGAACTCCGGCGGGCCCGTTGCCTGGCGCGATTGCGAGCCGCAGGCTCACGACCCCCCTTCGCATGCCGTGAGGCAGCCCGCTGAGAGAGGAGCAGCGACGACGGAGGCACAGTGGCATCCGTGCTGAAGGCACTTACTGCGGCAGAGGGCTCAAGTATGTCCCGCGCGCGCCGATATGCACAGTGTGGAGCAGGCGCGGACCTGAGGGTCCGCGGAGCCATGGGTTCCCCCGGGCCGGCAGGGAGGAGTGTGAGGCAATGAACACATCGGTACGCGCCAGTCATGCTGTGCGCGGCTTCAGCATGGTCGAACTCCTCGTCACCATCGTCATCGCGGGCATCGTCTTCGCGGGCATGGTGCCCCTCTTCGTGACCGTCTTGGGCAAGAACGCCGACGACAACATGCGCAACATCTCGGCCATCCTCGCCCAGGACAAGATCGAGCGCCTGCGCCAGCTCGACTACATGGAGATCACGCAAACCAACCTCAACAGCGCGACCTTCAAGAGCGGGCAGTTCGGCACGACGGTTCCCTACCAGACCGGCGCGGGCACCAAGAATTTCACTGTGAGCTACGAGGTGACCACCTTCCCCAGCGTCGCCGACTCGCTGACCGAGCAGTACAAGGAGGTGTCGGTCGATGTGTACTGGACCGGGCCTCCTGTGCCGGTCAAGCACGTCTATCAAGTAACGCGCATATACCGGCAGTACGCCGGTTCCAGCGTCAGTCTCGGTATCGCTCCCACGCCCGACGCGGACGGGGCGATCCTCAACCCGGACACAGTCGTGCTGACCGCCACGGTCCCCGAGGCTTGGCGGGGCTCCACCAACGGAGTGCCGCTTACCAGCAAGGTCCACTTCTCCATCACGCTCGCCGGCGTGTCAATAAAGAGCCAGGACGTCCTCACGACCGACACGAGCCTCAAGACCGGGACCGGTGGCGACACGTACCAGTACCTGGGCAGCGGCCAATACCAGTGGACATGGGCGGGGGCGGCCACTGCAAACGTCGGCCTCTACAAGTTCACCGCCGCCGCCTCCGCGTCGGACGCCGGGTCCGAGGGCGAGGAAGTGGGTCTCTTCGCCAGCTTGGCGTTCAACCGTCCCGACCCTCCCACCGGCCTGACGGCCACGGCCGGGGTCCAGCAGGTATTGCTCCAGTGGAACCCGGTCAGCATCCCACTCGGCGACCACTTTGAGATCTGGTGTTCGACCGTCTCGGGCCAGATCGGCAGCATGGTCGCCACCGCACCGATCGCCACCACCACCTACGCGCACACCGGCCTCACCGCCGGGACGACGTACTACTACAGCCTCAAGGTCGTGACAACGCTGCCGGCGACCAGCCTGCCGTGTGCTCAAAAGTCGGCCACGCCCACGGCGCCGCCGCCCCCCGACACGAAAGCGCCCTCGGTGCCGGTACTCACGGCGACCAAGGTCGCCGGCCAGCCGACGATCCACCTGTCGTGGACCGCCGCTGTCGACAGCGCCCCGCCGACGCCTCCGAGTGGCCTTGCCAACTACGCCGTCTATCGCAGCAGCAGCAGCGGCGGCCCCTGGGGCACGGCAATCGCTACTCCCTCGGCGACCGACACGGACTTTGATGACTCCGTGGGCTACAGCAGCCCGCTCTGCTACTACAAGGTCGCGGCATACGACGCAGCCTCGCCGGCGAACTTCTCGACGAGCACCGTGAAATCGGCCAAGACCGATGCTGAGCCGACCGCCACCCTGACCGTGACGAACACGAACGCCACCAAGTACGCCACCGTGTGGGTGCGTGACGCTGCCGTTGGCGGCAACTACTTCACTACGGCCGGAGTTCCTTCCTCCGCGGTCAATATGCCCGGCACGACAGTGGCCAAGAACGGCGGGACGGCCACGTTCACGGTTCCCGCAGGTCCGGGCAGAAGCTACACCGTCTACTACACCTTGAACGGCACTACCTATCCGGGTGGAGCCGGCCACGCGGCCACCGGGACCAGCCCCGGCCCCTACACCTACACCTTCCACTAGGAGCGGCTCGGAATGGTCACGATGCTCGCCACGAGAAGCAAGCGCCAGGAGGGCTTGACGCTCATCGAGCTGCTGGTTGGCATGATCATCATGGGCATCGTCTCGACGATGCTGCTCATGACCTGGTTCTCGTTGAACCGCTCGTACGCCTACTCGGTCAACAGCGCCGTCGCCCGCGATGACGCCCGCCAGGCGATCGCGCGCATGGAACGCGAGGTCCGCGACGCGCAATCCAGCACCAGCACGTCGCCTATCTTCCGGGCACATGCGTACTGGATCTGCTTCTCCACGACCTTCAACAACGCGGGCAACGACATTCCGACGGCTGTGCCGCACCTGCTCGTCTATCGCCTGTACACGGACAACACGCTCTGGCGTTTCGAAGACACCGACAACAACGGGACGATCGCAAACGTCTCAATGGCCGATCATCCGTCCGGCGCCTCTCCCAACGTGGCCGAGGAGACGAGCGGCGAGGGCCGGATGCTGCTCTGTCGCTCGGTGGTGAACCTGGTCTCTCCGGCGACCCCGCTCTTCATGTACAACTACTACTCGGGTTCGGGCGCGCTGCTGAGCGTGCCGAGCGTGTCCGACAGCAACAGCCAGACAGAACGGATCGTGGCGGTGCAGACCCACCTGCGCGTCGACCTGAGCCCCAGCCGCTCGCCCGTCTACACCGATTTCCTCACCACCGCAACGCTGCGAAACTACACCACCGCAACGCCGCAAGACTAGGAGGAGGGGCCGCAGATGAAACGCCACCGCGACCAGACAGGCAGCACGCTGCTCATGGTGATCGGCATCGTCGCGGCGCTGGCGATCTGCGCCACGACGCTCGTGGCCCTCACCGGCAACGTGATGTCGAACACCGCGACGAACCGCGTGAACATCACGGCGTTCAGCGCCTGTGAGAGCGCCATCGACACCACGATGCTGCAGCTCGGCAACGTGTGGCCGGATACCAGTGCGCATCAGTACAAAGCTTGGAGCGCTCAGACGCCCACTTCGCCGACGCCCTCTCCGATCCCGTCGTTCGTCAGCGCGATGACGAGCAAGAATGTGGAATGGCCGTCGCCGAGACCCACCGCCCTGGGGCCGGCCATCAACGTCTGGGTCTACGACAACCCGGAAGTGACGCCCGTGGCCGGTTGGCCGGCCGGCTATAGCTACAACGGCACGACCCTCGCTACCCTTCCGCCCTGGGACGCCAACGGCGACGCCTTACTGTACGTCGTCTCTCAGGCGTGCGTCGGCGAGCGACGCGCCCGGGTCCAGGTGGAAGTCACAAGGCCGCAGGGCGGCATCGACTTCCCGCGCGGCGTCGACCTCTGGTGCGGCGGCAACCTGCAGGACAACGGCGCCAACTACACGGACAACAACCTCAAGGTAAGCGATGTCTCTACGATCCCGCCCGTGACCTTGGACAAGACCGCCACCTCTGGGCCGATGGCCATCCGCGCCTACATCGGCGGAACGCTCACGCTGGGGAGTGGGACCGTCCCCCCCGCCTATGACAACCTCAGCGACTACCCCCCGGTCGTCACGAGACCGGCGGATGCGGACTGGAAGGACATCGAACAGATCTTCCCAGCTTCGCTCGTCAACCGAATCATAACGGCCGCCAAGGCCCAAGGCACCTACTACACTACATCGCCGCCGTCGGGTGCGGGGATGGCCGGCTTCCTGGTCGTCGACCCGTCGGACGGCGGTACAAAGACTGTCCCCCCGGGCACTACGATCAACCTCGCCAGCGGCACCACCGTCAACAGCCTGGCCGCCCCTGGCGTGCTCCTGATCCTGGGCGGCCCGAACGTCACTACCACGATGACCGGCGGCAGCACGTACTACGGGGTGTTCTACACGACGGGGAACTTCACTTCGAACGTGGCCGGTGACAGCCCCCACATCCGTGGTGCGGTCTTCATCAAGGGCAACTGCACGTTCGCCGGCAAGGACCACTTCTACTATCACGACAACTGCATCATCAACCTCGGCCTGCAGTTCTCGCTCACCTGCAAGCAGGTGCCCGGCACCTGGCGCGAGATCAAGCCGCAGTAGTAGTCGGTCGCGCGGCGGGCGGTCAGTCCTGCCCGACCGGACTGCGCGAAGGGCGGGGCGGCGCGGAAACGCGCCGCCCCGCCCTTCGCTCTGTGCGGCACCCGTCGCGTCGGGCTGCGCTGCGCGGGCGGCGCGCTGAGCCGGCAGGCCCGCGACCTCATCGCCCAGGCCAACCGGTAGTTCGACGACGCGCAGAAGGCCCTGAAGGCCGGCGACTTCCCCTCCTCCCGCGCGACTCCCCGCATGACTCCTTGGACGAGCGTCCTCTGGGCAACGGTGCAACGGCGCTTGACGAGACGAGGCTCCAGAGGGTCTATACTGTGAAGTTGCGGAATCGTGGCCTTGAGCAAATGCGGGCTTCGGGCTCAGGATTCTGCCTCAGCGCAATGCGGCGGAGCCGCCTGACGCGGAGGCAGCCGCAGGGGAGGGAGCGTGGTGTCAATGCTGACTACACTTTCGAGGGCAGACGCCCAAGTCCTTCCCTGCGCATCGATGTGCGCAGCGTGGAGCGGGCGCGGACCCTACGGTCCGCGGACCCATTGGCTCCCCCGGGCCGGCGCGGAGGCTCAAAGACATGGATTCGCGCCTGATACTCCAGTGCGTGGACAAAGTCGCGGCCGGCGACGCATGGCTCGACAACGGCCTGGTCTGACGCCCGCGGGCGACCCGCTCGCCGCCGGCCCCACGACCCAGCAGAGCCTTCGCACTCGCACCCGCGCCCGATCCGGCGCGAGCCTCTCCACCTCGTATACCTCGGCGATAGAGACATTTCTATCCGCTGACCGATTGCCGGACCCTTCGTGCGTCCTTAGGCTCGTCACACTGTGGAAACGAGTAACTTCAGTGTCGAGCGGCGGGTACGGGAGAGATGCGGCGGAGCCGCCTGACGCGGAAGCAGCCGCAGGGGAGGGAGCGTGGTGTCCATGCTGACTGCGCTTTCTGGGGCAGACGCCCAAGTCCTTCCCTCGCGCATCGATAGGCCCATGGGCTCCCCCAGGCCGGCGTGGAGGAGGGTGAGGCAATGAGCACATCGTTACGCACCAGGCATGCCGCGCGCGGCTTCAGCATGGTCGAACTGCTCGTCACGATCATCATCGCGGGCATCGTCTTCGCGGCCATGGTGCCGCTCTTCACGACTATCTTGGGCAAGAACGCCGAAGACAACCTGCGCAACATCGCGGCCTTCCTCGCCCAGGACAAGATGGAGCGCCTGCGCCAGCTTGACTTCATGGAGACCACAAACGCCAACCTCGCCAACCCCGCGTTCAAGCCCGACCAAGCTGGCAACGGGCAGTTCGGCCCGTGGGTCGACTACCGGACCAGCGCTGGCACCAAGAGGTTCTACGTAAAGTACGAGGTGACCCTCGAACCCTCCGCCGCCGGCCACCGAGACGAGCAGTACAAGCAAGTGCTGGTGGAGGTGTACTGGGACCAGGACCACAAGCACTTCTATCAAATTACACGTATCTACCGGCAGTGGGCCGGTCCTAGCGTCAGCCTCGATATCGCTCCCACGCCCGACGCGGACGGGGCGATCTTCGACCCGACCCAAATCGTGCTGACTGCCACGGTCCCTGAGGCTTGGCGGGGCTCCAGCGGACTGCCGGGCTACGAAGTGCCGCTTACAAGCAAGGTCCTCTTCTCCATCTGGCTCGTCAGGCCGGATGGCCGGGTGTTTCAAGCCGATCAGGTAGTCCCCACGACTGGCACGACCGGCCAATACCAGTGGACATGGCCGGTGCCGCCCACGGCGAGCCTCGGCCTCTACCTGTTCACCGCCAAAGCCTACGACTCGACGCCCCTCCCCGACGAGCCGATCGGGGGCGAGGAAGCGGGTCTCTACGCCAGCTTGGAGTCGCATACTCCCGACCCCCCGACCGGCCTGCAGGCCTTTCCCGGGGTGAAGCAGGTGTTGCTGACGTGGGATCCCTGCCCGCACCCCCGCTTCGACCATTTCGAGATCTGGCGATCGACCACCGCGGGCCAGCCCGGCGACATGATCGCCACCACGACGGACAACGAAAGCCCCACGTATCTCGACACTGGCCCGGAACCCGGCCCGGACCCCGGCCTGACCTCCGGAAAGGAGTACGTCTACAGCCTCAAGGCCGTGGCGAAGTGGGGGACGACCTCCTATGCCAGCCTCGCGTGCCCCCAGGTCTCGGCCACGCCCCTTTGGCCGCTTACCGACGACACCACGCCGCCCTCGAAGCCGGCGCTCACGGTGAGGAAGGTGGACGAACAGTCGACGATCACCCTGACGTGGAGCGCCTCTGTCGACCCCACACCGCCAGCTCCGCCGAGCGGCCTCGACCACTACTGGATCTACCGCAGCGCCAACGGCAGCACATGGCCCACGTCGCCCTTCACGCAGCTTGCGAAGACCGAGACGAGCTGGGCAGATACGAGCGCCGGCTGGAACACGACGTGGTACTACAAGATCGAGGCCTACGACCTGGCCGGCAACTTCTCGACGAGCACGCCGGACAATCCGTATCCTTCGGCCACGACCGATGCTGCGCCGACCTACGCCCTGACCGTGACGAACGCGAACAAGCGTAAGGACGCGTACGTGTGGGTGAAGGAAATGGTCTCCGGCCTCTACTACTCCTACACCACCCCAGGGGCGACCTCCACCACGCCCCCGGCAGGCACCAAGGTGGCCAAGAACAACAAGACCGCTTTCGCGAGCCTGCCCCCCGGTTTGTACAACGTCTACGCGAACTTCAACGGCCAAACCTATGTCAGTGCACCCTACTTCTGGGCCACGGGGTCCGGCCCCTACGTCTGCACCGTCCAGTAGGAGCGGCTGCGAATGGTCAAGATGCTCGCGATGAGAAGTAGGCGCCAGGAGGGCTTGACGCTCGTCGAGTTGGTGGTCGGCATGGTCATCTTGGGCATCGTC
>Ga0315281_10001281_pt1 | contig 36936 bp, 37 predicted proteins | sample YL17G07_0_MG_FD_204540 | JGI IMG/M metagenome (GOLD analysis project Ga0315281, IMG submission 204540) | Sediment microbial communities from Yellowstone Lake, YNP, Wyoming, USA - YL17G07_0 | ecosystem: Environmental > Aquatic > Freshwater > Lake > Sediment | place: USA: Wyoming | collected...
GGAGAAGGTGGCGGAGTCGGACGAAGATTGATTAGCCGCCCAACGCGAAGGCGCCAGGACGCAAAGAAAAAATTATGAAAGTGAATCCTGATTTTCTTCGCGCCTTGGCGCCTTTGCGTTGAGTTTTCTCAAAATTATCAGGTGATAACAACAATGGCGAGAGTGTTTAATTTTAGTCCGGGCCCGGCAGTGCTGCCGGAAGCCGTGTTGCAGCAGGCCAGGGATGAACTGCTCGACTGGCACGGCAGTGGCACCTCGGTGATGGAAATGAGCCATCGCGGCAAGGAATTCATGGGCATCGCCACCAAGGCCGAGGCCGACCTGCGTGAGCTCATGAACATTCCGGCGAATTACAAGGTGCTGTTTCTGCAAGGCGGCGCCTCGGCGCAGTTCGCCATGGTGCCGATGAATCTGCTGCGCGGAAAAAAATCCGCTGACTATATTAACACCGGTGAGTGGTCGAAGAAGGCGATCAAGGAAGCGAAGCTCTATGGCGCGGTGAACGTTGCGGCCAGCAGCGAGGCGGCCAAGTTCAGCACGGTACCGCCACAGAAGGACTGGAAGCTCGATCCGAACGCCGCCTATGTGCACTACACGCCGAACGAAACCATCGGTGGCGTTGAGTTTTCGTTTGTGCCGGCTACCGGCAACGTGCCGCTGGTGGCCGACATGTCCTCGACCATCTTGTCGCGCCCAATCGACGTGACCCAGTACGGCCTCATCTATGCCGGCGCTCAGAAGAACATCGGTCCGGCCGGGTTGACGATCGTGATCGTGCGCGATGATCTACTCGGACAGGTGTTGCCGGGTACGTCATCGATGTTCGACTATAAAATCCACGCCGAAAACGAATCGATGTACAACACCCCGCCGACTTATGCCTGGTACATCGCCGGGCTGGTGTTCGAGTGGCTAAAAAAGAACGGCGGCCTCAAAGCCATGGCCGAGATCAACCAGCGCAAGGCCGGCAAGCTTTACGCCGCTATCGATGCCAGCGGCGGCTACTACAAGAACCCGGTGGAGATACGCAGCCGCTCGTGGATGAACGTGCCGTTCACGCTCAAGGATGACAAGCTCGACGAGCCGTTCCTCAAGGGCGCCAAGGCCGCCGGGCTGGTGCAACTCAAGGGCCACCGTTCGGTGGGCGGCATGCGCGCCTCGATTTACAACGCCATGCCCGAGGCCGGCATCGATGCGCTCATCACCCACATGCACGACTTCATGCAACACAACGGCTAATCATCATGTACAAGATACTGACGCTCAATAATATTTCGCCGCTCGGGCTGGCGCGCCTGCCGACGGATAAATTCCAGGTGTCCGCAGACGTGACGGAGCCGGACGGCATCCTGCTGCGCTCGTTCAAGATGCACGACATGCAGATTCCAAAGAATCTCAAGGCGGTCGGGCGCGCCGGCGCCGGTGTCAACAACATCCCGGTGGAAAAACTCAGCAAGCTCGGCATTCCGGTGTTCAACGCCCCGGGCGCGAATTCCAACGCGGTGAAGGAGCTGGTGATTGCCGGCATGCTGCTGGCGGCGCGTCATATCGGTCCGGCGTGGCAGTTCACGCAAATTCTCAGCGGCAGCGACGCCGAGATCAGCAAGGCGGTGGAAGCGGGCAAGAAGAATTACGCGGGTTTCGAGTTGCCCGGACGCACGCTCGGTGTCATTGGCCTGGGGGCAATCGGACGCCTGGTGGCGAACGCTGCAATTTCACTCGGCATGAAAGTCGTCGGCTTCGATCCGGGCCTGACCGTGGAAGGCGCATGGCAATTGTCGGCAGATGTGAAGAAGGCCAACACGGTGGAGGAGCTGCTGCGCCAGGTGGACTTCGTCACGTTCCACGTGCCGCTCATGGACACAACCCGCAATCTGATCAACGCTGAACGCCTCAAGCTCATGAAAGACGGCGTCGTTATTATCAACTTTGCGCGTGAAGGCATCGTGGACGATAACGCCGTGAGTGCCGCAATCAAATCCGGCAAGGTGTACGGCTATGTGTGCGACTTCCCGTCCAATCTGTTGAAGGGCCACGCACACGTGCTGACCCTGCCGCATCTCGGCGCGTCGACCGCCGAGGCCGAGGACAATTGCGCCATCATGGTGGCCGATCAGGTGCGCGATTTCCTGGAGAACGGCAATATCCGCAATGCCGTGAACTTCCCGGACGTGGTCGTGGCGCGCGAAACCGCGTATCGCCTGATCGTGGCCAACGCCAACGTGCCGAACATGCTCGGTCAGATCTCCGAGACCCTGGGCGAAGCGAAGCTCAACATCCAGGACATGGTCAATCGTTCGCGCGGCGATTTCGCCTACACCGTCGCCGATCTGGATGCGCCCGTCGCCGACGCGGTGCGCCAGAAGATTGCCGCGATCCCGGGTGTGCTCATGATACGCGTTGTCTGACAGCCATGGCCGGCCGCCGCCAACCTGCCAAGCCTCCCGCGCGTCTGCGCGCGCTGCGCACCAAGATCGACACGCTGGATGAAAATATCCAGGCGCTGATCAGCGCGCGCGCCGCGTGCGCACAGGAGATTGCGGCGCTTAAAGCCCGGGCCGGCGATGCCAATTTTTACCGGCCGGAACGCGAAGTGGACGTGCTGCGGCGTGTGATTGCACGCAACAGCGGAGCGCTCAGCAGTGAGGAGATGGCGCGCCTGTTCCGCGAAATCATGTCCGCCTGTCTGGCCCTGGAAATGCCGATGCAAATCGCGTTTCTCGGCCCGCAAGGCACTTTCACGCAGGCGGCGGCACTCAAGCATTTCGGACACTCGGTGCACAGTGTCCCGCTCAACGGCATCGACGATGTGTTCCGCGAGGTGGAGTCCGGCGCGGCGCACTTCGGCGTGGTTCCGATCGAGAACTCCACCGAAGGTGTCATCAACCACACGCTCGACCTGTTTGTGAACTCGCCGCTGCGCATCTGCGGCGAGGTGGAGTTGCGTATTCACCATCACCTGCTTGGCAAGGCAAAATCGCTGAAGAAACTGAAGCGTGTGTTTTCCCACCCGCAGTCACTTGCCCAATGCCGTGAGTGGCTGGACACCAAGTTGCCGGACGTGGAGCGCGTGCCGGTGGCGAGCAACGCCGAGGCGGCGCGCCTCGCCGCCAAGAATGCCTCGGCGGCGGCCATCGCCGGTAGCCCGGCGGCCGAAATCTACGGACTCAAATCACTGGCCTCCAATATCGAGGACGAGCCGGACAACACCACGCGTTTCCTGATCGTCGGCCGGCTCGATCCGCTGCCGAGCGGCGACGACAAAACCAGTCTGCTGGTCTCCGGAAAAAACCGTTCCGGCAGTCTGATGAGTCTGCTGGAACCGCTGGCGCGGCATCGCATCAACATGACGCGCATCGAATCGCGTCCCTCGCGCCGTGGTCTGTGGGAGTACGTGTTCTTTGTGGATGTCGCCGGACACATGCACGATCCAAAATTGCGCAAGGCGATCGCCGAGCTGGAAAAGGAATCGTCCTTTCTCAAATGGCTCGGCTCCTACCCCAAAGCGGTGCTCTGAACATGGCGTTCGATGCGTACAAGCTCGCCGTGCCCGGCGTGCGCGCGCTCAAACCCTATGTGCCCGGAAAACCGATTGAGGAGCTGGAGCGCGAGTATGGCGTGACCCACGCCATCAAGCTCGCCTCGAACGAGAGCCCGCTGGGGGCAAGCCCCAAGGCGCTGGCGGCGGCGCAGGCGGCGCTGACGGAGATGGCGCGCTATCCGGACGGCGGCGGCTTCGCGCTCAAACGCACGCTGGCGGCAAAACTTGGCGTGAGTGAAAGCCAGATTACGCTCGGCAATGGTTCGAGTGACATTCTTGAATTCACCGTGCGTGCTTTTGTGACCGCACAGGACGAGGTGATTTTTTCGCAGCACGCCTTCGCGCTGTACCCGATTGTTACCCAGATGATCGGCGCGCGCGGCGTGGAAGTACCGGCCCGCCAGTGGGGGCACGATCTGGCCGGCATGCGCACTGCGATCACGCCGCGCACACGCTTGGTGTTCATCGCCAACCCGAACAATCCGACCGGCACCTGGCTGCGCCGCGCGGCGCTGAACGATTTCCTGGCGTCGGTTCCCGCACACGTGATCGTGGTGGTGGACGAGGCGTACTTTGAATACGTCGAGGAACACGATTACCCGGATACCATCGAATGGCTTGAGCGCTATCCGAATCTGGTCTGCGCGCGTACCTTCTCCAAGATTTATGGGCTCGCTGGCTTGCGCGTCGGCTACGGCGTCTCGAGTTTGGGTGTCGCCGAACTTCTCAACCGCGTGCGCCCGCCGTTCAACGTGAACCACATCGCCCAGGCGGCGGCGGTAGCCGCGCTGGCCGATGCCACTCATTTAAAAAATGCGCAAAGCGTGAATGCCGAGGGCATGGGTCAGCTGGTAAAAGGTTTCGAGAAATTGGGGTTGCCGCACATCCCATCGGTTGGCAATTTCGTGTGCGTCGAGGTGGGCGAGGCCGGACAGGTTTACGAACAGCTGTTGCGTGCCGGAGTGATTGTGCGTCCGCTGGACAACTATGGCATGCCGAAGCATCTGCGCATAACGGTGGGGCTGCCGGAAGAAAACCGGCGATTCCTGGTGGCGCTGAAAACCGCGCTGGGCCGCTAGGGAGCTCTGATTCAGTATGAATGTTTGCCGCAAAGACGCAAAGACGCAAAGAAAAACGCTGAATAACCTGCAAGAAAAATCTTTGCGTCTTTGCGTCTTTGCGGCGAGAAATTATTATTCAGATTTCTTCGTGCCGTCATGATCGACAAACTCGCCATCATCGGTGTCGGCCTGATTGGCGGTTCGCTGGCGCGCGCGCTGCGCGATGCCGGTCATGTGGGCGAGATCGTCGGCCATGGCCGGGGGATCGAGAATCTGCAACGCGCCGTCGCGCTCGGTGTCATCGACCGCGTAGAAACCACGCTCGCGTCCGCAGTACGCGCGGCGGATATGGTAGTGCTTGCCACCCCGGTCGGCAGCATGAAGAAGATTCTCCAGGCGATTGCTCCGTATCTGGCGCCTGATGCGGTGGTGACCGACGTCGGCAGCGTAAAGGGTGCAATCACCGACGCCGCGCGCAAATCGCTGGGCAAGAAATTTCCTGATTTTGTTCCGGGGCACCCGATCGCAGGGACCGAGAAATCCGGGGTCGAGGCTTCTTTCGCCAGCCTGTACGCCGGACGACGCGTGGTGCTGACGCCGTTGCCGGAAACAAAGACCGAAGCTGTGCAGCGGGTGCGCGCCATGTGGCAGGCGGCCGGCGCCGAGGTGGTGACCATGACCGTCGAGCACCACGACACGGTGCTCGCCGCCACCAGCCATCTGCCGCATTTACTGGCCTACACACTCGTGGACATGCTGGCGCGCCAGCATGATAGTCGCGAGATTTTCGCTTACGCGGCCGGCGGGTTCCGCGATTTCACACGCATTGCCTCAAGCGATCCGGTGATGTGGCGCGACATCGGCCTTGCCAATCGAGACGCCATCGTGCGCCTGCTCAAGCAGTATCGTGCCGAGATCGGCAATCTCATCAAGGCGCTCGACAGCGCCGACGGTGAAACACTGCACACGATGTTCGCGCGCGCCAAGGCGGCGCGCGACGCCTTTGTGGCGGTCGACCAGAAGAAAGAGGAACCGTGAGCGCACCGGCAACACGCACGGACTACAAGGTTGCGCCCGGGGGCAGACTGGAAGGACGGCTGCGCGTGGCCGGCGACAAATCGATTTCGCATCGATCCGTGATGCTGGGCGCGCTCGCCGAAGGCGTGACCCATGTCAACGGCTTGCTCGAAGGCGAAGACGTGCTGTGCACGCTCGCGGCGTTTCGCGCCATGGGTGTGCAGGCCAAGGGCCCTGAGCAGGGCCGGCTCACCATTCAGGGCGCCGGTCTGCACGGGTTGCGCCCACCGGCGCAGCCGCTCGACATGGGTAACTCCGGCACGGCTATGCGCCTGCTGGCCGGTATTCTCGCCGGGCAATCGTTCGACTCGGTGTTGATTGGTGACGAATCCCTGAGCAAGCGGCCGATGAAACGCGTGTCCGAGCCGCTCGGCCAGATGGGTGCGCGCATCGACACCCGGGAAGGCGGGCGCCCGCCGCTGCGCATCCACGGCAGACAGACGCTGCGCGGCATCGACTACATAATGCCGGTGGCGAGCGCGCAGGTGAAATCTTCGTTGCTGCTGGCGGGTCTGTATGCGCAAGGCGATACCGTGGTCACGGAACCGGCGCCGACGCGCGACCACACCGAACGCATGCTGCGTGGCTTCGGCTACACGGTGAGAACCGATGGCAAGCGCATCGGCGTGCACGGCGGTGGACGGCTCACGGCCTGTGACATCGACGTGCCGGCCGATATTTCTTCGGCGACGTTCTTTCTGGTGGGCGCCGCCATCAGTCCCGGTTCGGAGTTGATGCTGGAACACGTCGGCATTAATCCGACGCGCATTGGCGTCATCAACATTCTTAAACTCATGGGCGCGGATCTCGCTATCGAGAACGCGCGCGCGGCCGGCGGCGAACCGGTGGCGGACCTGCGCATCCGTGGCAGCAAACTTAAAGGCATCCGCATTCCCGAGGATCAGGTGCCGCTGGCGATCGATGAGTTTCCGGCGCTCTTTATCGCCGCCGCCTGCGCGCAGGGCGAAACCGTATTGACCGGTGCGCACGAACTGCGCGTCAAAGAGTCGGATCGTATCGCCGTGATGGCTGCCGGCCTCAAACGTCTCGGCATCGCGGCGCAGGAAACGCCGGACGGGATTGTCATCCAGGGCGGAACGCTCAGCGGCGGGGAAGTCGACAGCCACGGCGATCACCGCATCGCCATGGCCTTCGCGATGAGCGCGCTCGCGGCCACCGGCCCGGTCACGATTCGCGACTGCAAGAATGTGGCAACATCATTCCCGGATTTTGTTGCGCTGGCGCAGCGCGCCGGCCTTGCGGTCGAAGTAATTAATGTATGAATCTGCGGCAAAAGTAATATTTTATGAAATCATCCAACAAGATTCCGGTCGTGACTATTGACGGCCCGAGCGGCTCGGGCAAGGGTACGGTTGCCCAGATTCTGGCCGGACGTCTAGGTTGGCATTACCTCGATAGCGGGGCGCTGTACCGGGTACTCGGACTCACGGCCGATCGCCGTGGGGCGAGCCTGGACGATGAGCCGGCCCTGTGCCGGCTGGCTGAAATGCTGCGGATCGTCTTTGTCCCGCAAGCAGACGGCAACCCGGCGCAGGTCACGGTCGACGGCCTGGAGGTGAGCCTCGAATTGCGCACTGAAACCACCGGCGAGCTTGCCTCCCGGGTGGCGGTCCTGCCGGCGGTGCGTGCGGCTTTGCTCCAGAAACAGCGTGATTTCCGCCAGAATCCCGGGCTGATGACAGATGGCCGGGATATGGGTACCACCGTTTTCCCCGATGCCCTCCTTAAGGTATTCCTGATCGCTGCGCCTGAGGTGAGGGCGCAAAGACGGCATAAACAGTTGAAGGAAAAGGGATTCGATGCTAACCTTGACTTGATTTTGGGTGAGATTCGCCACCGCGATGCACGCGACACCGACCGTTCCGTGTCGCCGCTGAAACCGGCCGACGATGCCTGGATTCTGGATTCTTCCACCTTAAGCACGACTGAGGTGGTGGATGCCGTTTCCCGTCGTTTGCAGGCGCGGCTCGCCGTGTTTGAGACAGCGACTCGGTAATGCTGTCTTGCCGGCCGGAGAATCTCTTTATATCAACCTCAACCCCGTGTGGCCAGCAGCGGTCGGCGACACGGGCCAGCGGATGCAGTCTCCTGCCTCCGTTTCATATCAGGTCTAATGATCCATCATGAGTGAATCTTTTGCCGAACTGTTTGAACAGAGTTTAAAGAGCACCAAGATCGCGCCGGGTGGCCTCGTCATCGGCGAGATCATGCGTATCGAGAACAACCACGTGGTCGTGGACGTGGGCCTCAAGTCCGAGGGCGTTATCCCGCTTGAGCAATTCAAGGACACTCAGGGCGAACTGACCATCAAGGTCGGCGACCGCATCGATGTGGTCCTTGAGTACATGGAAAACGGCCATGGCGAAACCCAGCTGTCGCGCGAGAAGGCGCAGCGCGCCAGGGCCTGGGACGAACTGGACAAGGCCTTCGAGGCGCAATCGATCGTGAAGGGTGTCATCACCGAAAAGGTGAAGGGCGGCTTCACGGTGCTGGTCGATTCGGTGCGTGCGTTCCTGCCCGGCTCGCTGGTGGACGTGCGCCCGGTGCGCGACTCCACCTATCTGGAAGGCAAGGAACTCGAATTCAAGGTCATCAAGCTCGACCGCAAGCGCAACAACGTGGTGGTATCACGGCGCGCGGTGGTCGAAACTGAAATGTCAGCCGAGCGCGATTCGCTGCTCTCCAATTTGCAGGAAGGCCAGATCATCAAGGGCGTGGTCAAGAACCTCACCGATTACGGCGCGTTCGTGGATCTGGGCGGCGTCGACGGCCTGCTGCACATCACCGATATCGCCTGGAAGCGCGTCAAGCATCCGTCCGAAGTGCTCAAGATCGGCGACGAAATCGAAGCCAAGGTGCTGCGCTTCGACCGCGAGCGCAACCGCGTGTCGCTCGGCCTCAAGCAGCTGGGTGACGATCCGTGGGTCGATCTCGCGCGCCGCTATCCGGAAGGTGCGCGCCTGTTCGGCAAGGTCACCAACCTCACCGATTACGGCGCGTTCGTCGAAATCGAAGCGGGTGTCGAAGGTTTGGTGCACGTCTCGGAAATGGATTGGACCAATAAAAATATTCACCCGACCAAGGTCATGCAGCTCGGTGACGAGGTCGAGGTCATGGTGCTGGACATCGACACCGAGCGCCGCCGTATCTCGCTCGGCGTCAAGCAGTGCCAGCCGAATCCGTGGGAAGAGTTCGCCGCCAACCATAACAAGGGCGACAAGGTCAGCGGTCAAATCAAGTCGATCACCGACTTTGGCGTGTTTGTCGGCCTTGAGAACGGTATCGACGGGCTTATTCACCTCTCCGATCTTTCCTGGAACGCGCCGGGCGAAGAAGCGGTGCGCAATTTCAAGAAAGGCGACGAGATCGAGGCGACCATTCTTGCCATCGACCCGGAGCGCGAACGCATTTCGCTCGGCATCAAGCAGATGGAAGGCGACCCGTTCAGCAACTTTGTCGCCGAGCACAGCAAGGGCAGCATCGTGAAGGGCAAGATCGTCAGTGTGGACGCCAAGGGCGCCGTGGTAAACCTCGGCGGTCCGGAGATCGAGGGCTATTTGCGCGCTTCGGAACTGTCGCGTGAACGCGTTGAAGACGCGCGCAGTCTGCTCAAGGAAGGCGACGAGGTGGAAGCGAAAATCACCACCATCGACCGCAAGAACCGCAAGATCTCCCTGTCGATCAAGGCCAAGGATATGGAAGAAGAGACCGAGGCCGTGCAGGAGTATTCGCGCAAGCCCGGATCGGTTGGCTCGCTTCTGGGCGACAAGCTCAAGGAGAAGCTGGTCAATAAAGACAGTTAGTTTCCCTTGGTTTAAGGGATCGCCCCGGCACGCGCCGGGGCGGCAGACCGCCGGAGGTTGAGAGATGACCAAGTCGGAACTGATCGAGCAACTGGCGGGCAAGCAGCCACAGCTCGATTACCGGGATGTGGAGCTCGCCGTAAAGGAGCTCATCGATCAACTGTCCACGGCGTTGTCCGCCGGACAGCGAATCGAGGTGCGCGGCTTCGGCAGTTTCTCGCTGCACTACCGTCCGCCGCGCGTGGGGCGCAACCCCAAGACCGGCGACTCTGTACAGGTGCCTGACAAGCATGTCCCGCACTTTAAACCCGGCAAGGAACTGCGAGAGCGGGTAGACAGCTGAACTACCTGATGATCTTTTCAATATTAAACGGCACTCGGGTCTCCCGGTGCCGTTTTTTATTTGTGCCGGGAAGCGGACACAATTTCCAGTATCATAAGTGTTATCCTGACGCCAGATCCCGGGAGGCGATATGAAGCGGTTTCTGTATGGATTTCTGATTATCGCAGTCCTGCTGGTTGGCGTTACTTTTACCAGCAAGAATGTCCAGATGGTGGAGCTAAACTACTATTTCGGTGTTCACTGGATGACACCGCTGTCGTTCATGTTATTGACAACGCTCACGGTCGGCATTGCGTTCGGATTGCTCGCGAGCCTTGCCATGCTGGCGCGCATGCAAGGCCAGCTCCTGCGGGTGCGGCGTGAAAACCGCCAACTCGAACAGGAGGTCAACAACCTGCGCGCGCTCCCGATCCGGGATGTTCCCTGACGGCGACGGCATCATGGGAATCGAGGTTCAGAATCTGCTGTGGTTGTTGCTGCCGCTGGCTGCTGCGTCTGGCTGGTATGCCGCACACCGCGATCAGCGCCGGCAGCGAACGCACTCACCGGACGGCGGCCTTTCCCAGGACTATTTTCGCGGCATTAATTACCTGCTCAACGAACAACCGGATAAAGCCATCGAAGTGTTCACCCAGATGCTGGAAGTGAATACCGAAACCGTTGAGACCCATCTCGCCCTCGGCAGTTTGTTCCGCAGACGCGGCGAAGTGGAGCGCGCGACCCGCATTCACCAGAATCTCATCGCCCGGCCGACGCTCGACAAGGCGCAGCGCTTGCAGGCGCTGTGTGAACTGGCGCAGGACTATCACAAGGCCGGGCTTCTGGATCGAGCTGAAAATCTGTTTCTGGAGCTGGCCGAGATTCAGACGCATGCCGAACAGGCATTGGGTTCGCTCATGCACATCTATGAGCAGGAAAAGGATTGGGACAAGGCGATTACGGCCGGACGTCGTTTGGTGACGCTGGCGGGCAGCGACCTTGAGCCGGTGCTCGCCCAATATCATTGCGAACTGGGCGAACGTGCGTTGTCTGCCGGAAATTTCACGTTGGCATGCGCCTGTGCCATGGAGGCTATTGCCGTTGATGCCCGTTGCGTTCGCGCCAGCATCCTTGCCGGGCGTGCCGCCGCCGCGCAGGGGAAGGAACATGAAGCCATTGCCGCCTGGCAGAAAATCGAGCAGCAGGACGCGGAATTCCTGGATGAAGTGATTGACGAAATTACCGCATCCTTCCGACGCCTGAACAAGGAACCGCAACTGCTTGCCTATCTGCACGATGTGGCGCGTCGGCAGGCTGGAATGCGTACGCTGCTGATTCTGACGGCGTTGATTGGCGCGCGCGATGGCAATGCCGCCGCGCAGATTTTCATTGCCGGGCAACTTCGCCAGCAGCCCTCCGTGCCGGGTCTCAAGCGACTCATTGATTTGCAGGTAGCACTGGACACTCCCGAAAAAAACATGACCCTCGACCTCGTCAAGGGCATTCTCGACCTGCTCGCCACCCGGCAGGAGGGCTACCTGTGTCGCCAATGTGGATTTCGTGGCCAGGCGTTGCACTGGCAATGCCCGGCCTGCCACGAGTGGATCAAGATGTTGCCCGCCTCCAGTGCCAACGCGTTGCTGACTCCGGATGAAAACAAAATAACCAGTCGCGCGTCGCGCCCTTTGGTATAAGTACCTGGACATGAACACTACACCGCCTATTTCCGGACCACGCGTGATTGTGGCGCTGGATTTTCCAACAGCGTCCGCCGCGCTTGCATTCGCCGCCAGCGTCACGCCGCAAGTGTGCCGGCTCAAGGTTGGTTTTGAACTCTTCACCAGCGCGGGACCAGCGGTGGTCGAAACGCTGGTAAAGAAGGGCTTCGATGTCTTCCTCGATCTCAAGTATCATGACATTCCGAATACGGTTGCCAGTGCCTGCAGTGCCGCCGCGCGCCTCGGCGTGTGGATGGTCAATGTGCATGCAATGGGTGGCCGACAGATGCTGGTTGCCGCGCGCGAATCTCTGGAAAAATCTTCACACCGGCCATTGCTTGTCGGTGTGACCCTGCTCACCAGCCTTTCGAGTGGTGATCTCGTGGAGATCGGGTTGCCCCGGGATTCCGCTACGCAGGTGGAACGCCTTGCGCGGCTCGCAAAAGAGGCCGGTCTCGATGGTGTCGTGTGCTCGGCACAGGAGGCTGCGCTACTGCGCGCTGAACACGGAACAGATTTTTGTCTCGTTAGCCCCGGAATCCGTCCGGCCGGAAGTGATCGTGGCGATCAGGAACGCGTAGTGACCCCCCTCGATGCGGTTCGTCTGGGTGCGCACTATCTTGTTATCGGCCGCCCGATTACGCACGCTGCAGACCCGGTAAATGTTCTGGCCGGTATTAATCGTGAGCTGGCGAGTGTGTAGTGTTTATCGTGCCAGTATCTACCAGTTTATCTATAATGTTTACCCGATTTCATGCAACTACGCTGAGAAAAATTTAGCGGGTTATTGATGAGCAAGGATCAGACCAAGGGGCAAAATACTGTCTGGCATCACGCCACGGTCACGCGCGCCCGGCGTGAACAGATCAATGGCCACCGCGGCGTGGCGATCTGGTTCACGGGCCTCTCCGGGTCCGGGAAATCAACGGTTGCCCATGAGGTTGAGGAGCGGTTGCACAAACTGGGTTGCCGTACATTTGTGTTTGATGGCGACAACGTGCGTCACGGTCTGTGCGGCGATCTCGGGTTTTCGCTGGAAGACCGGTCCGAGAACATCCGGCGCATCGGTGAGATGGCAAAACTTTTTGTCGAAGCGGGGATCATTGCCCAGGCTGCCTTTATTTCACCATTTCGTACTGATCGCGAACGTGTGCGCCAACAGATCGGTGACCGGGATTTTATTGAGGTCTACTGCCGCTGTCTGATCGAGGTCTGCGAGAGCCGCGACACCAAGGGACTTTACCGGCGCGCCCGTGCGGGCGAGGTCAAAGACTTCACCGGAATTTCGTCGCCCTACGAACCGCCCGAGCGGCCCGACCTGATTCTGGAGACCGGTTCGGACTCCCTGGATCTGTGCGCAAACCAGGTGGTTGCATTGCTGCTGCAACGTGGCGTGATCCGCACGATAGACGCTGAGCTGACATGAGTCGTATCGTCCCCGTCATACTCTCCGGCGGCTCCGGCACACGACTATGGCCGTTGTCGCGTGAGCATTACCCTAAACAGTTTCTGGCCTTGTCTGGAGAACTGACAATGCTCCAGGAGACAGCACGGCGCCTCGACGGGACAGCGGAGCAGGCGCCGGCACTGATCGTCTGTAACGAAGAACATCGTTTTCTTGTTGCGGAGCAACTCCGTCAGATTGACAGAGTACCACGGGACATTCTGCTCGAGCCCTTCGGCCGCAATACCGCCCCGGCCCTTACGCTCGCCGCGCTTGCGATTGCCACGCATGAGCCGGACGCGGTCATACTGGTGATGCCGGCAGATCACGTCGTCGGTGATCGGAGCGCATTTCATGTGGCGGTGCAGAAGGGACGGGAAGCGGCGCTTACCGGCAGGCTGGTGACCTTCGGAATTGTGCCGACCAGTCCGGAAACCGGATATGGATATATCCGCAAAGGACCGATGCGCGCGCCCGATGGCGTCTATGCGGTCGACCGCTTTGTCGAAAAGCCGAATACCGCAACCGCGCGCACCTATCTGGAGTCGGGTGAATATCTATGGAACAGCGGCATTTTCATGATGACCGCAGCCCGCTGGCTCGAGGAGCTACGGCGTTTCCGCCCGGAGATCACCGACACCTGCGCCGCCGCATGGCGTGAGGGTAAACGCGACACGGATTTCTTCCGCATTGGCAAGGAGGCGTTCGGCAGATGTCCGAGCGACTCGATCGACTACGCCGTCATGGAAAGGACTGATAACGCAGTGGTGATCCCGCTTGACGCCGGCTGGTCGGACATCGGTTCCTGGCTGTCGCTGTGGGAAGTGAACCCGCACGACGCCGACGGCAATGTATTGCGGGGCGATGCCATCGCGACCGACACGCGCAACATCCTCCTGATTGCCCAGCACCGGCTTGTGGCCGTGGTTGGCCTCCAGGACATCATTGTGGTGGAGACGGCCGACGCCGTACTGGTGGCGCACAAGGATCACGCCCAGCAGGTCAAGGACATTGTTGCTGAACTCAAGAATAATAAACGCTCCGAGCATCTTGTGCATCGGCGTGTACACCGGCCCTGGGGTCACTACGACTGCGTGGACGCAGGCGAGCGCTTCCAGGTCAAGAATATCACCGTGAATCCCGGTGCGGCGTTGTCGTTACAGATGCACCATCATCGCGCAGAGCACTGGATCGTGGTAAATGGCACGGCGCGTGTCACGCGCGGCGATGAGGTCTTTCTCCTCCATGAGAACCAGTCTGCCTACATACCTATAGGCATGAAGCACCGCCTGGAGAATCCGGCAGCAACACCACTGGAGATGATCGAAGTGCAATCGGGTGGTTATCTTGGCGAGGATGACATTGTGCGGTTTGATGATGTATATAACCGTCAATAAGTAAACAGGTACTGTACACACGGCCAGGGCGCACTGCGCGCCTTGCTTCTGCAAATTGAGAGCGGCCAGGGTAAAGATGAAAGGACATTGCTTAGGGCATCCTTTAGAATCAGGAATTCCAAGATTAATTCAAGGCCACTACTAAAATGAAACTTACCGTCATCGGCACCGGTTACGTTGGCCTTGTGACGGGTGCGTGTTTTGCTGAAATGGGCAACGACGTTGCCTGTGTGGACATCGATCAAGGCAAGATCGATCGCCTCAAGCGCGGTGTCCTGCCGATCCATGAACCGGGTCTGGATGCGATTGTCGTCACCAACAGCAAGGCCGGCCGCCTTCTTTTCACCACGTCGCTGGTTGAGGCGATGCGTGATTCGAATGTTTATTTTATCGCTGTCGGCACACCACCGGGGGAAGACGGCTCCGCCGATCTGCAGTACGTGCTGGCCGTGGCGCGTGAGATTGGCCGACATCTGACCGGCTATGCGGTAGTGGTCGACAAGTCTACAGTTCCGGTTGGAACCGGTGACAAGGTTCGCAGCGTACTGCAGTCGGAACTCGACCGGCGCGGCGTGCAGATTTCTTTCGACGTGGTCAGTAATCCGGAGTTCCTCAAGGAGGGCGCAGCGGTCGAGGACTTTATGCGTCCGGATCGGATTATCGTCGGCACAGACAGCGCGCGCGCGCGTGCCGTGATGCATGAGTTGTACGCCCCGTTTACGCACAACCACGAACGCACCGTCTATATGGGTGTGCGCGAGGCCGAGATGACGAAATATGTTGCCAACGCCATGCTCGCAACCAAGATTTCATTCATGAACGAGATCGCGGGCCTGTGCGAGCGCGTCGGCGTGGACGTGGAAAGTGTACGCCTGGGTATCGGTTCGGATTCCCGTATTGGCTACTCCTTTATCTACCCCGGCTGCGGCTATGGTGGTTCGTGTTTCCCCAAGGATGTGAAGGCGCTGATCCACACGGCCGAGAAGAATGACTTCACGCCCAGACTGTTGTTGGCGGTCGAGGAACGCAACGAGCGCCAGAAGCATGTGCTGTTCCAGAAGATCAGCCGGCGTTTTGGAGCGACTCTGTCCGGTTTCAGCTTTGGGCTCTGGGGCCTTGCCTTCAAACCGGGTACCGATGACATGCGCGAAGCGTCATCCGTCGTTTTGTTGCACGAACTGATTGGCGCCGGTGCGCGCGTGATCGCGCACGATCCGGTCGCCATGCCCACGGCACGCAATGAGTTGCCGCCGGCCTGGTTCGCCTCTGGGCAACTGCGCCTCGTCGAAGATCAATACGACGCCTTGAAGGGCGCGGATGCCGTGGTGCTGGTCACCGAGTGGAAATCCTTCCGGCATCCAGATCTGGAACGCATGCGTGCGCTTATGAAGAACTCCGTGATCTTCGATGGCCGCAATCAGTATGATCCGGAGGTCATGCGCGAGGCCGGTTTCGAGTACACTGCGATCGGCCGGAGTTCCTGAATACACGACGCCGTTGAAGGGTAAGAATCATGCCGAGTATTACCAAAGCTGTTTTCCCGGTCGCCGGTCTCGGCACGCGTTTCCTGCCTGCCACCAAGGCGAGCCCGAAGGAAATGCTGCCGATCGTGGACAAGCCGCTCATCCAGTACGCCGTCGAAGAGGCGCTGGCCGCCGGCATCACCGAGCTGATTTTCGTCACTGGCCGCAGCAAACGCGCCATCGAAGATCATTTCGACAAGGCCTATGAACTGGAATCAGAACTCAAGGCGCGCGGCAAGCATCAGTTGCTGGAATCGCTCCGCAACATGCTGCCGTCCAATGTTTCATGCGTGTACATCCGTCAGAGCGAGGCCTTGGGTCTGGGGCACGCTGTGCTCTGCGCCCGGCAAGTAGTTGGCAATGAACCGTTTGCCGTGTTGCTCGCCGATGACCTCATCCACGCCAATCCACCGGTGTTGAAGCAAATGGCGGATCTCTATGACCACCACCACAACTCCGTAATCGCGGTTCAGCAGGTCTCCCGCGAAGAAACCCGCCAGTATGGTATTGTGAAGACTCGTCCGTGGGACTCTGGCCTGCACAAGCTGGACGGCATCGTGGAAAAACCGGATCCGGCCAAGGCGCCCTCTACGCTTGCTGCCATCGGCCGTTACATCCTGACGCCACGTATCTTCGAGCATCTGGAGAGCGTGCAGGCAGGTTCTGGTGGTGAGATTCAACTCACCGATGGTATCGCCAGCTTGCTCAGCCGCGAACAGGTGCTGGCCTACGAATTCAAAGGAAAGCGTTACGATTGCGGCAGCAAACTTGGTTATCTCGAAGCCACTGTTGAATTCGCCTTGCAGCACCCGGAGCTTAAGGATGGTTTTCGCCAATACCTGAGCAAGCTTAAAATATCTGTTTGAATAAGTATCTGGATATCGACTCGGAGCCACCGATATAATTGTTCAGCGCAGACGTGTGCGGAACAATTGCTTTTACTGGACGGAGAAGTCCATGCCGAAGAAGCTGATGATTGTGATGCTCAACACCGATCCTGCTAACGGGGCTGAGTTGGGCGCGCCGTTCACACAGGCCACCATGGCTGCCGCTATGGAATACGATGTGGAGATTATTCTCACAGCGCGCGCCGGCGAGCTTGCCATCAGGGGTGCGGCCGAGAAGCTGCATGTTCAGGAGGGCAGCCCAAAGAGCGTCTACGACTTCATCAAGGAAGCACACGAGGCGGGGGTGAAATTCAAGGTCTGCACACCGACTCTCGAACTGTGGGGGCGCGACCTTATCCCGGAAATCGGCGAGACCGTGGGCGGTGCGTACATCATTAGTCAGGCGATGGACGAAAACACCGTCACCTTCACTTACTGAATTGTGCAGGTTTATCCTTGACAGCGATTACTCCAGAGCAGGCGTGGGATGTTTTCCGCAAGGCTGATTGTCTGGTCGCCGCCCCCCAGGTCGAGGTCGCGCTCGATAACATGGCGGTGGACATTACGCGACAGCTCGCCGGCGCCAATCCTGTTGCGGTTTGCCTTATGAACGGCGGTGTTGTGCCGTTCGGAAAACTCCTGATCCGTTTGCAATTTCCCTTGCAGGTCGATTACGTGCATGCCACGCGTTATGGCGCGCACATTCGGGGCGGCGAGCTTGAATGGATTGCCGGCCCGTTTGTGCCGGCGCGTGATCGCACGGTACTGCTGGTGGATGACATCCTCGATGAAGGCGCCACCCTGGCGGCTATTGAAACGTATTATCGGGCGGAGGGCGCCAAGCGTGTCTTCAAGGCAGTTTTGACGCGTAAGGATCGTCCGCGCAAACTGGAAATTGATGTCGATTTTGTCGGCCTCGATATTCCCGACCGCTATGTGTTTGGATACGGCATGGATTACAAGGGATACCTGCGTAATGCGCCCGGCATCTATGCCGTGGCGGCCGCTCACGAAGAACTGAAATAGTTATTTTTGTGGCGGAAAACCTGCTCCTGCGTTTTCCGCACTACCGCCATCCATGGCGGTCGCAGGCTTGCTTTCCATAAAATTCTCCTCAGGCGACCCGGACATGCAACTAGTAGCGATCATCGGCGGTAGCGGACTCACCAACCTCAAGAATCTGGAGATCACCCGGCGCGAGGTGTTGCGCACGCCGTTCGGCGAGCCTTCGGCACCGTTGGTGTTCGGCCATCTTGGCGGACAGCAGACGGTGTTCCTCGCGCGCCACGGCCATGGCCACACCATCCCGCCGCACGAGGTGAACTACCGTGCCAATATCTGGGCGCTCAAAGAGGCCGGCGCGACTCAGGTCATTGCGGTTAACGCCGTGGGCGCAATCGCGGCTGCCATGCTGCCGGCCAGCCTGGTGCTGCCCGATCAGATCATCGACTACACTTACGGCCGCGCACACACTTATTTCGGCAACGATCGAAAACCGGTTACACACATCGACTTCAGCTTCCCCTATTGCGAAGAACTGCGTCAGTCGCTGAACGCGGCCGCACGCGGCGCACGATTACCGCTGGCAACGCAGGGCACCTATGCCGCCACCCAGGGCCCGCGTTTCGAGAGTATCGCCGAGATTCGCCGGCTGGAACGTGACGGCGCCGATATTGTCGGCATGACCGGCATGCCGGAGACGAGCCTCGCGCGCGAGCTGGGTTTGTGTTACGCCTGCATTGCCGTGGTGGCGAACCCGGCGGCCGGCAAGGCGGCCGGAGTCATCAGCCTCAAGGAAATCGAACGCAGTCTGGAATCGGGCATGGAGAAGGTCCGTAGTCTGCTGGAACAGACGCTGCCCATGTTGGTGAAGCAGTAGGGAGAGTACGCCTGCACAATCCTAGCCATGCGCTGAGGTCCGGATTTGGGTCCGCAGACACGCGATCGTGTGACCAGCCTTACTTCTTTTCGTTGTCCTTCTCTACCGGCATCACCCGTGCCAATACCCCAAACCGTGGGTGATCGAAGTAGTGTGTTTCCTGACTCTTCAGCTTGCGCTGTTCGCTCAGACGGTACACCTCCGCTCGCGGGTCTGAGCCGGAGGCGCTCAACATTGTCCGAAACAACAGATTGACGTCAAGATGCAGATGGCGACTCATGAAGAAACGGATCGTTCCTTCCAGTTCCTCGGGATTGACGGACGCAATGCGTACCGGCTTGGCCACGGACTTGGCATCGACGGTTTGTACCCAATGCAGATGTGCGAGCAGACGGTAGTGCCCGTCCTGTTCCATCAGGCTGGTGATTGCCGGTGAGAGAGTGGGGCTGCCTTCCGCCTTGTCCGGCGTAATGGCGCTCTCCAGACCGCGGATTCTGGTCTGCGACGAATCACGTATCAACAGCTCATCGCCAAGCAGCTCCGGCAGGCGATTCTCGAACACCACGACCTCGATCTCGTAAGTACTTTCCTTTTCGGTGGGCGCTGCGAGTGCCGGGCAGGCGCCGAGCAGGCAGAAACAAAATATTGCCGGGATTGCTGTGCGCATGGGGTTCCTCGTGACGTGCCGCTATTATAGATAATTCTGTGCAGGCCTGCTTTCTCTAAAATAGATATTTTTGTGCAAGCATGCTTTCCATAGATATAGTATACGCAGAGTATAAAGACGGAATGCAGGTATTCAACCATGGCCGTGCGCAGTGTGCTGAAAATGGGCGATCCACTGCTGTTGCAGGTGGCCGGCCCGGTCACGGCCTTCGATACGCCGGAATTGCACGCGCTCATTGCCGACATGTTCGACACCATGACGGCGCTCGACGGCGCCGGTATCGCTGCCCCGCAGATCGGCGTCAGCCGGCGTGCGGTAATTTTCGGCATCGAGAAAAATCCTCGCTATCCGCAGGCCGAGCCGGTTCCGACCACCGTGCTCATCAATCCGGTAATCGAAATCCTTACACAAGAGACCGAAGACGGCTGGGAGGGTTGCCTGAGTGTGCCCGGAATGCGCGGCGTGGTGAGCCGCGCCACGCACCTGCGCTATTCAGGATTCGACCAGTACGGCAAGTTCTTCACCCGCGAAGTGCGTGCCTTCCATGCACGTGTGGTGCAGCACGAATGCGATCATCTGGATGGCATACTCTACCCGATGCGTATCAAGGACATGCGTCAATTCGGCTACAAGGACATTTTGTTTCCGGAGATGTGAATAGCCAACGCAAGGCAAGACAGGGCCCCACCCTACATGCTTTGCTGGGCGGTCGCGTTCAGCGCAGCGAGCAGCGCTTGCAATGCCTGTAGGCGTGTCACCGCATCCGGCATCTCCGCCGCAATACGCAACCGGTTTGGCCCATCCAGACGATAGAGGCGCGGAGCGGACTGGAGCAAGCTAATAATGTCCGCCGGATCGATGTTTGGTTTTTCCACGAATTCAACCCGTACGCCTTTCGGCCCGGCTTCGATTTTGCGGATGCCGAGCGGGGTCGTGCGTAAGCGCAGCGCACTCAGTTCGAACAATAACTTGGCGGCTTCCGGCAGCGGGCCGAAGCGGTCGAAGGTTTCAGCCATCAGGTCATCCAGTTCTTCGCGGCTGCGCGCACCGGTTATGCGCTTGTAGTGCACCAGCCGCATGTGTACGTCCGGCAGGTAGTCGGCCGGCAATAACGCGGGCACGTGCAGGTTGATGTCGGTGCCGCCCGTGACCGGCGTGTCGAGATCCGGTTGGCGCCCGGCCTTGAGCGATTCCACCGCGCGATTCAGCAGGTCGCTGTACATCGCAAACCCCACCTCGTCGATTTGTCCGCTCTGTGCTTCGCCCAGTAGTTCCCCGGCGCCACGGATTTCCAGATCGTGCGAGGCCAGCGCAAACCCAACCCCCAGTTCCTCCAGCGAGGCAATTGCCTCCAGACGCTTGAGCGCATCGCCGCTCAACGCGGCGCGTGGTGGGATCAGCAGGTAGGCGTAGGCACGGTGGTGTGAACGCCCGACGCGCCCGCGCAACTGGTGCAACTGCGCCAGGCCGAACTTGTCGGCACGTTCGATGATGATGGTGTTGGCGGTCGGAATATCGATCCCGGATTCGATGATGGTGCTGCACAGCAAAATGTTGAAACGCTGGTGGTAGAAGTCGAGCATCACGCGTTCAAGATCGCGCTCCGCCATCTGGCCATGGGCGATGCGAATGTCGGCCTCCGGCACGAGCTGCTTCAGTTTCTCCAGGGCGCGCTCCATGGTGCGCACGTCGTTATGCAGAAAAAACACCTGCCCGCCGCGCCGGATTTCGCGCTGGCAGGCTTCGCGCAGCAGGGCATCGTTCCATTCGAGCACAAAGGTTTTGATGGCAAGGCGTGCCTGCGGCGCGGTACCGATGAGCGAGACATCGCGTATGCCGGACAGCGCCAGGTTGAGCGTGCGCGGCACGGGCGTGGCGGTCAGCGTCAGGATATCCACCTCGCTGCGCAGTTTCTTGAGCCGCTCTTTCTGGCGCACGCCGAAACGATGTTCCTCGTCGATGATCACGAGCCCGAGACGCTTGAAGTGCACGTCGTCCTGTAATAACCGGTGAGTGCCGATCACGATATCGATGGTCCCATCGGCGAGCGCCACGATGGCCTTGTTCAGTTCGCCTTGACTGCGGAATCGCGACAGGACTTCGATCTTCATCGGCAAATCAGCGAACCGGTCGCTGAAGTTCTGGAAATGCTGTTGGGCGAGCAGGGTGGTGGGCACCAGCAGCGCCACCTGTTTGCCGCTGTGCGCCGCGAGAAACGCGGCACGCAGCGCCACCTCGGTCTTGCCGAAGCCAACGTCGCCGCACACCAGCCGGTCCATGGGACGCGGCGCTTCCAGGTCGCGCAGCACTTCGTCGATGACACGCGCCTGGTCGGGTGTTTCCTCGAACGGGAAGGCGGCGGCGAAGGCTTCGTAATGATCGTCCGGCGCCGCGAACGCATGCCCAGCGCGACTCTGGCGCAGCGCCTGGACTTCCAATAGTTCCACGGCGGCGTCCCAGGCCTTCTCACGCGCGCGCCGCTTGGCCTTGTCCCAGAAATCCCCGCCGAGTTTATGCAACGGCGCCTGATCCGGATGCGTCCCGGTATAACGCGTGACCCGCGCCAGATCCGTGACCGGTATATACAGCTTGTCGCCACCCTGATACTCCAGCGCCAGAAATTCAGTCGCGCCATCGCCGACGTCCATGGTTTGCAGTCCGCGATAGCGGCCGACACCGTGGTCCTCGTGTACCACCGGGTCGCCGAGATGCAACTCGGCCAGATCGCGGATAATGGTTCCAATGTCACGATTGGCCTGCGAACGCCGCCGACGCTGCGCGGCACGTTCACCATACAACTGCGGCTCGGTGATCACGGCCAGCGCTGGCGCTTGCAGCCACAAACCCTTTTCCAGATTGGCCACCGTAAGTGCGAGCGGCGCCTGCATGGCCAAAAATGCGGTCCAGTCTGCACACGGCTCGGGATAAAAGCCGTGGTCATGCAGCAGCCCGCGCAGCACCTCGCGCCGTCCGGGCGTTTCCGCCACCACCAGCACGCGCCCGCGGTATTGCTTCAACCAGTCGAACAGCGCGGCGTGCGGAATCTCGGCCTTGGGAGTCACGGGCAGTAGCGCGGGTAAACGTGTATCGAAGGCCACGGCCTCGCCTGCCGAAGGTGCCGGCATGTCCTGCGCAAACGGAGTCAGCAATACGCGCGGGTATCGGTTGAGGGCGAGACCCAGTTCGTCTGGATTGAGAAATAAATCATCCGGTGGCAACACCGGCCGCATCGTGTCAGTACGCAGAACGCGATAGCGCTCCCCGGTTTCCTGCCAGAAATTTTGCGCAACCTGCTCGATGCCATCCTCCAGCACGCACAGACTCGTGGGTGGCAGATAATCGAACAGGCTGGCGGTGGCCTCGAAGAACAGCGGCAGGTAGTACTCGATGCCGGCCGGGGCGGAACCCTTGCTCACCTCGCGGTACAGGGCGACCTTCTGCGGGTCGCCTTCGAAGCGTGCGCGAAATGCCTGACGGAAGCGTTGGATGGCCTCGGGCGCGAGCGGCACTTCGCGCGCCGGCAACATGCGCACGCCGGGCAGCCTCTCTCCGGAGCGTTGGGTCTCCGGGTCGAAGCCGCGGATGGACTCGATTTTGTCCCCGAACAGGTCGATGCGGTAGGGGCCGGATGCGCCCATCGGATACACATCCACCAGCCCGCCGCGCACCGCGTATTCACCCGGCTCCATGACTTGCGACACGGCTTGATACCCGGCTTGCTGCAAGCGGGCACGGAATGCCTCGATGTCGAGTGCCGCGCCGGTATCCAGCAAGAAGCTGTGCCCGGCCACGTAGGCACGCGGCGGCAGGCGGTGCTGCAGGCTGGCAACCGTGAGCAGCACAATGCCACGCGCCAGCTCCGGCAGCCGGTACAGGGTCAACAGGCGTTCGGAAATGATACCCGGATGCGGGGCGAAGGCGTCGTAGGGCAGGCTCTCCCAGTCCGGGAATGGCAACAGCGGCACTTCACCCGTGCCGCCCTGGTAGAAACGGACCTCGTCCTCGATCTGGCGGGCGGTGCGCGCATCGCGCGTGACCACCAGCAGTGGGCCGGTGTGCAGTTGTGCGGCGCGCGCGATGGCCAGTCCCCGGCTAGACCCCAGCAGCTGCGTCCAGCGCAGATTGGCGCCGGGCTGCTGCGGCCAGCGTGGCAGTAGCGGCGAGCACGACTCGGCGGGTGCGGGGGGAGCAGGCTGATGAGGCGCCAAGGAAGTAGAAATTTCGAGGGTTTTCGAGGCCGGTAGTGTACCCGATCTACGCCCCCAGGGAGCGCCCTGCCAAGATCGGTACTACTAACAGTTAACGAAACATTTGACAAGAGTATATTTATCTTGTTCAAATGCTTAGGCGCACTATCTAAACTAGAAAAACAGGGGGGCAGAATGGCACGGAAATCCAGCTACAAGGTCGGTGACGCTGTGTTCTATCCGGCGGCGGGTGTTGGCATGATCGAAGTCGAGGAAGATTTGTTCCTGAACGGCCAATGCGAACCCTGTTTCGTGATCCGCATCATGGAAAGCAGCGCTACCATCAAGGTGCCGCTTGCTAACATGGAAAAAAATGGCATCCGGCCGCTGCTGGACAGCAAGAAAATAAATGATTTGTTCAAGGTGTTGTCCGGCTCGGGCAAGAACCGTTCAACGGCTGGCAACCAGATGGAGCGCTGCCGGGAACTGGCGCGCAAGGTCAATGCCGGCACCTGCATGGAAATCGGTGAAGTGGTGCGTGATCTGTTGCGCTGGAAAAGCAAAAAAGATTTGTCCTTCGAGGAGGTGCGTCTGCTGCAAATCGGCTGCAATCATCTGGCGCGCGAGGTGGCCATCGCCACTGGCACCACGCCGGAGGACGCGAATCACCGCATCCGCGAACAGGTTGGCGTCGCGGCCTGACGTTCCCACCTAACCCTTGACCACCGCGACAGCTCCTGCACTTTGGGCGGTGGTGCCGGCCGCCGGTGGTGGCGCGCGCCTGCGCGCCGATCGTCCCAAGCAGTATGTTCCACTCCTCGGCCGCCCGATTCTGCTGCACACCCTTGAACGCCTCGGTCGCTATCCGCCACTGCGCGGCTTGCTGGTCGGCATTGCCGCCGACGATGTCTACTGGCCGACCCTGGCGCTGGATATGCCCAAGCTGCTGGGCAGCTACATCGGTGGCGCTGAGCGCGCCCAGACGGTTCTGAACGGCCTGCGGGCGCTGGCGCCGTACGCCGCGCCGGACGACTGGGTAATGGTGCACGACGCCGCACGCCCGTGCGTGCGCCACGCCGATATCGACGCCCTGCTCGCGGCGGTGGCCGGACATGCGGATGGTGGTCTGCTGGCGCAGCCGCTTGGCGACACACTGAAACACGCCGACCGCAGTGGATGCGTTGAAGCAACCGTGTCACGCGCGGGCCTGTGGCAGGCGTTCACACCCCAAGTGTTTCGCCTCGCGGCCTTGCAAGCAGCACTTGAGACAGCCTTGCGCGACGGCGTGGAAATCACCGACGAGGCCTCGGCCATGGAGTACACTGGTGCGCGCCCGCGGCTGGTGCATGGCGCCGCGGATAATATCAAGATCACGCACCCCGGCGATCTGGCGCTTGCCGAACTTTATCTGCGTGCACAGGAACGCGAACTCTCATGATGCGCATCGGCCATGGCTACGACGTACATCAGTTGGTCGCAGGACGCGACCTGATTCTGGGCGGCGTGAAAATTCCGCACCCCAAAGGCCTGCTCGGCCATTCGGATGCCGACGTGCTGTTGCATGCGATTTGCGATGCCTGTCTCGGTGCCGCCGCCCTGGGCGACATCGGCCAGCATTTCCCGGACTCCGATCCGCGTTACAAGAACATCGATAGCCGCGAGTTGCTACGCCAGGTGGAAGCGTTACTCGACGAACGCGGCTGGCGGGTAGAGAACGTGGACAGCACGGTTATCGCCCAGGCACCGAAGCTCATGGCGCACTTCCCGGCGATGATCGCCAACATCGCTGCCGATCTGGGCATCGAAGCGGACTGCGTCAACGTCAAGGCCACCACCACCGAGAAACTCGGTTTCGCCGGGCGCGAGGAGGGCATTGCCGCGCATGCAGTGGTGCTGCTCGCGTCCATTACCGAAAGGCCGGGCAGTTTCGATATTCTTACCTGAGCGCGACGCATGTTCTACGTTGAACTATTCCGACAATTGGAGACGGATAAAGTCCGTTACATGGTTGTGGGCGGTTTGGCAATGAACTTGCTGGGCGTGCCACGCTCAACCATGGACGTCGATCTGGTGTTGGCGCTGGACACAGAGAATTTGCGACACTTTCTCGAAGCCGCCAGGCACTTGCAGTTGATCCCGGTCGCACCCGTGCAAATGGACGACCTTCTGGACCCGGAAAAGCGCAGGCAGTGGCGCCAGCAAAAAAATATGCTGGCCTTTGCCTTGCGATCTCCTCAGTTGGAAGCACCCACGGTGGATATTCTCATTGACCCGCCTGTGGACGTCGAGGCGGCGCTGAATCGTGTTGAGTACCGTATGGTGCAGGACCTGCGTTTGCCGGTAATGTCGGTTCGCGACATGATTACGCTCAAGCAACAGGCCGGCCGCCAGCAGGATATCGCGGACATTGAACACTTGCACAGACTGGCAGGGACGACCAAAGAATGAAAATGAAAGCCGGGCCGGGCGGGTATCGATATTACGTGAGCGACGAACAACTCGCGGATTTTGCCATGCTTACACCCATGCAACGGCTTAGCTGGGTAGACCAGCTGCGCCGTTTTATCCTGCTGACCGAAACACCGGAGACGGCCGAACGGCGCGAACGGCTGAGGCGCGGCGAGACAATCAACAAATGAAAAACCATCGTCGTTACTTCGTGTTGTTCTGTACCGCATTTTTTTGATATCGCAGATATCATGCCGCGTCGTGGTTGATTAGATAATAAACCTGCCCCTTTTTATGTTCATTAAAATTCAAGAGCATATTTAGATGACCTGGTCACAAGGTCTTAAGGAAGGAAGTCCAGCTTTTGAGATCGCTGCTTCCGAGAACCCACACATCAGGGTTGTTGCAGGCCCCGGCGCTGGGAAGTCATTTGCGATGAAGAGAAGGGTTGCAAGGTTATTGGAGACAGGAATCGATCCAATGTCGATCCTCCCAGTTACTTTTACACGAGTTGCCGCAGAGGACCTTCATAGGGAACTCGTTGGAATGGGGGTCGAGGGCTGCGACCGGCTGCGCGGGACTACCCTGCATAGCCTGGCCTTGCGAACCCTCATGAGGAATCACGTCCTGGCCGCGACTGGTAGAAGTCCGCGTCCGCTCAACAATTTCGAGATGAAGCCTCTTGAAGCTGACCTTGGCGCGCACGGAGGCCTCCGTGAAGTTAGAAGAAAAGTTCTGGCGTACGAATCGGCATGGGCACGGCTTCAGCATGACGAACCGGGTTTTGCTCAATCTGCCGAGGACGTCGCTTTCGCCAGCGGTCTTGTTCAATGGCTCTTGTTTCATGAGGCGATGCTCATTGGAGAGGTGATTCCGCAGTTTTGTGAGTATTTACGCTCGAATCCCGCCGCGCCAGAGCGTACCGAGTACACTCACATTCTCGTTGATGAATACCAAGATCTAAACAAAGCAGAACAGTCAGCTATTGAACTGCTTTCCGACAGGGCGAATGTTTGCATCGTCGGCGATGATGATCAATCAATCTATAGCTTCAAGCACGCCCACCCCGAAGGGATACGCGAGTGGGTCGAAATAAACGCCGACGCTGAGGATATTACGTTAGCCGAGTGCCGTCGGTGCCCAACTCGCGTCGTTGACATGGCGAATAACTTGATAGCACATAATCGGATGCGTCCAGTGCCGCGTCAGCTTGTGCCCCGGGCTGAGAATGGAGAAGGAGATGTTCGGATCGTCCAGTATGTGACACTGGACGACGAAATTGAGGGAGTAGCAACTACGATTGCGGAAATGATCAAAACAGGAACTCCTCCCGGGGACATTCTCGTACTCGCACAACGTGGTGTAATCGGAACGCCAATATTTGAAAGGCTGATTGCAGAGGAAATTCCTGTTCGCTCGTATTATGCTGAATCCGAATTAGCCGCTGTTGAGGCTCAGCGTAGATTTGCACTGCTGAAGCTCTTCGTTAGCCGGAACGACCGCGTCGCATTGCGGTGGCTCTTGGGGTTGGACTCAGATAATTGGCGCGCACCCGCCTACCGACGCATTCGAGAACGCTGCGACGCCAACAATTCATCTCCCTGGCAAGTCTTGAGCGATGTCGCAGATGGCAACTATGCGATTCCACATGTTGGCCCACTCGTTGCTCAATTCATAGAGATTCGCGACCAATTGGACGAGTTGGAGCAGGGCTCTGACATTCGTGCGGTTATCGATCAGATATTTCCGGATGACTTTAAAGGAACGCGTGGACTGCGAGAAGTCGCGCTAGCTGTTTTGGACGAGCTTGAGGCAGAAGATCGAATCCGATTCTTGTCTGAATTGGTATCCACGATTGCTACTCCGGAGGTTCCGTCCGAGATCGAAGATGTGCGAATCATGAGTCTGCACAAAAGCAAAGGGTTGAGTGCTCCTGTGACAATTATTGCTGGATGTGTTGAAGGTCTACTGCCAATGCGCCCAGACCCAAGTCAGTCGGCGCAAGCCAGAGCTGCATACCTCGAAGAACAGTGGAGGCTCTTCTACGTAGGAATTTCGAGAGTTAAGGCATCACCTAGGAACGGACAACCAGGGACCTTGATACTGACGTATTCTCAACAAATGCCGCTCGCGACTGCAATGGGTGCCGGCATAAGCCCTGCGAGGAGCAATTATGGTACGGCGACCTTGAACGCGAGTCGGTTTATTGCGGAACTCGGTACTTCCTCGCCACAACCGGTCGCGGGCTGATTAATTTTCGGATACCGAGCCAGGCTGATGCCAAACAAGCAATTCGAGACGGATCTTCGGGAGCGGGCTTCGCCCGCTCAATTTCGATGTTGAACACCCGCTTTCTGGGTGTTGCGATTGTCGGATCCTGGCCGACAGGCCAAATTCATACTGGAACACTACCGGCGAGACGATTTCCTAGACTTTCTTGAGCAAGACATACACCGCCCCCGTGTCGCCGTCCTGCGGGCGCGCCGAGCAGAACGCCAGCACCTGGGCCTTCTGCCGCAACCACGAATTCACCTTGATCTTGAGAACCGGCAACCGGCCTTCCGCACCGAGGCCCTTGCCGTGTTATTCATATTTTCGGCAGTAGCTCTCATGGGTTCGCAACAATTATCATTGTTCGGGTTCTTTGCAGTGGTACCAAATATGGCCTATATTTGGTACGTATCAAAACCTTGCGGAGGAGGCCCAACATGAAACTGAGTGAATCGGTCAAACCCATTAGCTACCTCAAGAGCAATACCGCCGAGGCGTTGCGGGACGTTAGTGAGGGCCAGCGGACCATGGTGATTACGCAACACGGTGAAGCCAAGGCGGTACTCCAGGGCATTGCCAGTTATGAGCAAACCCAGGAATCCCTGGCGCTGCTCAAGATGCTGGCCCAAAGTTCCAAGGGCATTCAAGCGGGCCGCAGCAAGCCAGTCAAGAAAGCCTTCGCGGATATCCGTAAGCGCACCAAGGAGCGCGCCGAGTGAAGCGTTACCGCGTCCAGCTTGCCGAAGATGCGGAGCAGGACCTGATCGACATCTACCGTTACGTAGCGACTCATGACTCGGTAGAGAAGGCTGCGGTTCTGCTGGACCGGCTGGAGTCGCTCTGTTCGCGCCTTGCCGGGTTACCCATGCGGGGGCATATCCCGCCTGAGCTGGGCCGGATCGGTGTAACGGCTTACCGGGAGGTATATTTCAAACCCTATCGTGTCATTTACGAGGTGATCGGACAGGACGTTTTCATTCATTGCGTCCTCGACGGGCGCAGGGACATGCAGTCATTACTGCAGCGACGCCTGCTTCGCTAGTACTAAGCGCCCCTTCGGAGGCGATGAACCGAGTAGCGTTTCGATGACGTTCGATTGGTTACGAACCTCATGCGCTCGCTATTGGCTGATGGCGGAAATCCAAACTGGAACACTACCGGCGAGACGATTTCCTAAATTTTCTTGAGCAAGACGTACACCGCACCCGTGCCGCCGTCCTGTGGGCGCGCCGAGCAGAACGCCAGTACCTGGTCCTTCTGCCGCAACCACGAATTCACCTTGATCTTGAGCACCGGCAACCGGCCTTCCGCGCCGAGGCCCTTGCCGTGGATGATGCGTACGCAGCGCTTGCCGGCCAGCAGTGCGTCGCGCAGGAAAACGGAGAGCGCCTCGCGCGCTTCGGGCACGATATAGCCATGCAAGTCGAGCTCGGCCTCGATGGCGAACTGGCCACGGCGGAGCTTGCGCAGTACACGCTGTTGCAGGCCGCCACGCACGAACAGCAATTCTTCGCCAGTCTCGATATCCGGGCTGTAGTCGTCCGACAGCAGGCTCGCCACCACGTCCTGTTCATCGCGCTGGCGTTGTTGCGGCACGGGTTTGGGGCGTGGGGTGCGTAAGGTTTTGCGATCCTGTTTGAGCGGGCGCACGCCGTCCACGGCCTTGCGGAAAAGGCTGCGGTCGTCGTTGTCGCTGTCCTGTCCGGCCATGGCGTGCTCATCGGGGTGGGGCCAAGGGAAATATGCAGGGCGCGCGGTGAAAACACAACGGGCGTGACTGCCTGTCGTCGTCTGGGCAGGGCTGTGCGTTACAGCCGGGCCACGGCAGGGTGGATGTTTATTTCTTCACTTTCTCAAGATAACGCTCGGCATCGAGCGCCGCCATGCAGCCCGTGCCGGCCGAGGTGATGGCCTGGCGGTAGATGTGGTCCTGCACATCACCGGCCGCGAATACGCCCGGTACGCTGGTGGCGGTGGCGTTGCCCTGGTTGCCGGATTGGGTCTTGATGTAACCGTGGGCCAATTCGAGCTGGCCTTCGAAGAGGGCGGTGTTGGGTGAGTGGCCGATGGCGATGAACACACCGTGTACTGCGATGTCCTTGGTTTTGCCGGCCTTGTCTTTGACGCGCACACCAGTAACGCCGCTGGTGTCGCCCAGGATCTCGTCCGTGCTGCTATTCAGTTCGAGTGCGATCTTGCCAGCCGCGACTTTTTCCATGAGCTTGTCGATCAGGATGGCCTCGGCCTTGAATTTGTCGTTCCGGTGAATGAGCGTGACATGCTCGGCGATGTTGGACAGGTACAACGCCTCTTCGACAGCCGTGTTGCCGCCGCCGACCACGGCGACCTTCTGGTTCTTGTAGAAGAAACCGTCGCAGGTGGCGCAGGCCGAGACGCCCTTGCCGCGAAATTTCTCTTCCGACGGAATGCCGAGATATTTGGCCGAGGCGCCGGTGGCGATGATGAGCGCATCGCAGGTGTACTCGCTGGAATCGCCGGTGAGTTTGAATGGCCGTGCCTTGAGATCGACCGTGCGGACGTGATCGATGACGATCTCGGTCTTGAAGCGCTCGGCGTGTTTCTGCATGCGCTCCATGAGCCCTGGTCCCTGCAAACCTTCGACGTCGCCCGGCCAGTTGTCCACGTCGGTGGTGGTCATGAGCTGGCCGCCCTGCTCCATGCCGGCGATCAAGACCGGTTTGAGGTTGGCGCGCGCGGCGTACACGGCGGCGCTGTAGCCGGCCGGGCCGGAGCCGAGGATCAGGAGACGGCAATGTTTGGGTGTGGCCATAATTAAGCGTCCAGAGTGTGAGAGGGAATAGGTCCGCCATTATAACGGCTGTCGCCACAATCCATGGCCTATTGAGGCCAAAAACGCCATAATACCCGGGCAGTTATCCACCCCGAGGAATGTTGTGGCGCAGGCAACCTGGAAACGTGAACAGCGGCCGCCTTTGGCCCCGAAGATTTTGCGCCTTATCCGCGAGGCTGGGCTGTATGTCCTCGTCGCCTTGGCCGTATATCTGCTAATTTCCTTGTGGACTTATCACGCCGCCGATCCTGGTTGGTCGCACAGCGGCAGCTCCAGTCGAGTTGAAAATCTGGGTGGTCGTGCCGGCGCGTGGCTCGCGGATGTGCTGTTGCAATTGTTCGGCTATGTCGCGTTTCTGTTTCCGCTGCTGATCGGTGTGGCGGCCGCGCGTGTGTTTCTGAATCGCAAGAGTGACGACCCGCGCGACGCACGGGTGACCGCACTGATCCTCGTCGGTTTTGTGTGCAGTGTGCTCGGCGCCGGTGGCCTGGCGAGCCTGCATTTCGATGTGCATGCCGGTCTGCCGTTCGCCAGCGGCGGCGTACTCGGCGACGGCGTGGGGCAGGGGCTGTCTGGCGTGTTCAGTTTTGTCGGCGCAACGATTTTTCTGCTTGCTGTATTCCTGGCCGGTGTCACGCTCTTCACTGGCCTTTCCTGGCTCAAGGCAATGGATGCCACCGGACGGCTCAGCCTGATGCTGGCGACGCGCTCCCGGGAAGGCGCCTCCATGCTCGTGGATTATTTCATCGGCCTGCGCGCCAGAAAGCAGCGGCGCGAGACCGTGGCCGAAGACAAGAAGGTATTGGAAAAGCATGCGCCGCCGCGCATCGAACCGGTGTTGAAGCCGATCGTGAAAAGCGAACGCGTCGAGCGCGAGAAACAGGTGCCGCTGTTCGACGTGCCGGCCGGTTCCGGCGAACTGCCGCCGCTCAAGCTGCTCGACCCGGCTGAAGAGGTCAAGGTCGCGTACAACAAGGAAACGCTTGAGACCCTGTCACGGCTGCTGGAAAAGAAGCTGCTCGATTTCGACATCGAGGCGCGGGTGGTGGCGGTACACCCCGGCCCGGTAATTACGCGCTTCGAGATCGACCCGGCGCCGGGCGTGAAGGCCAGTCAGATTACTAATCTCGCGCGCGATCTGGCGCGCGCGCTGTCGGTCATCAGTCTGCGCGTGGTTGAGAATATTCCGGGCAAGTCCACGGTCGGCATCGAGATTCCAAACGAAAACCGCGAGATCGTGCGCCTGAGCGATCTGCTGTCGTCGCAGGCCTACGAAGCGGTGCACTCGCCGCTGGCGCTGGCGCTCGGTAAGGACATCGGCGGCACTCCGGTGATTGTGGATCTGGCCAAGATGCCGCACCTGCTCATCGCCGGCACCACCGGTTCCGGCAAATCGGTGTGCATCAATGCGTTGATCCTGAGCCTGGTATATAAATCGACACCGGAGCAGGTGCGTTTCATCATGATCGACCCAAAGATGCTGGAGCTTGCCATGTACGAGGGCATTCCGCATCTGCTTGCGCCGGTGGTTACCGACATGAAGCAGGCGGCCAACGCGTTGCGCTGGTGCATTGTGGAAATGGAACGCCGTTACCGGCTGATGGCGGCGCTCGGCGTGCGCAACATCTCCGGCTACAACGGCAAGGTGCGTGAAGCCGACAAGGCCGGCAAACCAATCCTCGATCCGATTTATCAGGTTCAGTCCGACGACGACCCGGTGCCGGAGCTTCAAACCTTGCCGTATATCGTGATCGTCATCGACGAGCTGGCCGATCTCATGATGGTGGTCGGAAAAAAGGTTGAGGAGCTGATCGCACGTCTCGCGCAGAAAGCGCGCGCTGCCGGCCTGCACCTGATCGTCGCCACCCAGCGGCCTTCGGTGGACGTGATCACCGGGCTTATCAAGGCCAACATTCCGGCGCGTGTCGCCTTCCAGGTATCGGCGCGTGTTGACTCGCGCACGATCCTGGATCAAATGGGGGCAGAGCAGTTGCTTGGTCAGGGCGACATGCTGTTCCTGACGCCCGGCACTGGCTTGCCGCTGCGCATCCACGGCGCGTTCGTGTCGGATGGTGAAGTACACAAAGTTGTGAACTTCCTGAAAAAGACGGGTAAGCCGAATTACGACGACAGCATTCTCAGCGGTGCGGCCGAAGCTGCCAACGGCGGGAGCGGCCTGGGTGGCATGGGCGGCGAGTCGGGTGAGGGCGAGAACGACCCGCTCTACGACGAGGCGCTCAAGATTGTTACCGAGACCCGTCGCGCCTCGATCTCGGGCGTGCAGCGCCGCCTGCGCATCGGCTACAACCGCGCCGCGCGCCTGATCGAAGAAATGGAAAAGTCCGGCGTGGTCGGGCCGATGCAATCGAACGGCAACCGCGAGGTGCTGGCGCCGCCACCTCCGCCGCGTGATTAATGCCAAGTGCGATCATTCCTTAACTGATTCCGGATAGCCTGCCAAATGAATATATCGAACACCTGCCGCAAAGTCGCAAAGGACGCAAAGAAAATTATTTATGTTTCAGGTATTAGAAACACTTTGCGTCCTTTGCGACTTTGCGGCAGATTTTTTTATATTCTCATTATGGCGATTTCCGTGGCACTAGGCACAACGGCGGCGCAGGCCGCCGCCACCCAGGATTTGCAGCGTTTTTTTAACCAGGTGCAACGCTACAGTGCGCGCTTTGATCAGGTGACACTGGACGAAGCGATGAATCCGATCCAGGAATCCTCCGGCAGCCTGTGGATCGAACGTCCGGGAAAATTCCGCTGGAACTACAGCGTGCCGTACGAACAGCAGATCGTCGGCGACGGCAAGCAGGTATGGGTGTACGACGTTGAGCTCAAGCAGGCGGCGGTGCGGCGCATGGAAGGCGCGCTCGGCGCGACACCGGCGATTCTATTGTCCGGCAAGGGCGTGCTCGACGGCGTTTTCGTCATCAAGGATCTTGGCCGCCAGGGCGAACTCGACTGGGTGCAGTTGACGCCGAAAAAGAACGATGGTGGCTTCGAGAAAGTCCGTCTCGGTTTCGAGAAAGGAAAAATTCGCACCCTCGAAATGATTGATGGCTTCGGACAGACCACACGCGTGACCCTGCGCGATGCGCAGGAGAACGCCAGGATCAGTGCCGAACAATTCAGTTTCAGGCCCCCGGCAGGCGTGGATGTCATAACGGAATGACAGCTGCTATGAAATCTTGCGTGACGATAGGTGACGCGTCCAGCGCTCAGCCACTCGCGGATCGCATGCGGCCAGTGCGTGTCGAGGATGTTGTTGGCCAACCGCATCTGCTGGCGCCCGGCAAGCCGCTGCGGCGCGCGGTGGAGTCGGGCGTTCTGCACTCGATGATACTCTGGGGGCCTCCCGGAAGCGGCAAGACTACGTTGGCGCGCATTGTTGCCGGTCAGCTCGGCGCAAATTTCATTGGCCTGTCCGCCGTGTTCTCGGGCGTGAAGGATATACGCGCCGCGGTGGACACGGCCAAGCGTGTGCGCGTCGAACAGAACAGGGCGACGGTGCTATTCGTGGACGAGGTGCATCGCTTCAACAAGGCGCAGCAGGATGGTTTTCTGCCCTATGTCGAGGATGGAACGCTAACCTTCATTGGTGCCACCACTGAAAATCCATCGTTTGAACTTAATAAGGCCCTGCTGTCGCGCGCGCGAGTGTATGTGCTGAAGCCGTTGCAGGCCGAAGACATACGCCGTCTCATCGACCGCACACTCACCCAGTGCGAACAGGGTTTGGGCAATCTTCACCTCGACATGCACGACGCGTTGCGTGACATGCTGAGCCGTGCCGCAGACGGTGACGCGCGTCGCGGGTTGAACCTGCTCGAACTTGCAGCCGACCTCGCTGAAACCCGCCATGGTCGCCTGGTGGTGACCGAGGCCATTGTGCAGGAGCTGATCACCGGCGGGGCGCGGCGTTTTGACAAGCAGGGCGAGGCCTTCTACGACCAGATTTCGGCGCTGCACAAATCGGTGCGCGGCTCGTCGCCGGATGGCGCGCTTTATTGGCTGGCGCGCATGCTGGATGGCGGTTGCGACCCGCTCTACATCGCGCGCCGCGTGCTGCGCATGGCGAGCGAAGACATCGGCAACGCCGATCCGCGTGCGTTGCAGCTTGCACTCAACGCCTGGGATGTGCAGGAACGTCTTGGCAGCCCAGAAGGCGATCTCGCCATCGCCCAGGCCGTGGTGTACCTGGCAGTCGCGCCCAAGAGCAACGCCGTCTACACAGCCTTCGGCGCCGCCGTACATGATGTGAAGAGCGGCGGTTCACTCGAAGTACCGCTGCATTTACGCAATGCGCCGACCGGGCTCATGAAGGAACTCGGCTATGGCAAGACTTACCGCTACGCGCATGACGAGCCTGATGGTTATGCTGCTGGAGAGTATTATTTCCCCAACGAACTGGGTGAGCGCCGCTATTATCTCCCGGTGACGCGTGGGCTTGAGATCAAAATCGCGGAGCGCATGGCGTATTGGCGTGAGTTGGACCAGAAACACCGGGAGTAAGCAGCGAAGCCCTGCTTCGTTAGTCCTTCCGTAAATATTATTTTCCACAAAGGCGGCTGGCATTGATGGGAACAAGAAAAATGGTCTCGGGGCCGTGAAACAATTATTTGCCATTGCCGCCGGCGGCGCCTTGGGGAGCGTGTTGCGCTACGGCTTGTCGAATTGGGTGCACGGCCTGGCCGGACGCGGTTTTCCTTATGGTACGCTGGCCGTGAATGTGCTGGGTTGTCTGGCGATGGGATTTCTGTTCGTGCTGCTGGTCGAGCGCATGGGCGAAAATGCGGTGCTGCGTGCCGGGCTGTTGATCGGTGTGCTCGGTGGATTTACCACGTTCTCGGCGTTCTCCATCGAAACCTTCAACCTCATCGAGCAAGGCGCCGTGGTGAAGGCCGCCGGCAACATGGCGGCGAGTCTGTTCCTGTGCGTCGGCGCCACTTGGGCCGGCGTGAACCTCGCGAGGCAGCTATGAAACACAGCAACGTAACGGTGGTGCGTATTTATCTGACCGAGGGTGAAGGGCTCACCAAGATACTGCTGGCGAAGCTGCACGACGAGGAAAAGGTGCGCGGTGTGACGGTGTTCCGTGGCGTGAGCGGTTTCGGGCGATCGGGCGCGGTACATTCCTCCACGTTGCTGGATCTCTCCCTCGACCTGCCAGTGGTGATCGAGTTTTTCGACGCGCCGGACAAGGTGCGGCGTATCCTGAGTCATTTGAAGACCCAGCTCCCGGCCGGACATGTCTTGTCCTGGCCGGCGCAGGTGAACGAGGGGTGATAATAAAAACCTGCCGCAAAGGCGCAAAGGACGCAAAGAAAGCGACTCCCAATAAACCACCCTGTAGTATCTTCGCGTCCTTTGCGTCTTCGCGGCGGATTTTCAATCTTTGAGTTGATAGACCATGCTTGATCCGAAACTGCTGCGTACCGATCTTGAAAACACCGCCAAGCTGCTCGCGCGCCGCGGCTTTACGCTGGATGTGCCGGCCATCGCCAATCTGGAAGCGAAACGCAAGCAGGTCCAGGGCGTGACCCAGCAGTTGCAGAATGATCGCAACACCCAATCCAAGGCCATTGGTCAGGCCAAGGCGCGCGGCGAGGAGACCGGTCCACTGATGCAGGCGGTGGCCAACATCGGCAGTGCGCTCAAGCAGGCCGAGACCGAACTCGAACAGTTACAAACCGAACTCACGACCATTGCGCTCGGCATCCCCAACATTCCGCATGCGAGTGTCCCGGACGGCAAGGACGAGAACGGCAATCTGGAGGTACGCCGTTGGGGCGAGCCAAGGAAGCATGATTTTGCGCCGAAGGATCACGTCGATCTCGGCACCGGCCTTGGCCTCATGGACTTCGAGGTC
>Ga0315281_10001282_pt1 | contig 36925 bp, 42 predicted proteins | sample YL17G07_0_MG_FD_204540 | JGI IMG/M metagenome (GOLD analysis project Ga0315281, IMG submission 204540) | Sediment microbial communities from Yellowstone Lake, YNP, Wyoming, USA - YL17G07_0 | ecosystem: Environmental > Aquatic > Freshwater > Lake > Sediment | place: USA: Wyoming | collected...
TGGCGGTCGGAATCAGCGAAATCGCGAGCAGCCAATAGGTATTCCTGAGCACCCGGTTTTGCCGCAGCGATACGTCCTGCGCGGCGTAGGGGGCCTGAGTCTGAACCGGTTGCAGTTCGGGTTGCATCGATAAACCTCCGCAATAAAACGAGCAAATGTGCCCATTAGAGTAGAACCCGGGCAGTTTGGTTTCAAGTACCCCAGCACAAATACCCTTGCCGGGGCCTGCCACCATGCAGAGTATGGGGGTGGCAGTGATATAATTCAAGTGCCACAAGCACTTACATCATGGCAGGGAAGGTTGGCCGAGCGGTTTAAGGCACCGGTCTTGAAAACCGGCAGGGGCGCAAGTTCCTCGTGAGTTCGAATCTCACACCTTCCGCCATTTCGGCGGCGCTTCAGTCCCGGGCTTTGCGCGCACCGCGCGCCGCAATCTGCGATAGAGGTCCGGGTGGTGGGCCTTGAGATGAGCGAGAATCTCGAAATCCTCCTTTCTCACCCGGCTCAGATCGACCTGTTCGACGTGCACCAACCGCAGCAACTCCCGCACGGGCTTGGGCATGCTGCGCCCGCTCTCATAGCGTGAACCACCGCTCTGGGTCACCCCGATCCGCGTCCAGAATTCCTGCTGATTGAGTCCGAGCCGCTGGCGGATTTCCCTCGGATTGAAGATCATGTCGAGCATTCTCATTGGCATACCTGCATTGACGTTAGGCAGACGCGTATGCCATAGGCATGGACCGTGCCCAGTGACAAATTACCGCCCCGGCAGGCCTTCCCGGACGGCGTGGCAGCGCACGCTACCCCTTAATTTTCCCGGTGATTTGCGATAAAATTCAAAGCTTTTCCGGAGCCGGTATGGCATTGATCGTGCAGAAGTATGGCGGCACCTCGGTCGGGACCACCGAGCGCATCAAGAATGTCGCCAAGCGGGTCGCCAGATGGAAGGCGGCGGGACACCAGCTCGTTGTCGTCGTTTCGGCAATGAGTGGGGAAACCAACAGGCTGCTCGCGCTCGCCAAAGAGATCCAGGCGGATCCGGATCCCCGCGAACTCGACGTGGTGGCCTCCACCGGAGAGCAGGTCACCATTGGCCTGCTTGCGATGGCGCTGATGGCGATGGGGCTGAAGGCGAGGAGCTATACCGGTGCCCAGGTCAAGGTCCTCACCGACGCGGCATTCACGAAGGCGCGCATCGTCAGCATCGACGAAGCGCCAATACGCGAGGACCTTGCCAACGGCACGGTGGTGGTGGTCGCGGGGTTTCAGGGCGTGGACGAGGAAGGCAACATCACCACGCTGGGGCGCGGCGGATCGGACACTTCGGCGGTTGCGGTCGCCGCGGCACTGAAGGCCGACGAGTGCCAGATCTATACCGACGTCGACGGCGTCTACACCACCGACCCGCGGGTCGTGCCCGAGGCGCGGCGCCTGAAGACGGTCACCTTCGAGGAAATGCTGGAGATGGCGAGCCTCGGCTCCAAGGTGCTGCAGATCCGCTCGGTGGAGTTTGCCGGCAAGTATAAAGTCCGTTTGCGCGTGCTTTCCAGCTTCGAAGACGAGGGCGAGGGCACGCTGATCACTTTCGAGGAAGACGAAAAAATGGAAAAGGCCGTCATTTCCGGAATCGCGTTCAATCGCGACGAGGCGAAAATCACCGTGATGGGCGTACCGGATCGTCCGGGCATCGCGTACGCCATTCTGGGTCCGATCGGCGAGGCCAACATCGACGTCGACATGATCATCCAGAATGCGAGCGTGGACGGCATGACCGACCTGTCGTTCACCGTTCACCGCAACGAATACCTGAAAGCGATGGAAGTGCTCAACAAGCAGGTCAAGGCGCACATCAATGCCACCGACATTCGCGGCGACAACAAGATCTGCAAGGTGTCGATTGTCGGCGTGGGCATGCGCACGCACGCGGGCATCGCCTCGAAAACCTTCCGCACCCTCTCGGAGGAAGGCATCAACATCCAGATGATCTCGACCTCGGAGATCAAGATCTCGGTGGTGATCGACGAGAAATACGTGGAACTGGCCGTGCGCGCGCTGCACCGCGCATTCGACCTCGACCAGCCGAGCTGAGCGTGGGGGGTACCAGCGTGATATAGTCACGGCCGATTTTTCGGAGAGGTGCCCGAGTGGCCGAAGGGGGCGCCCTGCTAAGGCGTTATACGGTTTGCGCCGTATCGAGGGTTCGAATCCCTCCCTCTCCGCCAGCTTTGCTATAATTCGCGGCTCAAAATGCGCCCGTAGCTCAGTTGGATAGAGTACCTGGCTACGAACCAGGGGGTCGTGGGTTCGAATCCTGCCGGGCGCGCCAATACATCAAGCACTTACGAGCCCATTTGCGGGCTCTACTTTTTCCCGCTCGACTTTTGCAAGACTTTGGATCGACTGCACGCGCAAGAGCGTGATTGCCGGGGTCGAAAGGCTTGCGTCGATGCGGTTCACTGCCTCGATCAACTCCGCGAGCTCGGCGGCCGAGTAGTGCGTCGTGATGTGTTCGGCTTTGTGGCCGAGTAGCACCTGACGCGTTTCTAACGACACGCCGGCGGCCCGTAGGCGCCGACCGAACGTATGCTTCAGATCGTGCACGCGCACGTGCTCAAAACCCCACGGCGCTAGCCTGCCAAGCGTTTTCCCGTACGCTTTAGCCGCCTCTCTTCGGGCGGTCTGCCATGCCGTGTTGTTCATGCACTCCAGGCGCCGGCCGCGATAGTCAAATACCCAACGCGGATGTTTGCCTCGTCTCGCGTCGATCACGTCCTGGGCTACGCGGTTCAGCACCACGAGGCGGTCCTCGCGATTCTTCACCAATTCGCCGGGGATAATGAAGACGCTTGTCTTCAGCTCCGGTACCTGCACTTCCCATTCCCACTCCAAACTGCAAACTTCCTGTTCGCGGCAGCCGGTATTGACCTTGAAGAGCGCCATGGCGCGGTTCGGGTCCTGCGGCAGCCAGTCAAACAGCAGATCCTGCTCTGACCACGAAAGCGGGTAGGGCCTGCGCGCGTTGCGGTTCTTCTCAATCCGGATTAGGGGCGCCGTCTCGAGCCAAGTTAAGCGATTCGGGTGGCGCCACTGCCGCGCCGCAAGATTCAGGATGCGGCGCACGATTTCAAAGGACCGGTTCACGGTCGTTAAGCTCACCTTATCCTTCATAAGGCGATGCTGCCTAAACGGCACTAACGTTTCGTCGCAGACATCCGCCAACGCCAACTTGCCGATCCAGGGGTCGAGCATTTCGATGTGCCAAGCGGCGTCATCGATACTCGCAAGATCACGGTTCTCGGTCAGGTACCGGATCGAGCCTTCGCGGAAAGTGATGCGAGGACGCGTTCCGTGCGACCGTTCGAGCTTGACGCGCTCGATTTTCCCGGCGAGGCAACGTTCAGCCTCTTCCTGACTGACGCGGCCGAGCCGAGCAAAGATGGTCTTGCCAAGGACTTGCTTGTTGACGATGCGGATGCCGTCGCCATCGACGGTGATGCCGCTCGTTCGGGTTGTAGCCATGCGTGTACTCCTTTCTCGTCGCAGGGCCGCCCGTTGCGCTGAGAAGTCTCGTACTTCTCAGCCCAGGCGTCAATGTCGGCGCGCGAAATGGCCTTCGCCTGCTTGGAGATCTGCATTACGGTGACGTGCGGCCGCACGTTCTGTCTGAACCAGCGGCTATCGACACCAAGGTAATGGTGCGCGTCACAGACGCGGATCCAGCGTCCCCATGGAAAGGCGGCACGACGGGCGGTCATGGTTTAGTGAGCTTGAGTTGAATCTCGTTGTGACCGGGTTCGGCGGTTGGTTTCTACGTGCGCGCCACGACCGCGCAAAGGGTCACTGGCGAGGCGGCCACGTACTCGGACACTCGCTTCAGGTGAGTGCGGCAAGGGCATCTTTAAGCAGCGCACAGGCGTTGCGGAGAAGTTCGCGCGCAATGTGAGCCGTGCTCGTTGCTGGCACGGGCCGCCAATCTGGCAAGCCGTATTCGGGCACGCTGAGCGCTGAGCCCGTTCGCGTTACAACGAGGCCGTTCTCGGTGAGCCTTTTCAGGTCAGCGAGAACATATTGCCCGTCGGGATAGTCCGGCGATGCGGCGTAGATCTGAATTGCGGTCATCCAGACGCCGCGGCGTTGGAGCAGGCGAGGAATGATGTGATCGGTCATTGGGTAGGCCTCAGGGAAAGTGTGGTTAAACCTTATCATTAAGCTAAACATTGGGTCAAGCGGGCTGCTAAGGCCTCAGAACGATTAGGTTTTTACCGCGGCTGACGTATTTCGATCTCTTCGGGACCCTGGATCGGGCAGGGGTCGTACCGCTCAGAAGTCCATCACCGCCTGAACAAGGACGCCGCAAACGACGGCGTCCGGAAGCATTTCGAGGATCGGGTAGCGCGGATTGAGCGGCTTCAGGTAGTACCTGCCGCCATCGCGCACAAGCTGCTTGAAAGTACACTCGGTGTCGCTGTTCTGGCGTACAACCACGAATTTTCCCGGGGCCGCTTCTCGTTCCGGGTCCACGATGATGATGGTCCCTTCGGGAAACGACGGCGCGCCGTTGGGGTTGGTCATTGAATCACCGAGGATGCGAAGTGCGTACGCATGTTTGCTCACGCTCGCATAGGTGACGACCCAGCGCTCTGCGTCCCCTGGCTGGAAGTTGTCCTCCAGGTCCCGCCATTGCCCCGCCTGAACCCAGGAAATAAGCGGCACCTCCGCGCGTAGGTCGCGCGCGGGCGAGACGTTCTCGTCCGCCTCGACGGCCTGCAGCAGCATCTGGGAGTGGGGCACATCGAGCCAGCCCTCGGGCTTGCTGAATGCCTTTTCAATGCGCCGTGCCAGCGTCGTCCCGACGTTGCGGATCGGATTCTTGCCCGCGATCTGCGAAAGCTGCGAATCGTCCATCTCGAGCCGGCGCGCGGCCTGAGCCGGCCCGCCGGCCCCCTCGATGAGTTTGCGCAGGTTCGCAAGCCGGATGGAACTGGAAGTGACGCCCATGTCCGGCAAAGTACCCAACTTAATCACTGAGATAAATGATCGCATTGCTAAATACATTATCGTTATGCTAAGGTTCTGTCAATCGTTTTTAACCATTTTGTTAAACGGAGGTGATCGAATGGACTGGTTCGTGGAAGGTGAATTCGTTATTACGCCCCTTGGCGAGGTCGCCGAGGTGATCGGGATGGGGGAGGACGGGCGGGTCGAACTTCACTACGAGGAGGCGCTCATCGAGCGGAACGCCTATGTCGCGCTGGAACCCAAGCTGCTGCGTCGTTACGTCCCCGGCGAGCGGATGCCGCATCCGGTTCGGCTCGATCTGTGGTGAGCCCATGGGGCGGCCGCTCTGCGCGCCTTCGCGCGCCGTACTGGTTGCGCTCGAAGAAGGGCCGAAAACGATCGCGGAACTCGAGGCCGTCACGGGAGTCGATCGCGTTCGGCTTGTGTATCACCTGCAGAACTTACGGCGGGGAAGCTGGGTAACCGTGGCCGCTCTGATCCGAAAAGGGCGCGGTAGCACGCGCGTGTATGGACTGATGCGACGGCTGCCTCCGGCCGCCCGTCGTGTCGCCGAGCGGCGAATCGGGCCGCCTGCTGGCGTCGCGGTCCTGCTCAGCGTGTTTGGCATCAACCTGCCCCGTAAGACCGCTAGGGGACGCAGGGTGAGGGCGGCCAGGTGAGAGCCGGCGAGCAATGATGTCGTTGCGCGACGAAATGCCGGTGGTTGCTTCATTCATAGACGCGCTTCGTGAGGCGTTCGGCGCGGAGGTCGCGAACGCATGGTTGCGCGGGCAAGACGGTGGCTGGTTTTGTGGAACGGAAAACGGCCGGCGCTGGTGCACGCCAGGACGGGCGTGCGAGCGCTGCAAGGAGAATCGAAATGGCAAATAGGACGAGAGATCACGAGTATGAACGGCGCATGAACAATTGGGCGTACTGGAAGTTGTCCGAGGGCGGGTCGTTTGGCGGTTCAATGTATCCGATCTACAACCTGACGCCGCGGCCTCCGCGCGGTGAGAACGTCATGCCGATCCTCGCCGGCGAAGCGACGGAAACGGATGAGGTGGTGCGCGGCATCCGAGTGGAACTACGCCGCGCGATCGAAGTGTGGTACTTGGCGGGCGGTTCGACGGATGACAAACGAAGAATGCTCGGCTGCAGGCGTGACAGCATGAAACAGCTGCTCGAAGAAGCACGAAGAGAAATCAGGCGCACGCTCGGACGATCGGCAGCGCCATGCGGCGGGGAGGAGAAAACGCAGCAGCCAGGCGATGACTACTTATCAAATGCACGCGGGGCGGATGAATCCTAAAATTCGTTATCCTTTGGGAAGGCTTCACCCCGAAGTAAGAGTGCAAACCCGCATGGCGCGCCCAGCGGGTTTTTTGTTGCCCGTGATTTTGAATGGGATGCAGTTTGAAGATCCGTGAAACAAAAACCTAAACCCGCGAGCGCCCGAAAACGCGCATCGCAAAAACTGCGACGTGACTCCTCGAAAGGCCGGAACGAACTTCCGGCCTTTTGTTTTACCTGGTGTCCCGTCGCCGGTTGTGAAGGGCTTTGCGCTGCTGTGTCGCCCGGAGCTTCAGCGAGGACGCACAGCAGCGCAAACCCACCCGATCCTGCGCCCGTGCCCGGCACACGGGAATAACGCACTAACGCCGACAAGGAGAGTTCCATGATTCGCATTGAAGTGGTGAGTCCGCACGTCGAAGAGCGCTCGGGCATCAAGGACGGCAAGAACTGGTTGATCCGCGAGCAGAGCGCCTACGCGTTCGTGCTCGATCCTGAGGGGAATCCCGCGAAGTACCCGGTCGCCTGCTCGATCATGCTGGAGAAGAACGACAGGCCCTATCAGCCGGGGTTCTACACCCTGGATCCGCGTTCCATCTATGTCGGTGATTTCCGGCGCCTGGAGCTCGGGCGGCTGAAGTTGCTGCCCGAGTCCGGCCCCGCACGCAAGGCGGCCTGAGATGACTTCCCCCCGTCCAGTAATACGGGGGGAAACCTCGGTTTCCCTTCCCGTATCGATTGATTACCTGTCTTTCACCGTACCCGGAGGGAACGTTGCAGAAATCATCCTTGAAGCGCAGGCCTTTCTCGGGGTGTCAGAGGTGGAGGATCGCCAGCGTGGAATGTTCGGTTATCGCTCGAGCATCGATCTCGGAGGCTACGGCGTCGTTGCCTATGGAGGTGAAGCTCAGCGGGGGACGGTTCTTGTATCAGTCAATGGGGAAGGGTGTCGCCGAATTGCGGATCTCGGTCGAGTGCGCGGATGGGCCGAGTCTGTTGGGGCTCGTATTACCCGCCTGGACATCGCCGCCGACGATTTCGAGTCCGTCTCTGTGGACGTTCCCCGCGCAATCCAGGCCTGGCGGGACGGTCTGTTTAAGGTGGGTGGCCGGCCACCGAAGGCACGCTGGATTGACGATTTCGGCAGTGGCGAGGGTTGCACGCTGTACGTTGGCAGTCGGCAAGGTGGAAAGCTGTGCCGCGTGTACGACAAGGGCAAGCAGCTAGGGGACGCGGATTCCAAGTGGACCCGTGCCGAAGTCGAGCTGCGTGCCAAGGATCGCGTCATTCCGTGGGACGCGGTGACTGAGCCGGTCCGGTTCCTGGCCGGCAGCTTTCCGTACTTTGCGTTTCTGTCGCTCATTGCCGAGCGCATCCGCACCATCAAGCGTGCGACCGAGATTTCCATCGATGCCGTCAAGCGGTGGGTCAAGTTGGCGGCCGGCAAGAGCATCAACGTGCTGCTGCAGCACTTTGAGGGCGATTTCGCTGAATTGGTCGTCGCAGTGCGCCGCGACGGCATCCCGGCGCGACTCAAAGGCTGGTGGGGTGCAGAAGAACGGCTGATGGCTGGCTGAAGGTTGATCCTGGAGCGTGGCCCATGGTGCGTGTCGTTATTCTGTTTCTTGCGGTGTTTCTCTCCACGTTCGAGGTACGGGCAGCTACGTCCTACCCGATCACGGTCGGCGGCTTGCCGATGGTGGCTGCAGGGTTGGATTGCAGGTCGGTGAGCCAGGCGGTGGGGGAGTGGGCAGCGGCAACGACGGTGCGATCGGGGCCCGGTGCCGGCGATCCGATTATGTGGGCACCGGTGAGCTGCGCGTTCAATTCGTCGACGGGTGTGGCCACCAATGTGAGCGTTGCCGTTTCGCGTAATCGCGCCGTGGCGTACGTCGGCGGTCCTGTGGTCGTGGGGGCCACCGATTCGTGGCTCGACGATCCGGTGGATCCGGCCATCTTTGCGGCCTGGTTCGCCTTCGTGTTCGTCACCACGATGTCGTTCTATTTAACGGTGCGGGGGATCGGTTGGATCTTGGATGTCCTTCGCGCCTAGGGATTGCCCCGTCGTGGGGCATGCGTTGGTCCGGCGCTTCCGGGCTCCTGTTGTAATTATCTGTGGAGGTGTTGTCATGCTTAAAACGTATCAAGTGCTGTTGGTGTCGTTGCTGGCGCTCTATGCGTCGCTGTCTCGGGCCGTGTCGCCGTTCGATCCGCTCACTACGGCGGTTTCGTTCACTGACGTCACAGCGGCTCTGTTCACCGTCGCGGCGGCGATCGTCGCCGTCATGGTGATCATCAAGGGCATCAAGTGGGTGTACCGCATGCTCGGTCGGTAAAGCCGAGCCACTGCGGGGCCGTCGGCGTGGTCACAAGCTGCGCCGGCGGCTTTTCTATTCCTGGGGTGACACATGACTGCTTTCGACACGTTGGTGAGCGTGGCTGATTTCGCGGACGCCATTTCAGCTTTGTTCACGGTAGCAGGGTACGTCGTTGCTGTGCAGGTCACCGCGGCGGGGATTCGCTATGTGCGGGATGTAATCGATGCGGAATCGGCGCCGAACTATTCGCCGGATGGTTTCTCCTCGGACGATGCACCGTATGAGTACACGCAAGCGGATTGGGATGCGCAGTACGCGGAATTGCAAGCCTCGGAGCGTGAGGGCGTCGTGACCGTGGACGCGGTGCGATACGAGGCCGCGAAAGAGGAAATGCGGCGCGGCGATGACACAGGGTTATAGGGGAAAGCCATGCTGTTGACCTATGCGTCGAGCCTGTATGTGTTTGCCGCGGTATGGGGACTGGTGTGCGCGTGTTTGGCAATCAGGGGGATGCGGATATGAGGCGCGACGTGTGGTGGTGCCTGGTGGCCTTCTCTGCGGTTCTAGCGTTGGTGTCGGTCGAGGCGTTGGCAATCTGGCCTGCGGTGATTATCGGTGGAGCGCGATTGGTCACCGGCGCAATGGGTGCGGCGCGTGTCTATACGTTGGGGGAAGCTGCGATCGCAGCAGCGGGTGAGCTTGCGAACTATCTGCAGCTCGGCCCCACTGCGGCAAACATTCCTCTGAATCCGAGTCTCTACAATCCGCCTGTGCCGACTGGGTGGACGGCTGCGCCGAATCCAACCAATCCGCCTGTCCCACCTTCGTCCGCGGGCTCTCCCCAGGTGATCTGGCACTCTGAAATTGGCGGGTCATATGGCTATGACACGCTCGTTTCCGCTCAGGACGCGTGTGAGCATGTCGCAACGGCGATGGGCTGGATTCCGGCCTCGGGTCATTCGGTCGATGCGTGTCTTACGGGCTCGTGCTTTGGGAACGGTGCCCCTAAATGCATCATGCTGGACAACGGGTCGTACTACGGCGGTTATACGTTGTCGCAACAAAACGTGTGTCCGCCCGGTTACACGAACAATGCCGGAACCTGCACCCTCGTGACGCCTTCGCAGGTGTGGTATCCGTCTGACACGCTGTGCGGTGTGATCAATTCGGGCGGCAGTTTCTCTCTTGATCCGCGTGATCCAGATTGTTATGGATCGGGTTCTCCTGCGGTGACGACCTCCGCGCCACCTGCCTCGGTGCCGGTGGCGGGCCAACCTGTGACGATCTCCAATCCTGGCCCTGTTTCGGGGAAAACGATTGTCGGGTCTGATCCCTCGGGGGCCAGGGTCGAGGTCAGGACCAACGTGGACGGGTCCACCACGATTACCACGCACACAACGTCCACGACGAACAACAACAACACGGTGATCCGCGAGACAACGATCAACAACAATTACACGGTGACGAACACCACAACGTCAACGGTGAACACCACGGGTCCGAGTTCGTGGACGTATAACGTGACGATTGTGAATCAGCCGGGGACAACAACGAACACGGCGGCGTCAACCGTGGCGGTGTCGAATTTCCCGAGCGACTACGCGAAGGATGCCACGGTCGCGGCGGGCAACGCGAAGCTGGCTGAAATCAAGACTGCGCTAACGGAAGTGGGTGTCATTCCGTCTGAACCTGTTCCACCGACCACGAACGAGGTCGGCGCGTTACTCATGGATTCCACGTTTACCAGTCTGAAGGGGTGGGGCTTACCCGCCAGGTCAGTGAGTTGTCCGACAGCCGCGTTTGACGTGTGGTCGCATCATTTCGTGATCGACGCGCACTGCACGTTGTGGGCGACAGTGTCCTCGGTGGTGAGCAACACCATGCTCCTGGCCTGGGGCTTGCTCGCGTTGTTCGTGGTCTTGGCTGCGTAGGGGGGAGCTATGTGGGGGATAGTTGCGGCGGTCTTGTCCTGGATATTTCGCACCATCGTCGTCAAGTTTGTTGTTATTGCGGCACTGTTCTGGCTGCTGACGTATTTGGTGCCGCTCGCGATCGGCTACGTGACGCCCTTTATCGGCACGTCGAACCTGACCGCGCTCTTCAATGCGGTGCCCGATGGGCTGTTCTGGTTTCTGCTGGCGTTGCGCTTTGATGTGGGCATTCCGTTGCTGATTTCGGCCTATATCGCACGGTTCCTGATTCGTCGCCTTCCCGTCGTAGGGTGATTGCGCCGTGGCCAATACTGCTTACGTCGGCGTACCCGGGTCGGGGAAGACCTATGAGGTCGTGACTGAAGTCATCCTGGTTGCGCTCAAAACGGGCCGGCGCGTCGTCTCGAATATCGCGGGGTTGCATTACGACGAGATGCGGGCTTATCTGATGGTCGATGCGGGGATCCCCGAGGAGGCCATTGGCGCGCTGGTCTGCGTGGGTAATGAGGACATTGCGGCAGCGAATTTCTTCTATACCGATGGGGCGGCCGATACCGTCGTGAAACCAGGCGATCTGGTGGTAATCGATGAGTGTTGGCGCTGGTTCGGCGTCGGTCAACAGATCTCGCCGGCTGCATTCTCGTTCCTGCGTGAGCATCGGCACTTTATTGACGCCAACGGCGTGTCCTGCGATGTGGTGTTGATTTCGCAGTCGATGCAGGACTTGGACCGCAAGGTGCGGGTGGTGGTGGAAAAGCATTTCCGTATGGAAAAACTCAAACGCCTGGGCTTGTCCAAGCAATACACCGTGGATGTCTTCAACGGCTATCGCATGTCCAACAATGCGGCGATGCGTCGTTTCATCCGCAAGTACAACCCGAAGTTTTATCCGTTTTATTCCAGTTACGAGGGCAAGGGGGGCGATGAGCGCGAGGTGGATAAGCGCATCAACGTCCTTCGAAATCCGTGGTTTATCGGGGCGATGCTCATTGCGCCGCTCATGTTGATCGGGGGGATTTATGGAACGTACCGGCTTTGGTTTGGAAAAGCGCACGTTGTTGAGGCTCATCCTGGTCCTGCGCGTCCTGGCATCCCTGGGGGAAGTGTCCCTGATGGCAGCGGCGGCGTGGGCGCTGTGGGCAGTGCTGCGGTTGCTGCCGGTGGTGGGAGCGTAGAACGTGCGCCCTCGCCCTGGCGCGTCGCCGGCTATTACGTGGCGGGCGATGCCATCGTTTTCGTACTTGCCTCCGGTGGTCATTCGCGCTTGGTGTATGCACCGCCTTCCTATCGTCTTTCGCTTAACACGGAACTTTTCATCGATGAAAAACTGGCTACGTCTTACGGCGGCGGGTCTCCTGTGGCTGGTGGCATGCTCGGCGCTGGCCGATGACGGGGTTTCCCTGCGTTTCGATCGTGTGGACATTGCCGCGCTGGTGCGAATCGTCTATGGGGAATTGCTGCGCGAGCCGTTTGTAATTGATGAATCGCTTCTCGTCGCTGAGCGTGTGACGACGGTAGATGTTCGTGGGGCGTCGCCGGATCAGTTGCGCTCGGTCCTTGGGGTGGTGCTCGATGGGGCGGGGTATCGGGTGCGGCGGGTGGACGCGCTAAACGTCGTGGAAAAGCGTATCGAGGATACGGCGGGCCAGGAGGTCTTTAGTTACCGTCCGCGCTTCCGTTCTGTGGTCTATCTTCAAAATGCTGTGCGTTCATTCGTGGCAAAGGGGCGCTTTTCTGGTGTTACCTCGGTGGGCTCCGGGCCGGCTGCTGGGCCGCAACTGTCTGGTGCTCAGCCAAGTGGGGGCGGCGCGGGCGTTGGGACGGCCTCTTCGGCCGGAACAACGACGCAAATAACACCGGGTGGCAGCATCGCGTCGGGGTCGCTTGACGTGCTGCTCTTCCAAGGTCCGGCGGCCGAGGTTGCGATGGTTCGCGGCCTGATCTCGGCGCTCGATTTGGCGCCAGGCGAGGTCATCATACGGGCGTCGGTGTTCGAGGTCGAAACAAAGAAATCTGATTCCTCGGCCGTGGAACTGGCCCTTAACGTGCTCGGGGGCCGTGTCTCTGGCCTTTACGGTGGCATGGGGCCGTCGTCGTTCCTGCGGCTAGCGGCCGGTGGCTTTACTGCGGCCGTATCGACGTTGGCGTCGGATTCCAGGTTTCGTCTTGTCTCGTCGCCGTCGCTGCGGGCCACATCGGGGGAGTCGGCGCGGGTGTCGGTCGGTTCTGACGTGCCCGTTCTGGGGGCCGTTACGGTACCGGTCGGTGGCGGCTCCCCCATTCAGTCGGTGAACTATCAGAGTTCAGGTGTCATGCTGGATATTCGGCCGGTCGTCCTGGTCGATTCGGTCCTCGTGACGCTCACTCAGCAGATCTCAAACTTCAAATCCACGGATACCGGCGTCAACGGATCGCCGACGCTGCTTAAACGGGAATTGGCGTCTAAAGTCGCGGTGAAGTCTGGGGAGCTCGTCCTGCTCGGGGGCCTGGAGGAAACCAGCGCAACGGTCGCAGGGTCTGGATTGCCGTTCCTGCCGCGTTGGTTGCGCTCTCAATCGTCGGACGAGTCGCGGACGGACCTGATCGTTATGCTGCAGGTAGACGTTCTTTGACGGCGAATGAGATCTTCGGATCTGGGCGTTAGCGCTGCTGGTCGGCAGTTTACAAAGTCCAACGCGTTTGTAACGTCATGTATCAAGGGTGGTAATCAACTACACCTGCGTACAAGAATGGAACAGGCTGATTACATTCGGGTGATTAAATGGGATCCGATGCGGCGCAGGACCTAGACGAGAGGCATCGGATGCCGCAGAACCAGCAACTTCACAGAATGGAGATCGAACATGAAACGTGTAACCAGAATTGCAATAAGCGTCGGTACCGCTTTGACTCTCGGGCTGGCGGCGGCAGCGGTCAATGCGCATCCCGACGGATACGGCCAGGGCTGGGGTCCGGGGTACGGCATGGGTGGCTCTGGCATGGGCTACGGCCCCGGCGCGGGCATGAGACCGGGGAGGGGTGGCATGGGTTACGGCCCGGGCTACGGGGCGGGACCGCGGGGCTTTGCCAATCCGGCTGCTGCGGCGGAGGCGCGGCTGGCCTATCTGAAATCGGAGCTGAAAATTACCTCCGGGCAGGAAAACGCATGGACGGCGTTCGCCGACAACGCGAAGCAGCAGGCCGAAGCCATGCAGGCGTTGTGGACCACCATGCAGGGCAGCACTGCGGCGACGGCGCCGGAGCGCATGGAACTGCGCAACAAGGTCATGAAGCAGCGCCAGGAGCAGGCGGAAAAATCGACCGCCGCATTCAAGGATCTGTACGCGGCGCTGACGCCGGAACAGAAAGCGCTGGCCGACCAGCGCTTCGGCGGGGGTCCTGGTGCCGGTCCGGGATTCCGTGGCGGGCCGGGCGGGCGTTTCCGCTAAACGTGGGTTCGCGGGGTGGGCGCTCCACCCCGCGATTCGCGAACTGACCGCGCTGGCATTCCCGGTCTTGTGCGGCGCAGTTCAGATTGAAGGGCTTGGGCATTAAGCAATTACGGCTCGTCGCTTGACCCGCGTCAAAACGGCCCGAGGGCGCGCGGCGCAAGCTGCATCGAATGTCAAGGGAGAAAAAACATGAGTCTAGTGGAGGCCACCGGCCTGACGAAAAGCTACCGCGCGGGTAGCGTGGAAGTCGCGGCAGTAAGGGGAGTCGATTTCACCATCCAACCCGGCTCGTTTGTGGCGTTCGTCGGGCCTTCGGGCAGCGGCAAGAGCACGCTGTTGAACATGATCGGCTGCCTGGATCATCCAACCGGAGGAAAACTCACCGTTCTGGATACGGACGTCGGTTCACTGGACCGGCGCGCAGCGGCCAATTTTCGAGGGTTGCACATCGGCTTCGTATTTCAGGACTTCAACCTGATTCCGGTGCTCACGGTCTACGAGAACATCGAGTATCCGCTGATCATGGTTCAGGATTGGCCGCAGGACAAGCGGCGCAAGCAGATCATGCGGCTTCTGGAGGCTGTCGGCATGTCGGGCCAGGAAAACAAGCGGCCTGACCAGATTTCCGGAGGACAAAAGCAACGAGTGGCGGTTGCTCGGGCACTGGCAACCAACGCCCAACTTGTATTAGCCGACGAACCAACCGCGAATCTCGATCGTGATACGGCATACCGCATTATCGAACTGATGAAGACCATGCGGAACCAACTTGGAACCACTTTCGTGTTCTCGACGCATGATCCGAAGATCATGGGCGAAGCGGAAGTGGTGTTCACCCTCGAAGATGGAAAAATTCGTCGCCCGTCGGACGAAACCGGAGTGGCCCATGCTTAACATCCTGAAAATCGCCCTCAGAAACCTCGCCCGCTTCGGCCGGCGTACGCTACTGACCTCTACCCTGATCACGCTGGGCATCGTCAGCGTTCTGTTGTTTGTCGCCGTCGCCGGATCGTTCAAGGCCATGATGATCGGCCAGTTCACCGATGCCGTTCTGGGTCACGTCGAGGTCCACCGCAAGGGGTATGTCGCGTCGATCGACAGCCTGCCGCTGAACCTCAATATGCCGCCCATGGCGGTCGGGCGGACTGAAGAGGCTCTTAAGAAGCTGGATGCTGTGGAAGCCTATTCGAGCCGCATCAAGCTTGGCGCCATGTTCAGCAATTTCAACGAGACCACCGCGATTCGCATCAACGGCATCGATCCGCAGGCGGAGGTGGCGACGACGCCGATGCTGCCCGGGCGCATTACCGAAGGCAGCAAGGAAGGCCCAGTGCTCAAGCGCGGGGAAATTCTGATACCGGTGCTACTCGCCAGAGGCATGAAAGTGAAGCTGGGCGACACCATTGTGCTGGTTGCCACCAATCGGGAAGGGTCGGTCAACGGCAAGACCTTGACGGTCAGGGGAATACTTGAGAGCGTATCGGGTCCGGGCGGCCGCGACGGCTACATTCATATCGCCGATGCACGCGAGCTGCTCAGGATGAAGGATGGCGAAGTCAGCGAAATCGCGATCCGCCTGAAGGATCCCGCGCAACTGGATCGCGTGTATGCCCAGCTGTCGCAGGACCTGGCCGCAACCGCAGGAATGAGCGGCAGCCAGGCCATGTCCGGTGCTGCGGGCAAAGCCGAGGGCGCCAATGCCGGTGCTGCAGGCAAGGATCCAGGCGGCGGTTCCGGACTTGAGGTGCACACCTGGGCGCAACTATCTCCATTCGCAAGCATTGCGCGCATGATCGATCTGCTCACGCTGTTTATAAAAATCATGCTGGTGTCGATCGTCCTTGTCAGCGTGATGAACGTCATGGTCATGGCGGTCTATGAGCGCATTCGCGAGATCGGGACGATTTCGGCCATTGGGACGCCGCCGAGCAAAATCTTGTCCCTGTTTCTTGCCGAGGGATTGCTATTAGGTGTGGGCGGGACTGCGCTTGGAACCGTGATCGCTCTGGCGATGATCTACGCGATGAATATCTGGAAGATCACGTTCAATTTCGGCATGCAGCAGGGGCTGGTGCTGTCTCCTTCAATCGGACTGATGGATGTGGTGATCGTTTCGGCAATGGTGGTGATTGTGGCCCTGCTGGCGAGCCTGCAACCGGCCTGGAAGGCATCGCGCATGGATCCGGTCACCGCGCTGGGCCACGTGTAAGCGGGAGAGGAAAAAATGAAAAAACTGCTTTCGTTCATTCTGATTTTCATCGCGCTACCGGCCGCCGCGGCGCTCGACGGCACGCAGATCCTGCAGAAGGTGGATCGCAACCTGGACCCCGAGTCCTACGAGTCCTACCGCAAGCTGATCGACGTCCAGCCCGACGGCACGCGCAAGGAATACGTGCTCTACACCATGAAGAAGGGGCGCGACAAACTCGTATCGCTGTTTCTGTCCCCGCCCAGCGACAAGGGGCGCGCCACGCTGCGAATCGGCGACAACATGTGGCTGTATATGCCGGATGTGGGCCGGCCGATACGGATCACCAGCCTGCAGTCGGTCACCGGCAGCGTGTTCAACAATGCCGACATACTGCGCATCGACTACAGCGCGGAATACAACGTCGAGACGGCGGAGGAGCAGAAGGACGCGTACCTCCTTTCGCTGAAGGCGAAGACGGGCGAGGTGGCCTACGACCGTCTCAAGATGTCGGTCGATAGGCATCTCCTGCTGCCGGTTACCATCGAGGCCTACGCCGCAAGCGGGATGCTGATCAAGACGCTGCGCTTCAAGGACGTGAAGGACTTTGGCGGCGGCATCAAGCGCCCGGCGACGCTGGAGACCGACAGCCCGCTCTACAAGGGATACAAGTCGGTCATGCTGTGGTCCGGGCTGAAGAACAAGAGCTTTCCCGACGAGATATTCACGCTCAACTACCTGCCGCGGGTCCAGGAACTGCGCAAATGAGCGAGCGCCGATGAGCGTGCGCAAATGAGCGTGCGCACGTGGCGCTGCGGCTGGATTGCGCTCGCCGCACTGCTCGCGCATTGCGCAGGCGCCCTCGCAGAGGAGGAATTCAAGTTCGACGCCTCGGAGTTCGAAAAGAAGCCATTCGAACTCGGCGGCTACCTGCAGCTCAAGCAGGAGCATTTCGCCATCAACCGTGACTCGGTTTTCTACCAGCTGGGCAACGCCGGCCAGCCGCAGCAGGACAGCCTAGATCGCACCACCGCAACCCTGGAGCTGACGGGAAAGCTCCGCCACGGAATCGGGACGTTCGACTTTCACACCCACTCGGACGCCTCGGCCGACCAGCTGGCGCACAGTTCCGATAACAAGATGTTCGAGGCGGCCTACTCGATCAGGCCCGACCCCGGCGTGACCATCGAAGCGGGAAAGAGGACCCTCCGCTGGGGCAAGGGATACGCCTGGAATCCGATTGGGTTCGTGGAGCGGCCCAAGGACCCCAACGACCCGGACCTCGCCCGCGAAGGTCTGGTGATGGCGGACGCCGACCTGATTCTCAATCGGGACGGGCCGCTGCAGACGATTGCCTTTACCCCCGTGCTGCTGCCTGTGAACAGCGATGTCAACAGCGGCTTTGGCGCCCCCGGTTACGTGAATCCTGCGGCCAAGCTCTACCTCCTGTATCGCGACACCGACATCGATTTCGCCTGGCAGGGCAAGGGAAGCCGGCCGGCCCGCTTCGGCATGGATTTCTCCCGCAATCTCGCGACGAATTTCGAGATTCACGGCGAGTGGGCCCGCATCCAGCAGTTCGCCAAGCCTGTTGCGGACGGCAACGGCAAGGTCACGACGGTGGTCGGGAATGCGACCAGCTATCTGCTCGGACTGCGTTATCTCACGGAAACCGATACGACCTATATCGCGGAATATTATCGAAACGGGACCGGCTACTCGGACCGGCAATTCCAGCAGTTCTATCAGTTCGCGAATACAGCCCTGCAGCAACTGTCGCAATCGGGCAGCGACACGCTGCTGCAGAAAGCGCTCACGCTGAGCCAAGGCAGCTACAGCCGCCCGAACATGGGCACGGATTACCTGTACTTTCGCGCGCAGCAGAAGGATATGCTGGGCATCGTCTATTTCCAGGCTGCCGTTACCGCAATGGTGAACGTGCAGGACCGCAGCTATCAGGTGACGCCGGAGCTTCTGTACACGGGAGTGAAGAACTTCGACCTGCGCATGAGGCTGTATCTGCTGCAGGGCGGCGCCGGGACCGAGTTCGGCGAGAAGCTGAATTCAAGCAAGCTCGAAATCTATGCAAGATATTACTTCTAGGTCTGGTGACGGGAAGATGGATCAACCCAGTGCACGTCATCCCAAGGTCAAAACAGCACGGACAGGGCACAGCCCGGCTCAATCGCTTCGGGTTCGCCGTGCGCATGACCATGCCGCGCCCCTACGGGGGCGGCGACTGAAGGCTGCGCCCGTAGGTGCGGGCAGATTGCTCATTAATCCTTACGATGTTTTTCACGCGAGAGGCTTCCGGATATGCTTAATTTGCCACACTCTGCCGCTTGGTCATCGTTCTATGCGAGCACGACTAAAGGCTCGGTCCTCGATGAGAGAAGCATGATTCTAATTGCCTTGGCAACCGCGATCGCCATCGATTGTGAGCCCTGCGCAGAACACTACTTGACGAAGTGCAAAGAGATCGGAATAACTGATGCTGAGGTTTCCGACGTTCTAGCTAAGGTGATGGCCGTGAGTGCTGGAAAGCATAAGATCAAGTTGTCGCGCGTCGTTGATCGCGTGAGTAAGTAGAAAGTTATCAGTACTTCTGATTTTGGCGTTCGCTCCGGAAAGAGCTGAGATGGCGCTATCGCGACCCTAAGCTGCCGGTCTGAATGGCACTACAACGTCGACGTGTAGTCGCGTATTACCGGCCGGGGCCTTGGGGGCTTTTCCATTGTCACGGTTCCGGCGGTGATGAAGCACGGAGGCTGCTTGTGGCGGGTCAGACTAATCAATTGACGCATGCTCTGAGAATACAACCCTCGGCCGCTAGAAAGCCCGGCACCGAAATGCATGGCGTGAGCGGTAAGCAGCATGCTCGGTCCCGCGCAGCCTGCTGAGATTACGCGTTCTTGCGGATGTGTCGGCCCCGCGGCAGGATCGAGCCGGGCGATGACGATCACCAGGAACGGGCCGCGGTGGGCGTTCTCCCGCGCGCTTCCTCCTTTTGCGCCTCGGTTGCGCCCGGGGCACGTTCGACCAGCGCATCGGCGAAGGCTTCCGCGAGTAGATGTCGACCCTTAGGGGAAATAGTCACCATGTGCCAGGGGCTAATCTGCCCGTGATCGGGCGCGGCGCCTGCTGCGGCCAGGAGCTTGCCAATCTGCTCGGCATTAGGCCCGAGATCTCCCAGGCGCTTGGGTGACGGGTGCTGGCGCGAGTGGATCAGCGTAAGCGTGGCATCGAGGGTGTCTTGCTCGTTCATTGGTGCCTGCCCCTGGCCGCTTCCATTCCAACGAAGCGCTCTGTCATGTCGGCCAGCCCCCGATAGAAATCGCTCTGCGCGCCCGCTCTCACCGCGGCGGCAAAGGGTTCAACCCAGCACCCCAGGTGCTCATCGAGCAGGCGCTTACGCACAGAGAGGATTTCCTCAAGTGCATCGGCTTTGCCGTTGCGATGCGCGTCGTTCTCGCGGTGGATAAGCAAATACAAGAATTCCAGCTCGGCTGCGATGTGGTCTGGCAACTCGCGAAAATCATCGGCAAGGTCGAACCCGCCATCACCGTAGAGTTTCTGGACCGCGACGGTTGTGTTTCCCATGACGGTCTTGTCGCCTTCCAGCCAGATTGAACCATAGGGCTTGGCGAGGATGTGCGTCGGCCCGAGAAAAAGCCGCGTGTAATCGAGCAACAGGCTGTCTACTCCCGCAGCAGCAAATTGTTCGCCCAGACTGTGAGCATGTATCTCCAGTTCCGGATCAATCCGCGAGGCGGCATTGGCCATGGATTCGAAGATGCGCTCTTCGGCGAACTCCGGGCTCGGTTGGTAATAACACGCTGCCAAGAAGCGACACAGATCCTCTCGGGCGAGACCCTTGTTTAGATCAAATTGAGCCATTCAGCTACCTGCAATGAAAAGGGGCGGATGTTCCGCCCCCAGTTTAATCACTCAACGCAGTTTTCTACAGCCGCCAAGCGGAAATCAGGCCCTCGCGCTGTACTTGCGGATGTAGTGCACGTTGGGCCGGGTGCCTTTATCTTCCTGCAGCCGGAACGACTTTTCCGCCTTCAGCACCTTGGCGATCTCGGAGTTCGGATCGTCCTGGTCGCCGAAGATCCGCGCCTTGGCCGGGCAGACCTCGACGCACGCCGGCTGCATGCCGTTGCTGGTGCGGTGGTAGCAGAACGTGCACTTCTCTACCACGCCGTCTTTGCGGAGTGGCTGCACGTCGCCGGCCGCGAACTGGTTCATCGCGGGAACGACCGCACCGGCGCGCATCGCCGTCTCCGCACCCGAGGCAGTGCAGCTCGGGATCATCTCGGTCTTGTCGCTCCAGAACGGCTGCGTCTCTCCGCCATGGGCGTTGAAGCTGATCACGCTGTAGGTATCGCCGTTCAGGCTGCGTGCGTCCAGCTCCCTGCTGCTGTACGGGCAGGCGTCCTGGCACATCTGGCAGCCGATGCACAGCGCCGGGTCGTGCATGGTGATGCCTTCAGGAGTCTTGAACATCGCCTTCTGCGGCGTGACCGGGCAGGCCTTGACGCAGGGTGCATCGCTGCAGTGATTGCACAGCGTCGGCATCACCGTGTGCACCACGTTCGGGAAGATTCCATCCGTTTTGATGAGCAGGTCGGCCCAGTTAAAACTCTGGCCGTCGGCGCGGTTCCGGGTGTTGTTTTCCGCCTTGCAGGCGATCGTGCAGCAACCGCAACCCACACACCGCTGCAGGTCTATGACCATTCCAAACTTAGGCATTTGCTCTCTCCTTCAACTCGGGTGTGTGGAAGTCAGGCTTTCTGGACCTTGACGCCCGTGAACCCGCCATTGCGTGCCGTGGCACCGCTGAGGCGATCGTAGTCGTCGACCAGGATTTCGTTGTTGTTGCCGCCGCGCGGCTGCGCCTTGGCGTAGTCGCGCGCCGCCACGCGACCGTAGGCCCAGTGGCCCTGGCCGTAGCACTTCGTGACGGTGCCCGGCCGTACGCCTTCCCAGAGTTTCAGCTTGGTGAGGATTGCCCCGGAAACCGAAGTAACCTTGACGCTGTCACCAGTCTTCAGGCCCAGCTTCGCGCCGTCGGCCGGGTTCATCTTCAGCACATCGTCCCAGGACACGTCACCCGGATCTGCCTTCTTGAATTCCTGATACCAGGGCACATTCGCCGAACGGCCCTCGCGGTTCAAACGCGATTTGTAGTCGACGAAATCGAACGGATACTCGGTGACACTGCCGTGGCGCTTTGGCGGCTCGTAGTGCGGAACGAAGGCCAGATCGCCGCGGGCCACGTAGCCGGAGACAGTGAGGATATCGTCGACCGTGGTTTTGAACTTGCCGGCGTGCTCGGTGAGGCCCTTCTTCGCCGTCTCGCTGTAGAACTCGAACTTCTTGGTCGCGGTGGCGAACTTGCCGCCCCAGCCTTTCTTGAAACTGTACTTGGCGCCGCTGAACATGCCTTTCTTGCGGAAATCGGCCCAGCCATTGATCGGAGCGTCGCCTTTGAGCGGTTCCTTGGGTTTCCAGATCGGCGCGCTGGAGATCTTGGCTGCGATCTCGGTGAATTCGCGCTCGTTGATGGGCGTCCTGCCGGTTTCCGGATCCTTGAACTCCTTCGAGTAGTAGTCGTGCAGATTGGGGAAGCCCTTGGCCTTCAATTTTTCAGCCAGTAGCCAGACGACCTCGGTCTCTTCCTGCTTCACGTCCCACAGCCGCTTGCCGACCGGTTGCTGGATGGTGGCGTAGCCATGCAGGTTGCCCATGTTGGTGATCACCGAGAACCCCTCGCTGGAGTTGAACGTGGCGGGGAGCACGATGTCGGCGAATTGCGTCATCTCGGAGGCGTTGGTCACCATGTGGACGAAGAACGGCACCTTGGCGAGCGCCCTGTCCCAGCGCGATGGGTCGGTGCAGGAGAAGTTGAAGTTGCTCCAGGAGGAAATCAGCACCTTCACGGCACCGGGGTCCTTGAGCATGCCGTTGGCGATGTTGTTGGTCACCACCCCGCTGCCCGGGCGCGCATTCATCATCGCCGGCATGTCCTTTTCGCCGCGGCCGTCGATCTTCTTGTACTTGCTGTAGCCCTTGGCGATGTCGTCGAGGTAGGCGTCGGATTTCGGGAATGCGGCGATTGGCACGCTGGAACTCTGCAGCGTGCCACCTTCGACGTCGATGGAACCGACCAGACCGTTCAGCGCATGCACCGCCATGGCGGTGTAGGTACCGCGCGGATTCATTGCGACGCCCGGCCCCATCCAGACGGCGACCTTGGGCGCCGCCGTGCCCATGGCGCGGGCGACGCGCAGGATCTGCGCGGCGGGAATGAGCGTTTCCTTTTCAGCCCACGCAGGGGTGCGGTCCTTCAGTTCCAGGTTCCACCACTTGACCAGGCCAAAGGTCTCCTTCTCCGCGAAGGCCGCCTCGTCTACCGCCTGTCCGGTCACGAACTGGTTCCTGCCGTCCTTGAAGTCGCCGACGAACTCCCGGCTCCACAGGCCCTCGGTCAACAGCACGTGGGCGATGGCGCCCGCGAGTGCGCCGTCGGTTCCGGGCTTGATCGGCAGCCACTCGTTTGCCTTAGCCGCTGCGTTGGAAAGGCGCGGGTCGACCACGATCACCGTGCCACGCGCGAGGATTTCCCCGAACCGGTGAATGGTGTTGGGCACCATCCGGTTGGAGGCGAGCGGATCGGTGCCCCACGCTACCAGGCATTGCGTGTTGGCGAGATCGTAGTCGCGGTAGCCGAAAAATCCCTGCGTCAGGCCCGGCCCCATCTTCTCTGCTTCGGCGCAGATGGCGCTGTGGGAGAAGTAGTTGGTCGTCCCGAAAATCTTCGGCAGTGTGCCGTAAAGAAGTTCGGTGGAGGTTACCGAATAGCGGCCGCGGATGTAGGTGAGCTTGTGCGCCTCGTTGTTCCTGCGCAATTCAAGCATCTTGCCGGCGACGGTGTCGAGCGCCTCGTCCCAGCTGATCGGCACGAACTTCGGATCGACGCCGCGCCCCTTGGCCGGATTGGTCCGCTTCATCGGTTGCTTGATCCGGTCCGGGTCGTAGGTCTGCTGCGGGATCAGGTGCGCACGGACGCACGTGTAGCCGTGGTTGGTCTTGCTCAGAGGATTGCCCCGCACACGGACCGCGCGGCCGTCCTGCATGAAGATCTGGATCGCGCACCACTGGGTGCACCCCTGGCAGGCGGTGGACACCCATTCGCCCTTCGCGGGACTGGCGGGCCGCGCTTTGCGAACCGCCATGGCGCTGGTCACGGGTTCGCCCATCGACGCACAACCGGCTATCAACATGCCACCTGTGGCGACCGACGCCTTGAGGAATTCCCTTCTTGTCAGTTTCATGCGTTCCTCTCAATAAGCTTCCCAAATGTTCTCGGACCTTTATAGAGAGGTGGCGGCTTGTCAATTTGACGTGCCTCAAAGTATTCACCGAACGGTCACGTGGCCGCTTATGCGTGAATAGATGCAGCTAATGATCCCTAGAGGCTAGCAATGCTCATGCACGTCGCACCGGAAATTGCTGGTGCCAAACACGCAAACCGGCAGTCTGTCTTCCATAGGTGCTTTCCCTTCTCCGCGCAAAGGTCCCGCAGCATTGTTCATTGAGCAGGGATTGACGCTACGTTGACCCTGGTCAACAACTTTTCGAAGCAAACGATAAAACTTATGCATATGGCTTGGCATATATGTGAAGAACGAGTCACGCAAGCTCTTGCACCGTGCAGTCGCATAGCATCGATAAATGCAACAACGCTGAAGCGAGCAGCACGAGGGTCGGTAGCTGTGTTCGTTCGGTCTTGGTTCACGACTAACGGCAATGCGCACATGCATGCGCCGGTGGATATATATGTAAGCGCCAGGACGATAGAGGTTCGAGGCGCACAGTTGTTGCACAGCTGACTGAATTCTCCGTAACCCAATTTTCCGGACCGCGCCATGCACCACCAATTTGATACAGCGGACTTCTTCTCGCTTCTTTCCGACGAACTCAGGCGCCGGATTCTGGTGCTGCTGATGTCGGAACACGAACTGTGCGTGTGCGAGTTGTTCTTCGCGCTCGATGCGATCCAGCCGAAGGTCTCCCGGCATCTGGCGTTGATGCGCGAGGCCGGGGTGCTGGGCCAGCGCAAACTCGGGCGTTGGGTCAATTACCGCATCGCCTCGCAGGTGCCGCTCTGGGCGCACCGGATTCTGGTGTCGCTGGCCGATGGAGTGGAAGGCGGCCGGCCTTACGGTGAGGATCGGAAGCGACTCGCCGCGATGCCAAACCGGCCGCAGAGGAGCGGCAAGGCAATCCTGTTGCCAGTCCTGAAACGAGGGCGAGCCGCCCGCACGGCTCTTGGCGTGTGATGGCTGTAAGGAAACCAGAACTTCGGCCCGGATTGCATTCGATGAATAGTATGTTGGGAGCAGGCTGATGGAACCAGTAAAGCAGTTGAGCTATTCCGTCCGCACGCGGCGCATAAATGCGCTGGGCAGTGAGTCCGTCTGCAAGGAGGCCCGGATCACGCTGGACACGGGGGCTCAGGGCCGCAATGACGCCTTCAATCCGGCGGAACTCCTGCTCGCCGCGTTGTCGGCCTGCATGATCAAGGGCATCGAGCGCGTGGCGCCGCTCCTCAAGTTCGGTTTCCGGGGCATCGAAGTGCGCCTGAGCGGCGTGCGCCAGGATGCGCCGCCGAAGATGGAGCGCATCGACTACGAGATCCTGGTGGACACCGACGAGCCCGACCGGAGGCTCGAATTGCTTCACGACAATGTGCGCAGGTACGGCACGGTATTCAACACGGTAGCGCCGGGCACCGAACTCAACGGCAGCCTGCGGCGCGCCTCAATCGGAGAATGAACATGGCCAGACCCGAAATCGTCCTTTGCAATCCCGTCCGCACCGCCATCGGCACTTTCGGCGGCACGCTGAAAGACACACCCGCGCCGGCACTGGGCGCCGCGGTGATCCGCGAAGTATTGAAGCGTTCGGGCCTGGCGCCGGGCAGCGTCGATACGGTTGTCATGGGAAACGTGATCCAGGCCGGCGTCAAGATGAACCCGGCGCGGCAGGCCGCCATCGCCGGCGGACTGCCGGTATCCGTGCCCGCGCTCACGGTGAACCGCGTGTGCGGCTCCGGCGCGCAAGGCATTGTCAGCGCCGCACTCGAGATCTGGTCTGGCCTGATCCAGTGCGCGATTGCGGGCGGCATGGAAAACATGGACCAGGCGCCGTACCTCGTGTACGGGGGGCGCTTTGGCTATCGCCTGGGCAACGCCCAGATCTACGACGCGATGCTGCAGGACGGCCTGAACGACGCCTTCAGCGGCCAGCACTCCGGCTGGCACACCGAGGACCTGGTCGCCAAGTACAACATTTTGCGCGCGGACCAGGACCGCTGGGCGCTGCGCTCGCAGCAGCGCTTTTCGGCGGCGCAGGCCGCCGGCAAGTTCAAGGACGAGATCGCCGCGCTCGAACTCCCCGGCAGGAAGGGCCCGGTGGTGTTCGACAAGGACGAGCACAACCGGCCCGACGCCACGGCCGACATGCTGGCCAAACTCAAGCCGGCCTTCCGCAAGGAGGGCACGATCACAGCCGGCAACGCGCCCGGTCTGAACAGCGGCGCCGCCGCGATGATTGTCGCCGAACGCGGCTGGGCGGAGAAGAACAGCCTCAAGCCCGTGGCGCGGCTGGCCTCCTACGGTGTGGCTGCCGTGGAGCCGGGCTTCTTCGGCATTGGCCCGGTGCCCGCGGTGCGCCAGGCGCTCGAACGCGCCGGCTGGAAAATCGCGGACCTGGAGCGGGTCGAGATCAACGAGGCTTTCGCTGCCATTGCGCTCGCCTGCACGCGCGAACTCGGACTGGCGGAGGACGTGGTGAACGTCGAAGGCGGCGCCATCGCCCACGGCCATCCGATCGGCGCCAGCGGCGCGGTACTCGCCACGCGCCTCATGTACTCCATGAAGCGAGATGGCCTGAAACGCGGCGTCGCGACGCTGTGCATTGGCGGCGGGCAGGGAATCGCGCTCGCCCTTGAAATGCTATGACCTCCGCGGTTACAAGACGGCTATGACGTTATGAAGGCGCGCGGCCTGTTGAAGTAGGGCCGCAAGGCGGCGCGCCTGCGCGGAGAGCAATCCGGGCAGGCCGGCCACCGCAGTGCCGAGGGTGCCAATGACAGGCAGATTCACGCAGACGGCCCACGCAGCGGCGTCCGGTATCGGCTCGGTCCGTACGCGCACGCACGGGTCGGCGAAGGCCTTCGCAGCCCGTTTGCTGGCGGCGTTCGCCTTCGCCCTGTTCGCGATCTCCAGCACGGCCCAGCCGCAGGGGCAGGTGGACGTGTACCTCTTCTGGGGGAATGGCTGTCCGCACTGCGAGCGCGAGATCGGGTACCTGAAGCGGCTCGAAAGCGAACAGCCCCGGCTGCGGGTGCATTACCTCGAGATATGGAGCGATGCGCGAAACCGGGAGGCGTACGCCGCGGTCGCGAAGAAGATCGCTCTCGACGACCCCGCGGTGCCGCTGACGCTGGTGGGCGATGCGGCGATGGTCGGCTACGAGACCGACAATACCAGCGGCGCGGAGCTGAAGCACAGGATCGACTACTGTCTGACGGCCAACTGCCCGGACACCATCGGTCCGATCGTGCGCGCAGCGAGTGCCGGGGACGGCGGTGCCGCGGCTTCGGGTTCGCCCGGTGGCGGCGTGCAGAGAATGATCCCCTCGACGATTTCCGTCCCGTTGTTCGGCGAGATCCGAACGGCCGACCTGTCGCTGCCCGTCCTGACGGTGGTGCTGGGCGCGCTGGACGGGTTCAACCCGTGCGCGATGTGGGTACTCGTGTTCCTGATCGGGCTGCTCCTGGGCATGCAGGACCGTTTCCGCATGTGGGTGCTCGGCTCGGCGTTCATCGCCGGCTCGGCGCTTGTTTACTTCCTCTTTATGGCCGCGTGGCTAAACTTCCTGCTGTTCCTCGGCGCGGTCGTCTGGGTGCGCGCGGCGGTGGGCCTGGTTGCCCTGGGCGGCGGCTTCTATTACCTGCGCGAGTATTTCCAGAACCCGGAAGCCGCCTGCAAGGTGACCGCTCCGGAAGGGCGCCGGCGCGTGTTCGAGAGCCTGCGCCGGCTTGCCAGCGAGAGCCGCTTCTGGCTCGCCCTCTCCGGCATCGTGGCGCTCGCGTTCGCCGTGAACCTGGTCGAACTGCTCTGTTCCGCCGGCATTCCCGCGGTCTACACGCAGGTGCTGGCGCTGAACAAGCTGCCGGCATGGCAGTACTACGGCTACCTGTGGCTCTACATTCTCGTGTTCATGCTCGACGACCTCGTGGTGTTCGTGGTGGCGATGAAGACGCTGCAGATCACCGGCGTGACCACCGCCTACACGCGCTTCGGCAATCTCGCCGGCGGGGTCGTGCTGCTGGCGATCGGCGCGCTCATGCTGCTGCGCCCGGAATGGCTCATGTTCGGCTGACGCATTGGATTATCGAAACGCTCGGCCCGGGTTGCACCGTCGGGCCGCACAAACAGAGGAGGTCTCCATGGCAGGAAAATTCACCCAGACGGCCGACGATGTGGTGGCCGGCATTGGCTTGATCCGCGAGGGCGCGCCCGAGGCGATGAAGACCTTCGGCGCCCTTTCGCTTGCGGCGACCGCCACCAGGGCGCTGGATTCGAAAACCAAGGAGCTGATGGCGCTCGCGATCGGCATCGCCGTGCATTGCGACGGCTGCGTCGCCTATCACACACGCGCCGCGCACAAGCACGGCGCCACACGTGAAGAAGTGGCGGAGACCGTCGCGCTTGCGCTCTATATGGGCGGCGGGCCGGCGGCGGTCTATGGCGCGGATGCGATCAGGGCCTATGATGAATTCGCCGGCGCTACTGGCGCCTGAGCAGGGCAAGCCCGCGTCGGATGCCGGCGCACCCTTGGGCGCACCGTCGGGCGTACCGGCCGCCGCCGCGCTGCTGGAACTGCGCGGCATCGGACTGCGCCTGGGCGCGAAAGAGGTGCTGTGCGGCCTCGATCTCGCGATCGCGCGAGGCGAAATGCACGTCCTGTTGGGCGCAAACGGCTCCGGCAAGAGCAGCCTCGCCCAGCTCATTATGGGGTGCGACGGCTATTCGCCCGGCGCCGGCGACATTCTTTTCGATGGCAGGTGCATCAATGCAATGCCCATCCACGAGCGCGCGCGCCTGGGCATCACGCTGGCCTGGCAGGAGCCGGCCCGCTTCGAAGGGATTTCGGTTCGCGCCTACCTGACTCTCGCTGCGGGCGCTGGAGACCCCGCGCATCACCTCGATGCGGTGGGCCTTGCGCCCTCCGAATACCTGCATCGCCCCGTGGACAAGACCCTCTCCGGCGGTGAGCGCAAGCGCATCGAGCTGGCGTCGGCAATCGCCCTGCGGCCGCGCCTGGCGATACTCGACGAGCCCTCGGCGGGCATCGACCTGCTGTCGATGGACGACATCGTCCGGCTGATCGGGGCCATGCGCGTCGCCGGAATGACGGTGCTCCTGATCACCCACCAGGAGGAGCTTGCGCTGCATGCAGACCGCGCGTCGCAGCTCTGCGGGGGCCGCATTGTCGCGAGCGGCGCACCGGCGGACGTGGCCGAGAACTACCGTGCGCGCCGCTGCCGGCGCTGCGACGGGGAGACTTGCGGCCATGCCTGAACTGAAGCCGATGTCCATGGCCCTGCGGAGTGTCGGGGAAGACCCGATGGCCGTGCTGGGTCCCGACAGCGCGCATCTGGTCGCCTACGGCCATCAACTGGCCAGCATGCAGTCCGTGCCGGGCGTCACGGTGCTCGCGACGAGCGACAAGGGCGTGATCCACGCCCGTGTCGTGGTGGCCGAAGGCAGGCGGATCGCGCAGCCGCTGCATCTGTGCTTCGGCATGTTCGAGCGCTTCGGCACGCAGGTGGTGGAACTCGACGTGACGCTGGAACCGGGGTCGAGCGCGACGCTGTGGTCGCACTGCCTGTTCACCGAGGCCGAAAAAGCCACGCATGCGATGACGGCGCGCATCGAAATTCAGGCCGACGCCTCGCTCGCGTACCAGGAAGTGCACTATCACGGCGCCTCGGGCGGCATCGAGGTCATGCCGCGCGCCTCAGTCACGCTCGGACCACGTGCCCGGTACAAGGCCGATTTTTCTCTGGTGCAGGGTCGCGTGGGCACGCTCGATATCGACTACAGCGTCGACGTGGCCGAACACGCGGTGGCCGAGCTCACCAGTAAAGTGTATGGCTTCGGCACCGATTCGATTCTCATCCGCGAGCAGGTCAACCTGAACGGCGAAGGCGCGCGCGGCCTGGTCAAGACCCGGGTGGCGGCGCGCGAGCATGCGAATGCCGTGGTAATCGGCGTTACGCACGGCAACGCGGCGGGCGCGCGCGGCCATGTCGACTGCACGGAGATCGTGCGCGACCATGCCGTCGTCAGCGCCGTCCCTGAAGTGAAGGTGACCCACCCGCAAGCAAAAGTCACTCACGAGGCAGCCATCGGCAGCGTGGACTCGAAGCAGCTCGAGACGCTGATGGCGCGCGGACTCGACCCCGAGAGCGCAATCGATCTGATCATTCGAGGAATGCTGACATGACCGCGACGCATAACGACGCCCACGGCCACAAGCCCGCTCCCGGGACCGGCTCACTGCCGCTGCTGCTGGCGATGGGCCTGACCCTGGGCTATGCGGCGGTCGAAGCCGCGGTGGGGTGGTGGTCCGGCTCGCTCGCCCTGCTGGGCGATGCCGGCCACATGCTCACCGACGCCGTTGCGTTGCTGATCGCGGTGCTGGCCGCCCGGATCGCGCGCCTGCCGCCCTCGCCGCGGCATTCGTTCGGCATGGCCCGCGCCCAGCTCGTGGCCGCCCTCGTCAACGCGGCGTTCATGCTGGCCGTCGTCGGCATGCTTTCGGTCGAGGCGGTCGTGCGGTTGATCGACCCCGTCGAGGTCAAGGGTGAAGCCGTGACGATGGTCGCCGGCGCGGGCTTGCTTCTCAACATGGCGGTGGCGTGGATGCTTTCGCGCGGCACGCCGGACCTCAACGTGCGGGCGGCGCTGCTGCACGTGATGGGCGACCTGCTCGGTTCCGTCGCGGCGATCGCCTCGGGCGTGCTGGTCATGTTCACGGGCTGGACCCGCGCCGACCCGGCGCTGACTTTCGTGATCGCGGGGCTGATCGGGTTCTCGAGCCTGCGCCTCGCGCGCGAGGCGCTCCACGGCCTGATGGAGGGCGTCCCGTTTCACCTGTCGCTGGTCGAGATTGGAAAGGCGATGGCGGCCGTCCCCGGCGTAGCCTCGGTGCACGACCTTCACATCTGGTCGATCTCGGCCGAACGCATTGCGCTTTCCGCGCACGTGGTGCTCGACCGGATGGATCAATGGGAGGCAGTGCTCGCCGGCCTGCGGAACCTGCTCGACGAGCGTTTCGAAATCGAGCACGTCACGCTTCAGCCGGAGCCCGCTACCCATGTCCTGCGGCCGATGGCGCGAAGCAACGACCCTTCCCATGCAACCCAGGGCTTGGCTGGCCCGGCGATGGGAGAGGAGTTGGAGGTTTCGCTGCAAAGGCAGCCGATGCCCAGGAGCTGACAAATCATGTCTCTCACTTTCTACCTAATCACCGCGCCTGTGGTGTTCTTGTTTTCCGGGCTGACCGCAATGGCCGGTGTCGGGGCTGCGTTCCTGTTCGTTCCGTTTTTCTACTATCTGGGCGTGCCGCTCGCCGAGGCCGCCCCGGCTGCACTGCTACTCAACGCCATCAGCCTTTCGCTCGCCACGGTCAACTATTGGCGTGGCCGGCTCATCGACTGGCGCGTTGCGCTGCCGGTTGGCGTCGTCGCTGTCGTGTTCGCACCCATCGGCGCCCGCCTTACACCCCACGTGGATAAGACGACCCTGCTCGTTCTTTTCGCCGTGTTTCTGGCCTTTGCCGGCGCAATGATGCTGTTCTATCAGTCACAGGCTCTCACTCAAGAGGCTGGCTCGAAAAAGGTCTGGCTGGTCGGTGCGGGTGTCGGCGGTACTGCAGGCTTCATCGGTGGTCTGCTCGGCGTGGGCGGGGGCAACATCATCGTTCCGGCACTCAACTGGCTGGGCCTGGATGCGAAACGAGCGTCTGCCACCAGTGCCGTGGCAGTGGTGTTTTCCTCGCTCTCCGGATTTCTCGGTCACGCCACGTTCGGAAAATTGAACATGACTTTTCTGGGAATCATGGCGCTCATGGCCGCGGGTGGATCGCTCGCCGGATCGCAACTGATGAAGGAAAAGCTGTCCAGCAGCCAGCTAAAAAAGATCATTGGCGTCGTGCTGTGGCTGGTTGCCGCGAAGATGGCTTTTGACGCACTCAAGTAGTGCTTTATTATCAAGGAGAATCACATGACAACGCAACATATCCCGCCCGAGTGGGCCTTCGAATTCCACGGTCATCAATGCCCGTTCATGCCCATCGGCTATCGGATGGGGCGACTGGCCCTGGAAAGACTGGGCGTCCAAAGGGAAATGGATCACGGTTTCTTCGTCTTTCCGGAACTGGGCGAGGGGCACCCGCAGACGTGCATGATGGATGGCATCCAGGCAGCGACCGGAGCCACCTACGGCAAGGTCCTCATGGCCAAGACCTTCTACGGCAAGCTCGCAGCAACCTTCTTCCACCCGCAGAAGGGCGGTATCCGTTTTTCGCTCAAACCGGATGCGGTCGATGCGATGGGCAAGTTCGAGTTCATCGCCAGCCGCAAGAAAGGAATCGAGCCATCCCAGATTCCCGCGCCGGTGAGCCAGGAAGTTATTCGCTGGGTATACGAGCAGACCGACGATGCGCTCTTTGCCGTGGAGTTGAAGCCCGACTTTCAGTTCAAGCCCCCAAAGGGCTCGTTCAACAAGACCAAGTGCGGCACCTGCGGCGAATACGTGTTTGATCGTTACCTGAGAATGAAGGACGGGAAACCGGTGTGCATACCGTGCTCGGGTTATTGAGTTCCTTGCTGGCGGAAATGCGCCTGCCGCACGCATACAGCACATAGGAGAAGCGCAATGAACGACGACCGGGTAGTCCTGCAAAAGGCTCTCGAATTCCACGGCCACCGTTGCTGGGCCAGCGTTGCCGGCGTGCGCGCGGGGCTCGCCGCCCTGCGGGAGCTGAAGGTCCGCCGCTCCGGCGGTACGCAATTGCACGCCATCGTCGAGATCGGCGAGGATCATGGCGGCATGTGCTTCGGCGACGGCGTTCAATATGCCACCGGCTGCACTCTGGGCAAGGGCAACATGAACAAGCAAGCCTTGGGCAAGCTGGCGGTGACGCTGATCGAAAAAGCATCCAACCGGGCGCTGCGCGTCAGCTACAAGCCGACCCTGCAGGCGCGCATCGCCGAATCCGCCTTCATGAAAAAGCGCGGCCTGGGCGTCATGCCCGACGAAATTCCCGAGGCCGAGCAGATGGAACTGGTGGACCTGATGTGGAACGCGCCGGAAGCCGACGTGCTGGTCATCGGCGAGATGTTCAAGTTCGAGCGCGACTGGATGCCGGAGATCATGGGCTTCGTTCCCTGCGCCGCCTGCCACGAGCTGACGGCCCGCGCCTACCTGCGCGTGGTGGGCGACAAGCACGTCTGCATCGACTGTTCCGGCTACGAACGATGATTTCGACAAGGATGCCAATTTCCGGCACTGCACCGCGGACGCGCGGATCGCGATACGGGACTACGAATTCAATAACGACACCGCCGGCCGCGAGCGCTACAAAAAGGTTACGGAAGCCCTGCGCGTGCGCGACCCAGTTCCTGCGGCCGATGGCGCGAAGCAGCGAGCCGTCCAAGGGTGCAGGGAATGCGGACGGACCGGAGGATGGGCAAGGAATCCGGGGATGCAAGCCGTCACAAGCCGATGCAGCCCGTCACTTTTGAATGTGCTCTCATCGCTACTTAGATGAACCTGTCATTCGCCTCGACGCGTCAGGCATGCTGGCGGGTTGGGCTTTCGGCGTGCCGGCGGTATTCTTCCATGCGCTCGACATTCGGTCCAAACGATCCGGCAGCGGCCCGGCAGCCGGGAAGCAGGGCGCGTGGCAACGCGGCGTCCCCGCGGTGCTGGACTTCAAGACCGGCGATATATTCTACGAGCCACCGGAAGCGCGCGCGCTGCAATGGGCAGAGGCACTTTCCCGATTGACGCGCAGCGTGCAGGTCATCGAGGCGACGCCCGACCGATTGGATCCCAGCGACGGCGCGCTTTTGCGAGGTGCGGTGACGTTCGAAATGATCGAATACGCAGGGGGCAGGCCGGCAAGGACTCATCGAGCGCACGTAAGCCAGTCTGCGTTCGAGCGCTTGCTTCGGACCGGAGTCCTTGCGTAGGTAACCTGCCGCGACCAATCGACTGAATCGTGCTTGAGCCATGTCAAGAATCTGGATCACAAACGACCTATTGTTGTCGTTACTGTCGCATGTCGCCCGCGATGCATCTTTTGCAGGGTCGTTCGTCTTCGGCATAAGGGGCGCTATTGCCGCCCATAGTGGGGGAAGTATTTCGCGTCTCGACGTTGGCATAGGCCAAAGGAGGAGCGTTGCCCCATGAAAATTCTTGCGTTGGTTCTGGCCGGAGGCAATGGCGCCCGGCTCCATCCGCGTACTGCGGAGCACGCAAAATCCACCTTGCCGTTCGCGCGGGGCTACTGGCGCAATATAGGAACGGTCGACGCATGCCAAGCCGCACAGCGGGACGTGTTGGACCCATTGCCGCGCTCCATCCTTGCCAGCCCGCAATGGCCGATCAACGGCGACCCTTACCGCGCGCGCAGGCGCATGGTGCCGCCTGCCGCGTTAGCGCCGGTGGGAGCGCCTCATGTCCGGATAGGCGCGGGCGCCGCCGCGGGCGTCTGCGGCGATAGAAGTCGAGGGCAAACATGATGGGAAACTCACCCCGGCGGATGACATCGCCGGGCAGCGGCCGTCGTCATCGTAGCGTTTCGCCGTCGTTGCTTCATTGCGTGGAGGTGCCATGTTTATCGAAAAACGTCTGACACAGTTGGCCCTGCGTCTGAGGAACTCCCAACCGACGCCCTTGCGGCTTTCGCTGTGGAACGGGCGCAGCCTCGATTTCGGACCGGATCCGAAAGTGACCATCATGGTGCCGCAGAAGCGCGCGCTGCGCTCCTTCCTGCCGCCCGATCTGATGAAGCTCGGGGAAGCCTATGTCGAGGGCAGGATCCGCGTCGAAGGCTCCCTGCGCGACATCTTCGAGGCCAGCGCGCGCTTCGTGCAGGCGGCGGCGCGACCCGATCGCATCCGGCGCCTGTTGCGGGCAGTCAATCATACGGCGCAGCGCGATTGCAAGGCCATCCAGTACCACTACGATGTCTCCAACGAGTTCTATCGCCTGTTTCTCGACCGCAACATGGTCTACTCCTGCGCCTATTTTCGCAGCGACACCGACACGCTGGATCAGGCGCAGGAACAAAAGGTCGATTACATCCTTGCCAAACTGCGCGTCGAGTCGGGTCACCGGTTGCTGGACATCGGTTGCGGCTGGGGCGCGCTGATCATGCGTGCGGCAGCGAAATACGGCTGCATCGCCACCGGCATCACGCTGTCGCGCAACCAGTATGAATTTGCGCGCGAGCGCATCCGCGCCGCGGGACTGGAGGGGCGCTGCGAGGTGCGCCTGCAGGACTATCGCGACGTTCCGGAAACCGGCGGCTACGACCGCATCGCCAGCGTCGGCATGTTCGAGCATGTCGGGCTGAAGCAGCTCGGCGCCTACTTCCGCAAGGTGGAATCCCTGCTTGCCGACGACGGGGTGGCGCTGAACCACGGCATCACCGCGGCGCACGCGGACAACCGCGTCGTCGGCATGGGCGTGGGAAAATTCATCGACAAATACGTGTTCCCGGACGGCGAGCTGCCGCACATATCCCTGGTTTTGAGCGAGATGTCGCAGGCCGGCTTCGAAGTCGCCGACGTCGAAAGCCTGCGCCGTCATTACGCCCGCACCTGCGAACACTGGGCTGCCAACATCGAGAGCAATCGCGCCGAGGCGGTGCGCATCGCCGGCGAGAAGCGCTACCGCATCTGGTCGATCTACCTCGCCGGTTGCGCCTTCGGCTTCGCGCGCGACTGGATGAACATCTACCAGATGCTGGCGGTCAAGGCGCGCCGGCCGAACCCGCTGCCGCCCACGCGCGATTGGATCTATCGGCCCGCAGCCGTGGTGCGCGATACAGTGGAGTACGTATCGGGAAGTGCGGATGTGACCTTTTCTTGATCATTGTCATATTGTGGAATTGGGTTAGCGCTAACCTAAAACATCGGCGTAAAGGAGGCCGAATTATCGCAATGGAGCAGCGGATATTCGCTGCGAAACCGTTGAAAGTCGCTTGTTTTTTATCAGACAACATAGGAGAACCATCATGGCCAATATCACACGCTTTGATCCATTCAACGAATTGACGCGTTTCGACCCATTCCGGGATATGAACGATTTTTTCCCCGGATTCATGCTGCGCCCTGTCGTGCGCGATGTAGCGGGCCCGCCCCAGATCAAGCTGGACGTAGCCGAGGAAGACAAAGCCTACACGGTCAAGGCGGAGATCCCCGGGGTGAAGAAAGAGGATATCCAGGTGTCGATCGAGGGCAACCAGGTTTCCATCAGCGCAGAAATCAAGCATGAAAAGGAAGAAGAGGAAGGCAAGAAACTGCTGCGCAGCGAGCGTTACTACGGACAGCAATGCCGCAGCTTCAGCCTCGCCCACGACATCGACCAGGCGAAAGCCGAAGCCGAGTACCGCGACGGCGTCCTCCACTTGACCCTGCCGAAGAAAAACGGCGGCGGCGGGGCGAAAAAGATCGCTGTCAAGTAGGTAATGGAACAGCCTTTGCCTTCTGTGACGGTCGGCACACCCGCGGGACTAACGGCCGCTGCAGCCGCCGAAGGGCTGCGGCAATTCGGCCCCAACGTCGTGGCGCGGATGCGCCCGCGGGGAATGGGCGCGCTGCTCGGCAAGTTCTGGGGCGTGGTGCCGTGGATGCTCGAGGTCGCTATCGTCCTCGACCTTGTTCTCGGCCGGCGGGTCGAGGCGATCGTCATCGCGGGCTTGCTCGTGTTCAACGCGCTGGTCGGCTTCATGCAGGAAGGTCGGGCGCAGAAAGCGCTCGCCCTGCTGCGGCAGCGCCTCACCGTCACCGCGCGCGTGCGGCGCGACGAACACTGGCAGGAGCTTCCTGCCGCCCAACTCGTGCCGGGCGATCTCGTGCGTCTGCGCATGGGCGATGTCGTTCCCGCGGACGTTCGGCTCACCGACGGGCAGGTGCAAGTGGACCAGTCGCAACTGACCGGCGAATCGCTCCCTGTCGAGCATCAAGCGGAAACCACGACCTACGCCGGCTCATTGGTCAGCCGCGGCGAGGCGACCGGCGTAGTGACCGCGACCGGCGAGCGCACCTACTTCGGGAAGACGGCCGAGCTGGTCCGGGTCGCCGAGGCGCCGCGGCGTGTCGAGCTGCTGATCGTGAGGATCGCGAAGTACCTCGGCGCGCTCGTCATCGTACTCGCCGTCGCCGTGCTGGCGGCCACCATGCTCCAGGGTAAGCCGCTGCTCGAGATGCTTCCGTTCGGCCTGATGCTGCTGGTAGCCTCGGTTCCGGTCGCGCTGCCGATGATGTTCACGATGTCCGCCGCGCTCGGCGCGCGCGCGCTGGCCGAGAGCGGAATCCTGGTGACGCGCCTTTCCGCGATCCAGGATGCCGCGGCGATGGACGTGCTCTGCCTCGATAAGACCGGTACG
>Ga0315281_10001283_pt1 | contig 36901 bp, 40 predicted proteins | sample YL17G07_0_MG_FD_204540 | JGI IMG/M metagenome (GOLD analysis project Ga0315281, IMG submission 204540) | Sediment microbial communities from Yellowstone Lake, YNP, Wyoming, USA - YL17G07_0 | ecosystem: Environmental > Aquatic > Freshwater > Lake > Sediment | place: USA: Wyoming | collected...
ATGGTATGCGGGGGGCAATGGCCCGGAAGTTCGCTACAGCCAGCCGCAAAATCTGAGTTACCAGTTACCACGCGACGTTGGCCCTCGTGTGCCCTAAAGGCGCGCAACGGCGCGCGTTTTCTGGCTCGGCCAGCCTGGTACCGCGAGGTGGTAACCTGAAGCCGGTTACCACCTCTCAGTAGACGCCAATCAGCTTGAGCCCTGCGATGACGAGGACCAATCCGAGCGCCTTGAGAACCATGGGCACGGCGAACCGAATGCCGAGCGTGGTCCCGATGACGGCGCCGACCAGGACCGCGCCGGCATAGAGCGGCAGGTCGGGTGGCAGAGATTTGACGATCGCGACATTGCCCAACAGTCCCGCGATCGAATTGCAGAGGATGAACACGGCCGCGACACCGGACGCGGTCCTCGTCTCCGACCATCCGAGAAACAGCACGAGTGGCGATAGGAAGATACCGCCGCCGGTTCCAGTCAAACCTGAGAGGAGCCCAATGGCGGCTCCGCATGCGATGCCGATGACGATCGGTGGGTCACGAGGTTGTTGGTTGGCGCTCAGTTCCTTGGGCCACAGCAATCTTACGCCCCCGATGAGCAGCACGACCCCGACAATCGGTCTGTAGTAGGCGCCGGGCAGTTGGATGGCGCCGCCGAGGAACGCGAAAGGGATTGCCCCCACCAGGAATGGCCAGAGCGTGCGCCAGCGGAAGAGTCCGGCATTCAAGTAGCGGAACGACGTGAAGCCGGCGACCAGAATATTGAGCGCGAGCGCCGTAGGCCGCATCGCAGCTGGCGCGACGCTGAAGAGTGCCATCAATGCGATGTAGGCTGAAGCGCCGGCATGCCCTACCGACGTGTAGAGCGCCGCACCCAACAGCATGCACGCGGCAAGGAGCAGTTCAGTAGTTAGAAATTCGGGCATGGCGCGGCACGACAAAATCGCGCCCAGAGGCGCTTTGGATGGAATAGCCCACGAACCGTCGTGCCGGTGATTTGCACGGTCTGCTTACGGCAGACCGTGGGGCGTCTACATCTTACCAAGGTTTGACAGCCCGTCCATGAAATCTCGCTTGCCCGACGCGGTCGAGCACTGGCCGCTCGACCGGCTGATTCCCTATGCGCGGAATGCCCGCACGCATGCGGACGACCAGGTCGCGCAGATCGCGGCCTCGATTGTCGAGTTCGGCTGGACCAATCCGATCCTGGTCGACGCGGAGGGCGGGCTCGTCGCTGGCCACGGCCGGCTGCTTGCGGCACGCAAACTCGGCCTCGACACGGTGCCCGTTGTCGTTCTCGATCACCTGACACCGGCGCAGCGACGCGCCTACGTCATCGCCGATAACAAGCTCGCGCTCAACGCCGGCTGGAACGAGGAACTGCTGGCGGCCGAGCTGCACGCGTTGAACGGCGAGGGCTTCGACCTTGCGCTCACCGGATTTTCCGAGACGGAGCTCGATGCGCTCATGGCGCCGCTCGGCGAGGAGACGGAGGGCAGCGATGGTAGCGGCGAGGACGCCGCCGATGAAATGCCGGCACCGCCCCGCGCGCCGATCTCGCGCACCGGCGATCTCTGGCTGATTGGCAATCACCGCCTGCTGTGTGGCGACAGCACGGATGCTTCGGCCATCGCGCGGGTCATGAACGGCGAGCGCGCGGCGCTCGTTTTCACCTCGCCGCCTTATGGCAATCAGCGCGATTACACGACCGGCGGCGTGGGCGATTGGGACGCGCTCATGCGCAGGGTGTTCGCGGAATTGCCGGTCATCGAGCCGGCGCAGGTTCTGGTCAATCTCGGTCTCATTCACCGCGACAACGAGTGGCTGCCGTACTGGCAGACCTGGCTCGCATGGATGGCGGAGCAAGGCTGGCGGCGGTTCGGACTCTATGTCTGGGACCAGGGGCCAGGACTTCCGGGCGATTGGAACGGGCGCTTGGCGCCTGCATTCGAGCTCGTCTTCCATTTCAATCGCAAGGCGCGCAAGCCCAACAAGATCGTGCCCTGCAAATGGGCCGGCCACGTCAACGACACGCACGGCGGCATCCGGCACAAGGACGGCCACGTCGGCGAATGGAATCACGCGGGACAGGGCGTCCAGGAGACGCGCATCCCCGACAACGTCATCCGCATCACGCGGCACAAGGCGCGCGGGATCGAGACCGAGCACCCGGCCGTGTTCCCGGTTGCGCTGCCCGAGTTTGTGATGCGCGCCTACAGTGGCAACGGCGATATCATCTACGAGCCCTTTTCCGGCGCGGGCACCAGCATCGTGGCGGGCGAGCGCACCGGCCGAAAGGTCAGAGCGATCGAGCTCGCCCCCGAATATGTCGACCTCGCCATCCTGCGGTGGCGGAAACTCTTCCCGGACAAATCAGTGACCCTCGATGGCGAAGGCCAATCCTTCGAAGCAGTCGCGCGCGAGCGCGGCGTCGCAATCCTTGACGCCGTCTGACTCGCTGCAGGTCGAGCTATGGCCGATCGAGCAGCTCTTGCCATACGCGGCCAATGCGCGGACCCACCCGGGCGAGCAGGTTGCTCAGATCGCGGGATCGATTGCGGAGTTTGGTTTCAACGTTCCCTGTCTCGTGGACGACCGCGGCGTGTTGATCGCAGGCCATGGACGGATCGTCGCCGCGAAGCGTCTCGGACTGAAGCAGGTTCCGGTTATTCGGCTGGGGCACCTGACCGACGCCCAGGCGCGCGCCTTCCGGCTCGCCGACAATCGCATCGCGCTCAACGCCGGCTGGGACGAAGCGATGCTGGCTGCCGAGCTCGATCGTCTCAAGGAAGACGGCGTCGATCTCGATCTACTCGGCTTTGCCGAGGACGAGCTCGACCGGCTGCTCGATGGCCTCGATCAAAATGGGTCATCCGAGGAAGAGGACGAAATCCCGGAACCGCCCACCGAGGCGGTCACGCGCCCAGGCGACCTTTGGCTGCTCGGGGCGCATCGGCTCTTGTGTGGCGACGCGACGGTCGCGACCGACGTTCAACGGTTGCTCGCTGGCGTGCGTCCACACCTGATGGTGACGGACCCGCCCTACGGCGTCGAGTACGATCCGAACTGGCGGAACGAATCCGGGGTTTCCGAGACGGCTCGTGTCGGCAAAGTCAGCAACGATGATCGCGCCGATTGGCGCGACGCCTGGAGTCTGTTTCCGGGCGAGGTCGCCTATGTCTGGCACTCCGGGGTCCACGCGCGGACCGTTGCCGAGAGTCTCGATGCTTGTGGCTTCCTGATCAGGGCGCAGATCGTATGGGCCAAGCCCCGCCTGGTGCTGAGCCGCGGCGATTATCATTGGCAGCACGAACCGTGCTTCTACGCGGTGCGAAAGGGCGCCACCGGCCATTGGCAGGGCGCCCGCGACCAATCGACTCTCTGGACCATCGCCACCGGCGAGAACGACGAGGCCACCGAGCACGGGACGCAGAAGCCGGTCGAGTGCATGCGCCGGCCGATCGTGAACAACAGCGCGAAAGGTGATCTGGTCTACGAGCCCTTCGCAGGTTCAGGCACGACACTGATTGCCGCGGACTCCGTTGGCCGCGTTTGCCTCGCACTCGAAATCGATCCGCGCTACTGCGACGTCGTCATCGAGCGCTGGCAGCGCCATGCAGGAGTCGCAGCCACGCTTGCCGACGACGGTCGCACCTTCGATGCGCTGAAGAACGAGCGGTTAGCCGCATGAACGGCAAAGCGCCGCCGGGTTTGAATCCGGCGGCGCTCGGTCGTTTTCAAATCAGGCGGCGATGCGGTAGACGCGGCCGCGCCCTTCGACCTTCTCCGACTGCACGTCGAGCCCGAGCTTCTTCTTTAGCGCACCGGCGATGGCGCCGCGCACGGTATGCGCCTGCCAGTCGAACTTCTTGACGATCTCCTCGATCGTGGCGCCCTCCCGGCTCTTGAGCATTTCGATGAGCTGCGCCTGCTTGCTGTTGGCGCGCGTGCCGCGCGGCTTCTCCTTCGATTTGCCGGCTTTTCGCTTCCGGCGCGAGCCCTTGTCGGTGTCAGCACCTGCATCGGCGTCGCTCTCGTCACCGGCAGGCGCTTCGCTCTGCTCGATCCCAAGGGCCTTAAATGCGGCTGGCGCCGCGCGCAGCGTCAGGCGGCCACGCTTCTTGTCCTCGCGCCAAACGGTGTCCTCGCGCTTGGCCTGCACTTCCTTGATCAGGCTCTTGTTGAGAAGGCTGCCGAGGACCTTGGCCGCTGCGCCGCCGGGAAGTTTGCCGGTGAGTGGATAGACCGATCGGTCCTGCCGCTGGCATGCGGCTGACAGAACGACGAGTTGAGAATCGGAAAGCTGTGCCATGGTGTTGGCTCCCTGGTAGTCGGGCCGCGACCATCGCGGCCCTTCTACGACCCCGAGCCCCGCATTGGTGCGGGGCAGACCTTTAGGTTGCGGGAGCCGTTCAGTTCCGGCGCGACAGCACGCGGTCCATGGATTTCTCGAAGGTCTCGTTCGGTAGCGCCGACTCGGCCGCATGCCGGATCACGCCGAAAATGGCCAACTGCACGCGTCTGACAGCCTGTTCGAGGGTTTCACTGGGCAGAACCGTGGTGCCGTAGTTGGCGAGGAATTTGCGCAGGGCAGGCTCCCGCGCAGCGGCGACGCGGGCGCGTATCTCCGCAGGTGTGAGGCCGGTCCAGTCTTCCATGACGATGCTCCTTCCGATCGCTACGCGGCCGCTTCGGCCATGATCTCGCAGTCGGTGACGAAGCCGACCAAGTAGGGCAGTCCACGCGGAATGCCGGTCTCGCGCTCGACGCGGCGATCGATGGTCCAAGTCATCCACCGCTCGACGGCGGCTTCGATTGCTTGCGGCAGGGACAGCCTCTTGAACAGGCCGTTGGCCACATCGTCGGCGAAATGCCGGCCATGGCGGCTATCGAGGAAATCGCGAGCACCGGCGTCTGAGCATCCCGTCGCTTCGCCGACTGCCTGCATGGCGATCGGCCAGGCTGCGGCAGGATCGGCATGGTGACGGATAGTGCCGAAGAATCCCCAGGCTTCGTTGTTGCTGGCCAGTTTGGCGGTCTTGGTCATGGCGGTCTCCGTTCCGTGATGCCGCCATAGACGCGCTGCTTTGGCCCGGAGCCAAGCAGATAATCGCGCCATTTGATTGCAATCTTGCCGCCAGGACGATCATGGGATTATCAATCCGCGCTTATGCCCGCAGGCGCGGCGTGAGCCATGTTGCGGTGCTGCGCGCGATCAAGCAGGGCCGCGTCCCCGTGGAGCAGGACGGCACCGTCGATCCTGCGAAGGCTGACGCTTCGTGGGAACGCTCGACAGATCCGGGCCGCGCGAAATCGAAGTCGAAAGCTACCGCAGAGAAGCTGCGCCCGGTCGGCGAGGCGGCGCTTGGCTCGGTGCGCGAGACGCTGAAGGAGCAAGGGCTGCCTGCAGGCGGCAGCGTCACCTTCGTCCAGGCCCGCACCGCGCACGAAATCGCCAAGGCTCATCTCGCGCGGCTGCGCCTGCAGCGCATGAAGGGCGAGCTTGTCGACCGCGCCCGCTCGACGGCGCTCGTGTTCCGGCTTGCGCGCGAAGAGAGGGATTCCTGGCTCAACTGGCCGGCGCGGATCGCAGCCCTGATCGCAGCCGAGCTCGGCGTGGAGGCCCATGCCGTGCAGAAGGTCGTGGAGGGGCATGTCCGCGCTCACCTTGCCGAGCTCGCCGATATCCGGCCCGAGTTCCGATGACATATTCGCCTTCGATGGCGCGGAGGACCTGAGCCAAGCCTGGCGCGACGGGCTCTTGCCCGATCCGTCGCTCACGGTCTCCGAATGGGCGGACCGCCATCGGGTGTTGAGTCCACGCGCCTCGGCCGAGCCTGGACGGTACCGCACCGATCGCACGCCCTACATGCGCGCGATCATGGATGCGATGTCGCCGGCGCATCCGGTACGGCGCGTCGTATTCATGAAGGCGGCGCAGGTCGGGGCGACCGAGGCCGGCAACAACTGGATCGGCTACGTCATCCATCATGCACCCGGGCCGATGCTCGCGGTGCAGCCGACCGTCGAGCTCGCCAAGCGTTTCTCGCGCCAGCGCCTCGATCCGCTGATCGAGGAAAGTCCCGCGCTCCGCCAGCGGGTGAAGCCTGCGCGCTCGCGCGATGCCGGCAACACGATGCTGTCGAAGGAGTTCCCGGCGGGGCTCCTCGTCATCACCGGAGCGAACAGCGCCGTCGGCCTGCGCTCGATGCCGGCGCGTTACCTGTTCCTCGACGAGGTCGATGCCTATCCGCCCTCGGCCGACGAGGAAGGCGATCCGGTTGCGCTCGCGGAAGCGCGCACGCGCACGTTCTCCTGGCGCGCAAAGGCATTCCTTGCCTCGACCCCGACGCTCGCCGGGCTCTCGCGCATCGAACGCGAATACGAAGCCTCGGATCAGCGCCGGTACTTCGTGCCGTGCCCGCATTGCGGGGACATGCAGTGGCTCAAATTCGAGCGGCTCCGCTGGGACAAGGGCAAGCCCGAGACCACACATTATATATGCGCCTCCTGCGATGGCCGGATCGATGAGCACCACAAGACGGAAATGCTCCAGTCCGGTGAGTGGCGCCCGACCGCGGAGGCGCAGGATCCCGGCACGATCGGGTTCCACATCTCGGCGCTCTATTCGCCGGTGGGATGGTTCTCCTGGGAGAACATCGCGCGTCTCTGGGAAGCAGCGACCACCGACGAGGCCAAGCGCAGCTTCAAGAACAGCGTCCTCGGGGAGACCTGGATCGAGACCGGTGAGGCACCGGACTGGCAACGCCTCTATGAGCGCCGCGAAACTTGGCAGATCGGCACAGTGCCGCGAGGCGGTCTGTTCCTGACAGCTGGCGCCGACGTGCAGAAGGATCGTATCGAAGTTGATGTCTGGGCCTGGGGGAGAGGTCTCGAAAGCTGGCTCGTCGACCACATCGTGGTCGAAGGCGGACCCGAGCAAGCCGAGGCCTGGGACGAGCTTGGTCTCGTCCTCGGTCGCACCTGGTTGCATGCGCATGGTACGCGGATCGGAATAGCGAAGCTCGCGATCGACACCGGCTATGAGGCGCCGGCCGTGTACGCTTGGGCACGCAAGATGGGTCACGCGCAGGTCGCGCCCATCAAAGGTGTGGACGGCTTCAACCGGACGGCGCCGGTCGCCGGCCCGACGCATGTCGACGTTACCGAAGGCGGCAAGAAACTGCGCCGCGGTGCGCGGCTCTGGACGATCGCGGTTGCGACCTTCAAGAGCGAGACCTACCGCTTCTTGCGCTTGTCGACGCCGACCGACGAAGAAATCGCGGCGGGCGCCAAGTTTCCGGTGGGCTACGTCCACCTGGCGCGCGGCACCGAAGCGGAGTGGGTCAAGCAACTCGTCGGCGAACAACTCGTCACGGTGAAGACCAAGCGCGGCTTCAGCCGGCTCGAATGGCAGAAGCTGCGCGAGCGCAACGAAGCACTCGACTGCCGCGTCTACGCCCGCGCGGCCGCGTGGATCGCCGGTGCCGACCGTTGGACCGAGGCCATGTGGCGCGACCTCGAGCAGCAAGTCGGCCTCTCGGGAGAAACAGCGGACGATCCGTCGGGCGATACGGAAACGCCGGCCGACAGCGTTGCTGGGGTCATCCGGCGGCGGCCGGAGCGCCGCAGCCGGCGCGTGTTCCGATCGAGCTATCTGAGCTGAACTTAATGACCCTCGAAGAGATGACGGCGCAGCGCGATGCATTGCTTGCCGCGCGTTTCCGTGGCGTGCGTACGGTCGAAATCGACGGCCGGCGGGTCACGTATGCCACCGACGCCGAGATGGCAGCCGCCATCACGGATCTCGAACGCCGGATCGCTGCCGCCGGTGAAGGCGGCCGGCGCCGCCGCATCCTGACGTCTGCTTCGAAGGGACTCTGATCTCGTGGTCGTTTCGCTGAAAGCTTTCCGGCGCCGAGTCGGGGCGTTCATCGGTGGGTTCGAGGCAGGGCTGGCAAACCGCCGGCTCAAGGGGTTCCAGCCGAGCCGAGCGCATCTCAACACGCTGATCGCGGCGGCCGGTCCCGACATCACGGCGCGCGCCCGCTGGCTCATTCGCAACAACGGATATGCGGCGAACGCGATCGAGAGCTGGGCCGGCAACGTGGTCGGCGCCGGCATCAAGCCGTCCTCGCTGATCAAGGAGCCAGAGCTGAAGGCCAGAGTACAGCAGCTCTGGCTCGATTGGACCGACGAGGCCGATGCCGAAGGCTTCACGGACTTCTATGGGTTGCAGCGCCGTGCCGCGCGCGAGGTGTTCATCGCGGGCGAGGTGTTCTTCCGGTTCCGGCCGCGCCGGCCACAGGATGGCCTCACGGTGCCGCTTCAGCTGCAGATGATCCCCTCGGAAATGCTGCCCCTCAATCGCAACGAAGTCATGCCCGGCGGCAATGTGATCCGCCAGGGCATCGAATTCGATGCGATCGGGCGGCGCGTCGCCTACCACTTCCTGCGGCGGCACCCGGGCGACATCACGGATCCCGGGCTCGCTGGCGACATCGTGCGCGTGCCGGCCTTCGAGATCGTGCACGTCATCGATCCGGTCGATGCCGGACAGTTGCGCGGGGTCTCACGCTTTGCGTCGGGGATCGTGAAACTGTTCCTGCTCGATCAGTACGACGATGCCGAGCTCGATCGCAAGAAGGTCGCGGCGATGCACGCGCTCTTCATCACGACGCCAGCCCCGGCAGAACCGCTCGATGCCGCGGAGGGACGCGACGAGAACGACGAACGCACGATCGACCTGCAGCCCGGCCAGATCACCATGCTGGAGCCCGGTGAGGAGGTGCAAACGTCGGCCCCGGCGGACGTGGGCCAGACCTACGAGCCGTTCCAGTACCGCACCCTGCTGCAGGTGTCGGCCGCGCTCGGCGTCCCCTATGCGTATCTGTCGAACGACATGCTCAAGGCGAACTATTCGAACTCGCGCCTGGCGCTGCTCGAATTCCGCCGCCGCATCGAAGCCTACCAACATGCCGTCATCGTCTGGCAGCTGTGCCGCCAGGTCTGGGCCCGCTGGATGGACACTGCGGTGCTCGCGGGCGTGCTGGCACTCCCGGATTATGACCAGCGGCGGCGGGACTACCTTGCTTGCGGATGGCTCCCGCCGAAGTGGGACTGGGTCGATCCGCTCAAGGACGCCCGCGCCGAGATCGAGCAGATCGACGCCGGGCTCAAGAGCCGGACGCAGGCGCTCGCCGAGCGCGGATACGACGCCGAACAGGTCGATGCCGAGATTGCTGCCGACAAAGCGAGAGAGAAATCGCTCGGTCTGACCTTCGGATCGGCCGCACCCCTGGATGCGGCGCAAGCGTCAAGCGATCCCGGCACAACGGGTGACGCCGAAGCGCTGCCTGAGCCGGTTCAATAGCGGTACGCCCCAAATGATCGACCTGCCCCATGTCGCGTCCCGCGTGTTCGGGACGCCGCTGACGATCGCGCGCGCGAAGCTCGAGGTGATCCTCAGCGTGCTCGCACCGCGCCTCGCCGGCAGCACATCGGAACCAATCGATCCGGAAGCTGATCCGGCGCCGCAGACGTCGATCACCGTCGAGCGGATCGCGGTGGTGTCGGTGATCGGCACGCTGGTCAGTCGCTCGGGCTATCTCGCCGCCGCCAGCGGGCTCGTTTCATACGCCGATATCGGCGATGCGATTGCGGAAGCAATCGATGACCCGACGGTGCGCGGCGTCATCCTCGATGTCGACTCGCCGGGCGGCGAGGTCGGCGGCCTGTTCGACCTGGTCGAGCAGATAGGCGCGATCAAGGCCGGCAACGGCAAGCCGCTGTGGGCGGTGGCGAACGAGAGCGCGCTGTCCGCGGCCTATGCGGTCGCGAGTGCCGCCGACCGGATTTACGTGACGCGTACCGGCGAGACCGGCTCCATCGGCGTCGTCGCGGTCCATGTCGACGAGAGCGGAGCTGACGCAAAAGCAGGCCTCGCCTGGACCTTCGTGTTTGCCGGCGAGCGCAAGATCGACGCCAATGGCCACGAGCCGCTCTCCGAGCGCGCCCGCGCCACGATCCAGGCCGACGTCGATCGCCTCTACACCGAATTGTGCGGGCTCGTCGCCGCCAATCGCGGCCTGACCAACGAGGCCGTGCGCGCGACCGACGCTTCGATCTATCGCGGCGAGCTCGCGATCCGCGCCGGCTTGGCCGACCGCGTGGGTACGCTCGATCTCGCCATCGCCGAGATGGTCACCGAACTAGACCGCACGGCATCCGCCGCGCGCAACATCGTCAACCCGACCCCGAAGAGGAGCCCGTCCATGGCGACGACCGAGACCGAACGGATTCAACACGATGCGACCGAGCCGCAGCTGCCGCTCGCGTCGCAAGCAGTGCCGCAGGCACCGAACCCCGAACCCGCTCCCCCGGCAACTCAGATGCCCGCACCGGAGCCTGCAGCTAATCCGGCGCCCGTACCCGGTCCGGCGGACAAGCTGCGTGCGGAATTCGCCGAGATTGCAGCGCTCGCGGCTCAAGCCGCCCGGCTCGGCGTCACGGTCGATGCCGCGGATGCCATGCGGAAGGGCATCTCGGCCGATGCACTGCGGCGCTCCGTGCTCGATGCGCTCGCCGCACGAGCCGAGGCAACAAGCGTCATCGCGGCGGCGCCATCCACAACTGCCGTCGGGGAAAGCCCGATCGTCCGGCGCGCCAAGGAACGCGCCGCGGCGGCGCGCGCCTGATCATTGAGGAGCACCAGACATGACCACTCTCACGAAGTCGCCGTCGCTCGGCGACCTGCTCAAATACGAGCTCAACGGCAACTACAACCGCGAGACCGTGACGCTCAAGTCCGGTACGAACTACGCGCTCGGTTCCGTGCTCGGCAAGATCACCGCCTCGGGCAAGTATCGCCTGTCGCCGGCAGCCGAAGTCGCCGGCGACGAAGGCGCGGAGGTTGCCGTTGCGGTGCTGATCGAGGCGATCGACGCAACTGCCGCCGACAAGGCCGGGCTCGTGGCCGCGCGTGGCCCGGCGGTCCTGTCCAAGGCAGCGCTTGTGTTTGATGCATCGGTCGACGACTCGACCAAGACGGCAGCCAAGCACGCGGAGCTTTCTGCCGCGGGTCTCGTCCCGCGCGACACCGCCTGATCCAGACCGGACCCTTCCGGTCATCCACCGCCGCTCTCACCACCACCATCATCATCGGGCCTCGACGGCAAAACCGTCGGGGCCTTCAGCTTTCAAGGACCCCATTCCATGGCACCCATGATCAATCCGTTCGACGCGGGCGGCTACACGCTCGCCGAGATGACCACAGCCATCAACATCCTGCCCAACATCTATACGCGGCTCGGCGAGATGGGCCTGTTCCGCTTCGAGGGCGTCACCCAGCGCAGCGTCATCATCGAGCAGGCCGAAGGCGTGCTCAACCTGCTGCCGACCGTGCCGCTCGGTGGGCCGGCAACGGTCGCCAATCGCGACACACGCTCGATGCGCTCGTTCTCGGTGCCGTGGATTCCGCATGACGACGTGATCACGCCGCAGGACATCCAGGGCGTCCGAGGCTTTGGGGTGGCGGACGCAGCCGACCCGCTCGCCACCGTCATGGAGCGCAAGATCACCCGCATGCGGGCCAAGCACGCGCAGACGCGGGAATACATGGAGATCAACGCGCTGCGCGGTATCGTCAAGGATGGCGCAGGCGTCGCGCTCTACGATTACTTCGACGAGTTCGGCCTCGCCCAGCAGTCGGTGGATTTCGTGCTCGGGACCGCCGGCACCAATGTTCAGGCCAAGTGCCGCGAGGTGCTGCGCAACGTCGAGACCGAGCTCAAGGGCGAGACCATGAACGGGGTTCTCGCCCTGGTCAGCCCCGGTTTCTTCGACAAGCTCATCAGTCACGCCAAGGTGGAGGAGGCCTACAAGTACTTCTCCTCGACCGGCGCGCAGCCGCTGCGCGAGGACACCCGCCGGCGCTTCCCGTTCTCCGGCATCGTGTTCGAGGAATACAACGCCACGGTCACGCTCTCGACCGGAGCGACCGAGACGCTGATCCCCGCGAACGAGGGCATCACCTTCCCGCTCGGCACCCTCGACACCTTCGTCACCTACGGCTCACCGGCGAACCTGATCGAGACCGTCAATACGATGGGGCTGCCGATCTATGCCCGCCAGATCGCACGTCCGGACGGTAGCGCGATCGACGTGAAGACCGAGGCCTCGCCGCTGCCGGTGAACAAGCGGCCTCGCCTCGCGGTCAAAATCCTGACCAGCAACTGAGCCGCTGTCGTGGATGCCTTCTTGGCGGCGACCGACGCGCTGTTCGCAGACCCGAACATCGCCCGCGACGCCAGCTGGCGCGCGGGCGGCGCGGACGCTGGAATAGCCGTCCGCGTCATCACCAGGCGTCCGGACCAGGTCGGCTCCTTCGGCGACAGCCGCGCAATCCTGCCGACACTGCTGATCGACGTTCGTCGGTCGGAAATCTCTGAGCCTACGAGCGGCGACACGATTGAGATCGAAGGGGACGTATTCGAGATCATCGTCACGCCCATTGCGGACAGTCTCGGGCTTGTCTGGACCTGCGAGGCCGCGCCGCCGGCATGATCCATGCGCTTCACGCTGAAGACCGACGACCTCGTCAAGGGCCTGGCTGAAGCCGAGATCGACACGGCGCGTTCCGTGACCGGCGCCATGCGCGAGGTGACGGAGGGTCTCAAGTCCGACCTGCGCGCCGACGTCGTCGACGCCGGCCTCGGACAGCGCCTGGCCAATACCTGGCGCGGCAAGACCTACCCGGAAACCGCGGTCAGCATCGAGGCGGCTTCGTTCGTCTGGTCAAAGGCACCCAACATCGCCGATGCGTTCGATCGGGGCGTGACCATCAAGTCGAGCCGTGGTTTCTGGCTCGCGATCCCGACCCCGGCCGCGGGCGTGAAGGGATTGAGTGCGACCGGCGGCATGAAGCGGATCACGCCGGGCGGCTGGGAGCGGCGCACCGGCATGCGGTTGCGGTTCGTCTATCGCCGCGGGCGTCCGTCGCTGCTCGTCGCCGACAATGCGCGGCTCAGCAAAAAAGGCCTCGCCAGGCCAAACATCGGACGGACGCGCGGTGGTGCACAATTCACCCGCATCGCCGGGCGTTCGACCGTGGTGGTGTTCATCCTCGTGCCGCAGGTCACGTTGCAAAAACGGCTCGACATTGCGAGCGCGGCTCAGCGTTGGGCCGACCGCGTCCCAGGCCTGATCGCGAGCCACTGGAGATGACGATGGATCAGAGTCGGATCGCGATCCTCATGACGGTCCTGGCAGTCACATTCATCGCCTCCTTGCTCGTGGCAACGGCGCCATGACCAGCAAGCGAGAACAGGTGCTCGACGCGATCAAGACGCTGATCGCGTCCGCGCTGCCCAATGCGGAGGTCAAACGCAATCTGGCGAAGCCCGAGCGCATCCCGCCTGGCGGTCTCGTCATCCTCCGTGACGGTGATCCGGGCGAGCCGGAAGTCATCCTTTCGCCGCTCATCTACGTCTACTCCCACCGCATCCCGATCGAGATCGCAGCGTACGAGACGTCGAGCCAAACCCGTGAGCAGGTGCTCGACGGCATGCTCGGAGCGATCGGCACAGCCGTCGTTTCCAACCGGACGCTTGGCGGCCTCTGCGACTTTGTCGAGGCCGAAGCGCCGGCAACGGAAGACGTCGAGACGACTGGGGCGCGCGCGGGCCGCTGGGCTGACGTCGCAATCCTCGCGGTCTACGGCACGACCGACCCGCTGAACTGAACTCCCTCAATCATCGGAGACTCTCATGGCACGCGCGCGCGGCGCCAACGCCGTCATGGCTGCGGCATTCGAGACCACCTATGGCACGGCCCCTGTGTCGGGCTTCAAGAAGCTACCGTTTGTGTCCTCGGCGCTGGGCGACGAGCAGAACCTGATCGCGAGCGATCTCCTGGGTTACGGACGTGAGCCGCTGCCGCCGAGCCGCGACGTGGTCAATAACGATGGTGACGCTGTTATTCCCGTCGATCTGAGGAATTTCGGCTATTGGCTCAAGCTCCTGATGGGTGCGCCGACCTCCGTCGACAATTCCGGCGTCATCACCCACACCTTCGTGTCGGGCGCACTGACGCTTCCCTCGATGGCGATCGAGATCGGCATGCCGGAAGTGCCGAGCTACGGCATGAACGTCGGCGTCCGCGCCAACACGATGAAGATTCAGCTGCAGCGGTCGGGGCTCCTCAACGCCACCATGAGCCTGATCGCGCAGGGCGAAACCAAAACGACCTCGTCGTCTGCCGGCTCGCCTAGCGAAGCCATAATTGAGCGCTTCTCCCAGTTCATGGGCGAGATCAAGCGCAACGGCACGGCACTCGGTCATATCGTCTCGGCCGAGCTCACCTACGCTAACAATCTCGACAAGGTCGAGGTCATCCGTCCCGATGGCCGCATCGAGGACGCCGACCCCGCCATGGTCGCCGTGACCGGCAGCGTCAACGTGCGGTTCGCCGACACCGTGCTGCTCGATCAGGCGACGTCGGGCGATCCATGCGAGCTCTCATTCGGCTGGGCGATCGACGCCGACAATTCGCTGCTGTTCACGGTTCACAGCGCTTTCCTGCCGAAACCCAAGACACCGATCCAGGGGCCGGGCGGCATCCAGGCGGCCTTCGCCTGGCAGGCCGCCAAGGATCCGACCCTTCTAAAGACCTGCACCGCGGCGCTGATCAACGACGTCGCCGCCTACTGACGGACCGCAAGCATGACCAAGGTCAAATCCAAGCCGTCATCTGACGGCACTCCTCGTTCGAATGCCCGGATGCTCAAGCTCGCCTTCGATCGCGAGCCGATCTGGCTCGACGTGATTCCCGGAGTCCGCGTCCAGTTTCGACCGATATCGGTCGCCGCAATCCTGATCGCGCGCACTGCTGCCGCCGACGTGCTGCGCGCCGGTGGTGACGACGTGATGGTGAAAGCGGGCGTCGCTTTCACGAATTCGCTCGCGCATTCCGGAATCGCCGCCTGGGAAGGCATCGGGGATGCTGACGGCAATCCGGTCGAGCCGACCAGGGAGACGATCGATGCGGCGCTTGAGCACTGGCCGGTGTTCGACGCGATCGATCGCCTCTATGTCGGCCCCGCTCTGATCCAGGACGCGGAAAAAAACGTCTGATCGCCCTCGCCGAGTGGCACTTCGGCGGGGGCGACGGTTATTGCGCCGCTTGCCCCGAAACCTGCGCCGCCTGTCCGTATCTCGAACACGCGCCGCAAACGCCGGACGGCATTACCGCCTGGGCTGTACTCCAGCGCGCGGCCGGACAGGTCCGCGCCGTCATGGGCGGCGTCTACTCGCTCGATTTCGGCGCCGTGCTGCTGCTCGCCGAGGCGATGGGCGCCCTCAACACGCTGCTCATCGAACTCCTTCCCGAGGTCGAACCGATCATCGTTCGCGCTTACGGCCGGAATAACGAATAGATGAGCACGACCCAGGTTTCGATCCGTCTCGGCGTCGAGGGCAAGGCTGACGTCAAGCGCGCGTTCGAAGAAGTCGGCAAGGCCGGGCAGGATGCATTCCGCGGCGTCGCAGCCGATATGGATGCAACGGGCGCTGCCACCGATCGCCAGGCCCAGCGTCTTCAGCGCCTGGCGGAGGCCGCGCGACAGGCTGGCGCCGCCGACCAGTCGCAGCGCAGTTTCAACCAGGTCCTCGGCGTTGGCACCGCGCAGCCGAAGTCGGCGCGCGAGTCGGCCGCGGTGTTCGAGGAAACCGCCAGGGCCGCAGAAGACCTGGAAGCCAGAACCTCGGCGCTTCGTGCGCAGATCGATCCGCTCGGGACGGCGCAGAAGAAGCTCAACACCGACGTCGCGGAAGCGGGCTCGCTGTTCAAGGCAGGCGCGATCACGCAGGCGGAGCATGCGGCGGCGGTCGCGCTTGCCAACAGCCGCTACAGGGAAGCCGCCAGCGTCATCGAGAAGTATGGTGGCAGCGCGGCGCTCAGCACGAACCAGGTCCTGGTCCTGGGCTCGGCCGCGCGGCATACGGTCGACGCGCTTATTTCGGGCCAAAGCCCGATGCGGGTTCTGACCGTCGAGGGCATCAAGGCCTCTGCGGCCTTGGGCGAAGGCGGACTGGGCGGACTTCTCAGGGGCGTTTGGCAAGGCCTCACCGGCCTGATCACGCCCACGATGGCAGTGGTTGCCGGCATCGCGGCAATCGGCGCCGCGGTCGGCTACTCCTATTACCGCTACATTGAGTCGCAGAAGGAACTTGAGGTCGCGCTCGGGGGTACCGGCCGAGCCGCCGGCGCGACCGTCGGCCAGGTTGAGCGCATCGCCGAGCAATCGGCTTCGGCCGGCAAGGTCTCGGTCGCCGCCGCGCGCGAGATGGAGGCGGCGTTCCTGCAGACCGGCAGGATCGCGGTCTCGAATTTCGACGGCCTGATCAAGGTCGCGAAGAATTACGCGGCAACCACCGGCACCGACGTTGCGACCGCCGCCAAGGAACTGGCGGGAGCGTTTGCCGACCCGATCAAGGGCGCCGACGCGCTCAATGCCAAGCTCAACTTCCTCGACGACAAGACCCGGCAGTATGTCCGCACGCTTGCCGACCATAACGACCGCACCGCCGCGCAGCGGGTGCTGCTCGATGCGCTCAAGGGCAGCCTCATCAACGCGGCCGATGCGACCACGGCGCTTGGCCGCGCCTGGGATTTCGTCGGGCGCATGGCGTCGAATGCCTACGACGCGCTCGGCCGGGGGATTTCGCGTGTCCTCGACGGGGCGCCGATTGAGGAGCGGCTCAAAGAGCTTCAGCAGGAACGCGCGCGCCTGCAAGCGCTGATCGCGAACCCGCCCACGCGTTTTGCCGCCCAGGCCCGCAACTTCAACACGCGGATGCTGGCGGAGGTCGATGCCGAGATTGCCAAGATCGAGGCCAAGCTGGACGCCATCCAGGTCCGCGCCAAGGAGGCAAGGGCCAACGAGCTGTCGGTTCGTGCCGGCAGCGTGGCGCGCGACCTCACGCCCGGCTTTGAAGAGCTGCAATCGCTGAAAGCGCGCGAGGCGCAGATTCGCACCGCGCTCGACGACCCGCTCGCACGCCAGAAGGTCGCCGATCTCAAGCAGGTCGAGACCGCCTATGATGCGGTGACGCGAGCGATCCTGACCTGGCTCGATCCGGCCGATAAGGCCCGCCGCCTCGACGAACTCGAAATCCAAGCTCTTGCCGCCAAGACCCCGGCCCAGAAGGCGGCAATTGCGGAAGAGCGGCGGCGCGTCGAACTCGCCGGCCAGGCGATTCCGGTCGCAATCGCCGAAGCCGATATCACGCGTGCCGGCACCAAGGCGCGCGCCGAGGCAACGCAGGCGCTGATCGACCAGGCGCGCGTCCTCGACGTCAACACCAAGGCGACCATTGGCCTCGCCGAAGCTTGGCTGAAGGGTGCCGCCGCCGCCCAGCAGGCGGAAGCCCGCCGCAAGGCGCTCACCGAGGCGGTGCAGAACGGCGTCGACGTCGACACCCGGGCCCGCGACTTGCTCCGGGAACAGATCGCCGAGCAGGCGGCGCAATCGGCGAAGTCCGTCAACGACCTTGGCGCCGAGTCGGCCGCGCAGCGGCGGCTCAACGACGCAGTTTTTGCTGGCCGGCTCTCGACCGAACAGGCGCAGCGGCAGATGCAGGTCGAACAGGCGCTGCGCCCGCTGATCGTCGCGCAATCGCTCGCCGAGGGCGATGCAAAAAGCACGCTCGGCCGCGTCATCGATGCGCTGCGCGGCGCTTATGCGAGGCTCCATGGCGAGCAGGCCCGTGCCGCGGCCCTGCAGACTCTGGAAGGCCAGAGGAACCAGGTCGAGCTCTTACAGAAGCAGATCGATCTTGCGGGCATCGGGGAATCGCAGCGGGCGATCATCATTGCGCAGCTGCAGGTCGAGCAGCAGCTCCGCCAGAAGGGCGTCGACCTTGCCAGCGCCGAAGGCCAGGCGATCCTCGCCAATGCCGGCAACATCGAACGCCTCAACCAGTCGCTCGCCCGTTCGCAAGGCGCGATGCAGTCCCTGCAGGGCATGACCGACACGACCTTCAATCATTTCGCGACGCTGATTGCCGAGGGCAAGATGGACTGGAAATCGTGGGCCGATGCCGGGCGCGCGGCGCTCGCCGATATCGAGAAGGAAATTCTCAAGCTTGCGGTTCTCAATCCGCTCAAGAACTTCATCTTCGGCACCAACCTCATGACGCTCGATAATGTCGGCGGCCTGCTCGGCAGCCTGTTCAAGGGGGGACTGAAATTCCACGAGGGCGGAGTCGTCGGCGTCGACGGAACACCGACCTTTGTGCCGGCGGGCGTGTTCCGCAACGCGCCCCGCTTTCACGATGGTGCTTTCCTTTCGCCCGACGAGGTGCCGGCGATCCTGCAACGCGGCGAGCGGGTGCTGAGCCGCGACGAGGCGCGCGGCTACGGCGCACGCGGTTCAATGGCGACGCCGGTGATCAACGTCACGATCCAGACGCCAAGCCCCTCGGCGTTCCAGGCGAGCCGCACCCAGGTGGCCGCCGACCTGGCGCGTGCGGTGCGGATGGGCATGCGCGGAAGCTGATCATGAGCGGTCGCATTCTCGAACGGAAAACCGGTTCCCACTTTTCCTGAGAATGCTCCAATGCCGCAGCCCTTCCGAGATATCTCGTTCCCGCCATTTGTCGCGCGGGGTGCCACCGGCGGGCCGTCGTTTTCGACCAGCATCGTGACGCTCGCCTCGGGAGCCGAAGAGCGCAACATCCTGTGGGCGAACTCGCGCGGCAAATGGAACATCTCGACCGGGATCCGCACGCGCGAGCAGATGCTCGACGTCATTGCGTTCTTCCATGTCGTGAAGGGGCGCGCCTATTCGTTTCGTCTCAAGGATTGGAACGATTACAACGCCGCCGACCAGACGATGGTCGAGATCACCTCGACCGTTTGGCAGTTGGTCAAGCGCTACGACATCGGCGGCTTTCAGCATGTCCGCACCATCACCAAGCCGGTCGTCGGCACGGTCATTGTGATGGTCGGTGGCTCTCCGGTCGCGCCTTCCGGAATCGACTATCAGACCGGCCAGGTCACCTTCGCGTCCGCGCCCGGCTCGAACCCCACCGCGAGTTTTGAGTTCGACGTACCGGTGCGTTTCGATACCGACCACTTGCCGGTGCAGGCCAATGCCTGGGATCAACAGGTCGTCTCGCAGATCGACCTCGTCGAGGTGCGCGAGTGAGCGCAGCAGAGAGCTGGTGACCTAAGCCATGCGCGATCTGTCAGCTTCAATGCAGGCAAAGCTCGCAAGCGGGCTCACGACATTCTGCCATTGCTGGCTGCTGCAGCGAACCGATGGCGTGAAGCTTGGATTTACCGACCATGACGAGGATTTGACCTTCGATGGCGTGATCTACGAGCGGCTGGCCGGCATGACGGCCTCGGCCGTGACCCAGACGCTCTCGTTGAACGTCGACACGATAGATATCGCGGGCGCGCTGCAGAGCGATCATCTCAACGAAGCCGATTTGGCCGCGGGTCTCTACGACAATGCTTCGCTTACCCTGTTTCTTGCCGATTGGACCGACGTCGGTGATCGCGACATCGTATTCTCGGGCTCGGTCGGGGAGATTTCGCGCGGTCTCAACGCATTCACGACCGAGATGCGCGGGCTGTCGCACGCGCTCAACCAGGAGCGCGGGCGCATCTATCAACGTTCATGCGATGCCGACTTGGGCGATGCTCGGTGCACGGTCGATCTCAATTCGCCGACCTACAAGGGCAGCGGCACGGTCGATGGCGTTGCCACCAACCACACATTTTCTGCGAGCGGTCTAAACGGCTACCAGGACGGCTGGTTTACCAGCGGCAAGGTGACATGGCTCACCGGCGCCAACGCGGGCGCCGTCATGGAAGTCAAATTCCACGTCAACAACGGCGCCGAGGTGTCGTTCGAGCTGTGGGAGACCATGCCGTTCGACATCGATGTCGGTGACACCTTCGCGGTGACGGCCGGCTGCGACAAGAGTCTTGCGACCTGCCGCGACCGCTTCAACAACGTCCCGAACTTCCGCGGCTTCCCCTACATCCCCGGAAACGATTCGGTGACGGCCTATGCCAACACCGGGGACCAGAACGATGGCGGATCAAAAGTTGGCGGACAGGCTTGACCGCGCCGCTATCGTCGCCGAGGCGCGCTCCTGGATCGACACGCCGTATCGCCATCAGGCCTCGCTCAAGGGCGCCGGCGCCGACTGCCTTGGGCTCATTCGCGGCGTGTACCGCGCCTTCTACGGGTCCGAGAAGGAACCGATCGCGCCCTATTCGCCCAACTGGGCCGAGGAGACCGGTCAGGAAACGCTGCGCGATGCCGCGCGCCGGCACCTGGTCGAGATCGATGCTGCGCCGTTTCGAGACGGTGCGCCACTGCAAGAGGGCGACGTGATCCTGATCCGCGTCAAGGACCGCGGGCCCGCGAAGCATGCGGCGATCGTCTCGGGCGCGGACTCGATCATTCACGCCTACGATCGGCATGCGGTGGCGGAGAACGTATTGCCGGCCGCCTGGCGCCGCCGCATCGCCTATGCGTTCCAATTTCCGGGCGTGACGGACTGACCGATGGCCTCCCTCGTCTTGTCGGTCGCCGGCTACGCGGTCGGCGGGCCGATCGGCGCGCTCGTCGGTGCCTTCGCCGGAAAGTTCATCGACCAGCAAATCTTTGCGCCGGGGCCGACCCAGAACCAGGAGGAAGGCCCGCGGCTGACCAGCCTGTTCGTCACGTCCTCAAGCGAGGGCGCGTCGGTCCTGCGCGTCTACGGCCGCATGCGGGTGAGCCCGCAGATGATCTGGGCCACAAACTTCCGCGAGGTCGTCACCACATCGACGAGCACGCAGGGTGGTGGCGGCAAGGGTGGGGGCGGTGGTGGCGGCCAGACCGTCACCACGACGACGACGACTTACACTTATTTCGTGTCGTTTGCGCTCGGGCTTTGCGAAGGACCGATCGTCGATATCGGAGGCGTCTGGGCGGACGGCAAACCGCTCGACATGTCGCAGTTCACCTGGCGGCTCTACAAGGGCGACGCAAGCCAGGGCGCCGATCCGAAGATCGAAGCCGTCGAGGGCGCCGGCAACGTGCCGGGCTTTCGCGACTTGGCGTACCTCGTGTTCGAGGAAATGCCGGTCGAGAAATTCGGCAACCGCATCCCGCAGATCACCGTCGAGGTAATCCGCCGCCCGAGCGCCATGGGCGTTCGCCTCGAGGACATCCTGACCGGCGTTACGCTCATTCCGAGCCTTGGCGAGTTCGCCTACGCGACCGACACGGTCTATCGCGACGATGGGTTCGGCCACACGATCGCCGAGAACCGGCACGGCAGCGTCGGCAAGGCCGACTTTTTGGTTTCGCTTGATCAACTGCAGTCCGGCGCCCCAAACATCGACACGATCTCGCTCGTCGTCGCATGGCATGGCACCGATCTGCGCTGCGGCAACTGCCAGATCAAGCCGAAGGTCGAGTTCAGCGCGAAAGCCACGACGCCCTGGAGCTGGCAGGTCTCAGGGCTTGGCCGCGCGAGCGCCGATGTCGTCTCGTCCGACAGTTTCGGTCCGCTGCTCGGGGGCGCGCCGGCCGACCGCGCGGTGGTCCAGGCCATCACCGAACTCAAGGCGCGCGGCTTCCGCGTCGTGCTCTACCCGTTCGTCATGATGGATGTCTCGGCGGGCAACAGCCTGCCGAACCCCTACAGCAACAATGCCGCGACCAACGGGCAGCCGCCGTTTCCCTGGCGCGGACGCATCACCTGCTCGCCGGCACCGGGATATACCGGCACCGTCGACAAGACCACGGCGGCGGCAAGCCAGGTGGACGCCTTCTTCGGCAGCGCGGCGCCATCGGACTTCGGCGCCTGGAACGGCGACACGATTCCCTACAGCGGACCCAACGAGTGGTCGTACCGCCGGCTGATCCTGCACTACGGCAAGCTCGCCGTCGCGGCGGGCGGGGCAGACGCGTTCCTGATCGGCTCCGAGATGGTCGCGCTCAATGCGGTGCGATCGAGCGCGTCGGCATTCCCGGCGGTCTCGAAGATGGTCACGCTCGCAGCCGACGTGAAAGGCATCGTCGGCGCCGGCTGCAAGGTCGGCTATGCGGCGGACTGGAGCGAATACGCCAACTTCCGGCCGAGCGACGGCTCGAATGACGTCTATTTCCACCTCGATCCGCTCTGGGCCGATTCACACGTCGATTTCATCGGCGTCGACAATTACATGCCACTGTCCGACTGGCGGTCGGGCCGGCTGCACCTCGATGCCGAGGCCGGCGCGCCGTCGATCTACGACCAGGGTTACCTGCAAGGTAACATTGAGGGCGGCGAGTTGTTCGACTGGTTCTATGCGTCGAGCAACGACCGCAAGACGCAAACGCGGACCAACGTCACGGATGGCGCCTATGGCAAGCCGTGGGTCTTCCGCTACAAGGATTTTTATAGCTGGTGGACGAACCAGCACTATGACCGCCCCGGCGGCGTCGAGAGCGTCTTGCCGACCGCCTGGGTGCCGCAGTCAAAGCCGATTTGGTTTACCGAGTTCGGCTGCCCGGCGATCGACAAGGGCGCGAACCAGCCGAACGTCTTCTACGACCCGAAATCGTCCGAGAGCTTCTTTCCGTATTTCTCGACCGGCCGCCGCGACGACCTGATCCAGCGCGCGTTCCTCGAAGCGCACCTGATCTATTGGGAGCCGGCGAACGGCCATAACCCCACGTCCTCGGTCTACGGCGCGCCGATAATCGACCGCGCCTCGATCTGGGCCTGGACCTGGGACGCGCGACCCTATCCGCAATACCCGAACAGTTCGCTCGTTTGGCGCGACGGGCCGAATTGGCGGCGCGGCCACTGGCTGACCGGCCGCCTGGGCCTCGTCACGCTATCGGACGTGGTCGCCGAGATTTGCGCCGGGCTCGGTGTCTCGATCGATGTGTCCGGCATCAACGGCATCGTCCGTGGGTATCTCATCAATAACATCATGAGCCCGCGGTCGGCGCTTGGCCCCCTGATGCAGCTCTACTTTTTCGATGCCTGCGAGACGAACGGCCTGATCAAGTTCGTCCAGCGTGGCGGGTCCCCGGTTGGGAGCTTTTCAATCGACCAGTTGGTCGACAGCGGAAATGACAGCAAGGGGGTCTATAGCCTGACGCGCGCGCAGGAGACCGACCTGCCGCGCACCGTGCATCTGCAATTCCTCGACCCAGACAACGATTTCCAGGCCGCCGACGTTTATGCCCGCCGGCTGCGCGGATCGAGTGCCAAGACCATCGAATTGCAGCCGGCCATTGTGTTCGACTTCGCCGAGGCACAGGGCATCGTCGACACGCTGCTCGTCGATGCCTGGGTGATGCGAGAACGCTCGGAGCTTACGCTTCCGCCGTCGGCCTTTGCGATCGAGCCGACCGACGTGGTCAATCTCGATCTCAACGGCCGCATTTTCCAGATGCGCGCCGACTCCGTCGGGTTCGAACGGATTAGGCCTGCAAAACTCGTCCGCACCGACGAAGCAACCTACGGCGCCTCGGACGGCCCGCCACCGACGCGGCAACCGAAGCCGATCATCGAGCCCGGACCGGCAGCCCTTCAGATCATGGACCTGCCGATCCTGACGCCGACCGAGGTCCCCGGCGTTCCACGTCTCGCCGCCTACGCCGAGCCATGGGCACGGGTGAACGTGTTCCGATCGCCCACGACCAGCGGCTACCTGCTCGACCAGCTCGTCATCAACCGGTCGACAATCGGGAAGACGCTGTTCGATTTCTATTCCGGGCCGCTCTGGAACTGGGACATGGCAAACAGCCTCTATGTCCAGATCCCGTCTAGCCAGGGCTTGTTCTCGCTCGAAGACCTGTTCGTGCTCGCCGGCGGCAACACCTGCGCGATCCACAACGCCGACGGCCAATGGGAAATCCTGCAATTCGCGACGGCCGAACTTATCGCGGCCGATCAATACAAGCTGACGCGGCTCCTCCGCGGCCAGCTCGGCAGCGAATACGCCATGCGCAGTCCGGTTGCTGCCGGCGCACCGTTCGTCGTCCTCGATGCCACCGTCATGCAGTCGTCGATCGCGGTCACCGAGCGGCATAATCCCTGGAACTGGAAATGGGGTCCGTCGACCAAGACCATCGATGACCCGACCTATCAAGTCGTCTCATTCACATTCGACGGCGTGGGCTTGCGGCCCTACAGCCCAGTGCAGCTCGCAGGCCTCCGCGACCCGAGCACGTCCGACTGGGCGCTCAGCTGGATTCGCCGCACGCGCATCGACGGCGACAACTGGGAAGCGCCGGACGTGCCGCTCGGCGAGGAGGTCGAGCTCTACGACGTTGACATCATCAACATCGGCACCGGCGCGGTCCTCCGCACGACCCGCGTCGGCCAGCCGAGCTTCGCCTACACCTCGGCCATGCAGGTCGCCGACTTCGGCAGCAACCAGGCCCAGGTGAAATTCACCGTCTACCAGGTCAGCCTCGCCTACGGGCGCGGCACCGGCACGACCAGAACGGTTCCATAAATGACCGATACGCCCCATCTCGGCATGCCGCTGATCGCGGCAAGCCAGTCGCAGAAGCACGTCACCCACAACCAGGCGATCGTGATCCTCGATTCGATCGTCATGTTGTCGGTGATCGATTCGACCCACACGGCGCCGCCTGGCTCGCCGGCCGAGGGCGACCGCTACAAGGTTGCCTCCGCCGCGACCGGCGCCTGGGCGACCTGGGACCTCAACGTCGCGCTCTACACCAACGGCCAGTGGGTCAAGCTCACGCCCAGGAAGGGCTGGACCTGCTTCGACGAGGCGACCGGCGCGCTCACGGTCTGGACCGGCTCGGCCTGGACCGACTTCGGGACCGCTGGCGGTTATCTGACGTTGACCGGCGCGGGGAACGGTACGCTGACGAAGCTCGGCATCAATACGGCGGCTGACACCACCAACCGCCTCGCGCTCAAGTCCAACGCTGCGCTGTTCAGCCACGATGACGTGACGCCCGGAACGGGCGACATGCGAATTGTCCTGAACAAGAGCGCTGCCACAAAGGATGCCGCGTTCAATTTCCAGGACGGTTTCAGCACGCGGGCCCTGTTCGGGCTCTTGGGTGATGACAATTTCACCATCAAGGTTTCGCCGGACGGCTCGACCTTCAAAACTGCGATCGTGATCGACAAGAGCAACGGTCACATCGGCATCAATGGCTCCCCCGACTCCAACAACTGGCTCGCGGTCAATGCCGATGGCGTCCTCTTCAACAAGGACGCCTCCGGCGACATGCGCGTCACGATCAACAAGAGCGCTGCGGCAAAGGATGCAGGCTTCACCCTTCAGGACAACTTCAGCACTCGGGCGCTGTTCGGCCTGCTCGGCGACGACAATTTCACCATCAAGGTCACGCCCGATGCCTCGACCTTTTACACGGCGCTGACGATCGACAAGAGCAGCGGCAAGATCGACCACACACAAGGGGCCAAGTTCTCGGCCTACGTGAACTTTGACGATTACCACGCTGCCGGCGCCTGGGCGAAGATCGGCTTCAACAACGCCAATCACAACGACCAGAACGCGTTCAGTGCGGCGAATAGCAATTTCGTGGCGCCGGTTGCGGGCTACTACTTCTTCGGCGCGCATTTCGTGTTCAAGAAGAATGCGACGCTGCCGACCGAGGTCGATCTCGCCCTCTACCTCAATGGATCGATCGTCACGCAATCCGAGGTGTTGACAAAGACTGTCGTTGATGTCGGCACCTTCCTGCACACCACCGCGGTGCTCAAGCTCAGTGCCGGGGACACGGTGGATGCGCGCATCCAGTTCGTCACCAACGACGGTTACGTGGCCGCCAACACGAACAACTTCTGCGGCGCCCGCATCGCCTGAACTGAATTTGGAGAGGGTCATGACCGAGCAGATCGTCCTGCCGACCGGCGTGCGCGGGTATGTCCGCGAGCTTCAAGCGCAGATCCAGGTGCTGTCGGAACGCGCCGCAAACCTCGCCGCCAACCTGGCCGCGGCGAACGAGCAGGACGAACTTCACCTCGCGCGCATCGACGCGCTCCAGGACGAGCTCGCGAAGGCCAAGGAGCCGCGCGACCCGAAATCGGACGCTCCTTCGGGCTGATCCCGACCGCTTCAAGCCAACCCCAACGCAGGCCGCCTCCGGGCGGTCTTTTCATTTGGCGAACCGTCATGGCGGCTTCGACCTACGACGAGGCGCTGCGGCGCCTGCTCGTCCACGAGGGCGGGTACACCAACCACCCGTCCGACCCCGGCGGCCCGACGAACTTCGGCATCACTATCGCGGACTACCGCAAGTACGTGAAGCCCGGCGCCACGGCGGCCGACGTGCGCGCCATGTCGGTCGATGAAGCAAGGGCGATCTACCGCAAACGCTACTGGGATGCACAGCGTTGCGACGAGCTGCCGGCCGGCGTCGACTACAGCATCTTCGATTACGGCGTGAATTCTGGAATTGGTCGCAGCGGCAAGGTTCTCCACCGCGTCGTTGGTCTTCCGGACAACACGAGTGTTGTGACCGACGAAGTCCTCCGGGCCGTCGCCAAGCGCGACCCAAAAGCCGTGATCGTCGCGATCAATGAAGAGCGCCTGGCCTTCCTCAAGCGCCTGAAGACCTGGCCGGTGTTCGGAAAAGGGTGGGGCGCACGCGTCACCGCCGTTCGGGCGGTGAGCCTGCGCATGGCAGGCGAGAGAGTGTTGGTGCCATCCGTTGTCCCGTCGGACGCGCCAATTCCCGGCAAGGGTGCGGTGCTGGCGCCGGCCGGCACAAAGAAAGTCATCGTCGGCACTGGCACGGCGGGTCCCATCGCTGCCGGCGGCAGCTTCTGGGATTGGGTCGCGGCTCATCCCTGGGAGACCGTGGCGATCGGCTGTGGCGTCGGCGTTGCCGTGGGCGGGTCGATCTATGCGCTGAACCTTTGGCACCAGCGTCGGCAGGAAGGTGCGATCCCCGAGACGCCGCTCGTCCCTGAACTCAAAGCCGCCTGATCAAAGGAGACAAAGCCATGGTGATGGCCGTCATGCTGTTTGCAACGCTCGTCGCAATCTACGCCTTTTGGATTCGCCCAATCCTGCAATCGCGCCCGGCGTTCCGCGAACTCTACGATAAGGAAAAGAGCGTTTTCGGCGCGCTGCGCCAGAAGCTCAAGGGCATCAAGCAGAAGCTCTCGTCCGCTATCGTGATCATCGCCAGTGCCGCGGTGACGGGCTACGACTTCTTCGCGCCGATCGTGAGCGGTGTGGATGTGAGTGGTCTCACGTCCAGGGTTCCGTCATGGGCCTGGCCCCTGGTCCTGATCTCCGTGACGGCGCTGTTCCAGTTCCTGCGCAATCTCGCCGACAAGCGGCATCGCGACGAGGCGTCGAACGTCGGGCAGGAGGCATAGGTTATGTGGACCTGGCTTGCGAGCCTCATCGGTGGGCCCGTCGTCAGCGGCCTGATCAATGCCTACAAGGCCAAGCTCGATGCTGCCAACACGCAGGACCGCATCGCGGCCGATCTCGCTGTCAAGGAAATCGAGGCCGAGATCGACGCGCGCAGGCAGGCGTCCGCCATTGTGATCGCGGAGCAGGGCCGATGGTACACGGCCGTCATCCGCCCGCTGCTGGCCGCCCCCGTGATCATTTATTTCTGGAAGGTGATTGTCTGGGACAAGGTCCTGGGATTGGGAACGACCGATCCAATCACCGGCATGATTGCTGATTGGACCGGAATGATCATTACCGCCTACGTGGGCGGGCGATCGATTGAGAAGGTCGCTCGGATTTTCAGGCGGTAGGCCGCCGCCGTCTACGTGGGCAATATAAAGGTAAGGAGCGAGACGCCGATGAGCGATGAGATTGACGCGTACCGGCAGCCCAAGCCCCGGTTTGATCCCACGATTAACTACGGCCACATCCTGACGGCCCTCAGTTTCATTGTCGCGGGCGCGGGTGCCTATTATGGAATGCGAGCCGAGCTGCAGAACGTCGACCAGCGTGTGGCAAAAATCGAGAGCACCCTGCAGCAGCTTGCAAACGTCGTCGTGTTGACGGCGCGTCAGGATGAGAAGCTCAACGCGATTGAAAGACGAGTTGATCGAATTGAGCAGGCGTCAACGGTCAAGCATCCATAACCGCTGCTCGCAACGTTAATGGGGGATAGCCCCGGTTTCCACCGCTGCGGTGTCGGCCGACTCAATCAGCTGTTACTTTCGAGGCTCCGCGCTTCCTTCATACATATAGGTCATCGGCCTCGGACCCTGTGCATATTCCGATCGAAGGCCGGTTAGATAGAAGCCCGCCGAGCGTATGAGGTGATCCATCTTCCGGTTCAGATGACAACCGCCCGCAATATGGCGCCATACAGGGGTAAGTCGGTTCTGCCAGCGCTCGACGCTAGGCTCGGGCGAAAGCCCGTGCTCGACGAAGAGAAGCCGGCCACCCGGCTTGAGGACCCGTCGCATCTCACGCAGCGCGGCGAGCGGGTCCGGAATTGAGCAAAGGGTCCAGGTCATCACCACCGTGTCTATCGTGTTGTCCGCGAGTGGGATCGCAGTCGCAGACCCCTGCAGGAGTTCTGCGTGGACACCGGCTGCGGTGGCGCGTCGGTGCGCAATCGCGAGTAAACCAGGAGAGGGGTCGATTCCGAAGACGATTTCGACCTGCTTGCCGTAAAGCGGAAAGTTCAATCCCGAGCCGACCCCGACTTCAAGCACGCGCCCGCTGGCTTTAGCCAGCACCTCCCGCCGATATTTCGTGAGTTGGCGTTGGCGCATGACCAGATCGAGGATATGCGGCAAGATCCAACGGTCATAGAAACTCACGACGGCCTTTCTCCGAGCCACTGATGGGACTGGTCCGAAAGCCGGCCCGGTGATTCGATCGTGCGTGCTATTTGCATCACCGCGGCAATCTCATTAGCGCGCGCAGACCGCCGGCTGGTCGGTTTCTGAGCACCAATTCACCCCCGTGAGATTGTGCGATCGATTGAGCGATGGCGAGCCCCAGCCCGATCCCTCCGGTTTCACGGCTGCGCGATTGTTCAATTCGATAGAACGGTTCGAAGACGCGCGAGAGTTCCGATTCGGGAATCCCTGGTCCCTCGTCATCAACTATGATTTCGATCGCCTTTGGCGTGACAATGATCGCTGCGCGCGCCGCCTTCCCGTATTTGACCGCGTTATCAATCAGATTCGTAAGAGCGCGCTTGAGCGCAACAGGACGGCATTCGTAAATGATAGATTCGACCGACGCCATTGTCACCGGAAGCCCGGCGTCGCTCATATCGTCTGTGATGCTTTGAAGTAGCGCCGCGAGGTCGGTAGGACGCAGTGGCTCGGCCACGGCATCGTCGCGCGCGAACTTCAGCGTTGCCTCGATCATGGAATCCATGTCGGCAATCGTGGCCAGAACCTTGTCGCGCTCTTCCTGGTCTCCGACGTTCTCAGCCCGCAGACGCAGCAGCGTTAGCGGGGTGCGAAGGTCATGCGAAATTGCCGCCAATAAGCGTGTACGATTCTCGATCAGATTGCGCAGGCGAACCTGCATATCGTTGAAGGCGCGCGAGGCTTGGCGGGTCTCGATCGTGCCAGTCTCAGGAAGCGGCGGGGCGGTTACGTCCCGCCCCAGCCGCTCGGCTGCCCCGGCGAGTGAAGCCAAAGGTGCGGTCACGCGACGGACGACCCAGATTGAAACGCCTAGAATGATGATCGCCATGACCGCCATCGAGACCAGGAACTGGCGAGAGAATGCCGGACCGCTGTCGGGAAGGTTCGTTGCGAACGAGAGCCACTGTCCGTCTGGAAGGGGCATCGCGACCTGTAGATCGCGAAAGCCTCCAAGGCCATGCATCGTCGGACCGTGCCCCATCATTGGACCACGCCCAACCATCGAACCAGGTCCCATCATTGGCCCGGACCCCCTGGGATGCCAACTCGCAAACGGCGGGTCCGTCGAAGCAGACACGGCGACGCGGGGCTGCATCGTGGAATTGGTCGGCACCTGGTCCGCGAGGAAATCCTTGATGGTTTGAGAAATGGCGCCGTCCTCATTCGCACCTTCGAACGTCGGAGGCTGAGCCGAGAGTGATACGCGCAGTGTTTGATCGCTCAAAGCTGCGACGATCCGTTCGCGCCATTCGCGCGGCGCTTCCTGCACGAGCCGGGTCAGATTGGCGATGCGCTGGGCAGCGGCGAACCCGCCAACCGCGCGCACGGCCTGCTCGCGGTCCGCGGTGTAGATCCAGGAGCCGATCGCGTGCGAGACGATCAGACCTGCAAGTAGTATGAGCAATGTCTGGCCGAACAGGCTTTTGGGAAGCAGCCGGTTCATTGGCGGGTCACCGCAGGCGTGAACATGTAGCCGCCACCCCACACCGTCTTGATGATCTGCGGGTCGCTCGGATCGATCTCCAGTTTTTTGCGGAGGCGACTGACCTGCGTGTCGATGCTGCGGTCAAGGCCTGCGGCAGAACGACCGCGCGCCAGATCGAGAAGCTGATCGCGATTGAGCACACGCTGCGGTCGCTCGACCAATGCAATCAACAGGTCGTATTCGCCAGTACTCAACGGCACCGTGACACCATCGTCGCGAACGAGCGCGCGAGATCCTGTGTCCAATCCCCATCGGTCGAAATGATAACTCTTGGGTCGTTGCTCGGATTCCCCTTTTGACACTTTCTCTTGGCTACGGCGCAGCACAGCTTTGATCCGCGCAATCAATTCGCGGCTGCCGAACGGCTTTGCAAGGTAATCATCGGCCCCCATCTCCAGGCCGATAACGCGGTCGACCTCTTCGCCCTTTGCTGTCAGCATGATGATCGGGATGTTCGACTCGGCGCGCAGCGTTCGGCAGAGTGAAAGACCATCCTCACCCGGCAGCATGAGATCGAGGAGGATGAGGTCGATGTGGCTGTCGGCCATGATCTTCTGCATGGCCCGACCGTCCGCAGCAGTGCTGACCCGGAAGCCTTCTTTGGACAGTGCGCGCGAAACCAGATCTCGGATCTCGCGATGGTCATCGACGATCAGGATGTGCGGCGAACCTTGCATATTCGTAATATAGACCAATGCATTCTGCAGCCTTCATAGAATGTGTGTCGGACTGTGGCTGCCGCCGCTCCTGACACACTTTGTCACAAAAAAACCCGCCCCTGAAAAACTTCGGTGACATCCGAGCACTCCAATGCATCCAAGCAACGGCCCCCGTTGCATGAACATTGGAGTTTCAGATGAAGAAGAAAGCTCTCGTTATCGGTGGCATCGCAGCCGCCACATTGCTCGCCGGCGGCTGGGCCTTTGCGCAGTCAACCGGCCATGGTCCAGGCGGAATGCACAGCATGGGACCGGGCATGCATGGCCAGATGGGTCCCGGGATGCACGGCCCTATTGGCCAGGGTATGCACGGCCAAATGGGGCCGGGAATGCGCGGTCAGATGGGCCCCGGCATGCACGGCGGTCCCGGTCTGACGCAATTCGATCCGGCACGGATCGATACGCTGAAAACCGAACTTGGCATCACAGCGGCTCAGGAGCCAGCGTGGACCAAATACGCCAAGGCGGTCCAGGACGCGGCCACCGCGATGAAGACGACTCGCGAGGGCGTCGATCCGAACTCCGTCAGCAAACTGAGCCCGGCCGATCGCTTCGCGTTCGTGACCAAGATTCGCGAGCAGGCGATGAAGCAGTTCGAGACCGTGAAAACGGCGGCCGACGAGCTTCTCGCTACACTCGACGAAACTCAGAAGGCCAAGGCTCAGACGACCCTCCCCGGGCTCGCGTTTGGTCCCGGCACGACGCACAGCGCCGCCGTGAGCGGGCCGCAGCAGCATCGGCACTAACGTCGGCATGCTTTGCGGCTTTCCATGATAGCAAGCCTCGTCGCCATCAATCTCTCTGGGTGCTTACCGCACCCAGAGAGTTCTCGCGGCGCTGCGGCAGATCCCGCTGAATCGATTTTTGTGAAGGCAGTCTCATGTCCATTAAGACAACACTGACGCGGCGCCAGGCGCTCCTCTTATCAGGCGCTGGCGCAGCTGGCCTGGCGCTCGGCACCCTGCCGCAATGGGCAGATGGGGCCCCCGCATCGGCGCGGCCCCTCCCGATTCCAACGCTGATCGACGCGCGTGACGGTGAGCCGGTCACCCTGACGCTGCAAAAGAGCCGCCATCGCTTCGGTTCGGGCAACGCCGTGCCATCAACGGGCATCTCATCGAGCTATCTCGGGCCGGTCGTGCGCGTGCGCTCCGGCGACACGATTCCTTTCCGGGTGGAAAACCGGCTCGACGAGGAAACCACGCTGCACTGGCACGGCATGCTGATCCCTTCCGACGTGGACGGCGGCCCGCACAACACGATCAAGCCGGGTGGCGTCTGGACTCCCGAATTGAAAATCAATCAGCCAGCGGCGACACACTGGTTCCATCCGCACCCCCATGGGAATACCGCGAAGCAGGTCTACGGTGGGCTTGCCGGAATGATGATCGTCAGTGACGGCGGCGACCGCGAGCGTGGCCTGCCGGAGACCTACGGCATCGATGACCTTCCGATCGTGCTGCAAGACAAGCGGTTCGGGCGCAATGGGGAATTCGTCTATGCGCCCAGTATGATGGACTTGATGCATGGGTTCCAGGGTGACACGTTGCTGGTCAACGGCGCGATCATGCCCGCGGCCAAGGTGCCTGCGGGCTTCGTGCGTCTACGCTTCCTCAACGCCGCCAACGCCCGCAATTTTGATCTCCGCTTTTCGGATCGACGGCCGTTCTACGTCGTCGGCAGCGATGCGGGGCTGCTTCCAGAGCCAGTGGAGGTGCGGAATCTCGTGATCGCGCCGGCCGAACGCTACGAAGTCCTGGTGAACTTTGCCGGCGGGCAACCGGTGGAGCTGGTGACGGCGCCCGATACCCACCACGGAATGGGCCCCGGCATGATGATGCAGATGGGAACAGCGCGCCGCCCCGGAGGCACGGAGAGTTTCATGCGGTTCAATCCTGATCCCGGGTTGAAGGCGGCGGTCACACGGTTGCCACGGCAAATGGCGACGTTGGCCGCTCCGGATGTCAAGTCGGCCGTGGAGTGGAGAACCTTTGTGCTCGATCCGATGATGGGAATGGGGCCGGGCATGATGGCGATGGGCGCGGCACCAATGGGCGGCCGATCAACCGGAGCAGCAAACGATGCCGGTCACGACCATGCCGCCGCGGCCCAGATGATGGGCATCAATGGCCGCGCTTTCGACATGCACCGGATCGATGTCACGACCAAACGCGGCACGTCGGAAATCTGGGAAGTCCGATCAACCGCCATGGCGCACCCGTTCCACATGCACGGCGCGAGTTTCCGCATCCTGAGCAACAACGGCAGACCGCCAAGTCCAGCGCAGTCCGGTTGGAAGGATGTCGTTCTGGTGGAAGAGCTTGCCGAGATTCTCGTGCGGTTCAATCATCCCGCATCAGCGAAGATGCCATTCATGTACCACTGCCACATTCTCGAACATGAGGATCATGGCATGATGGGACAGTTCTCCGTGGTTTAATCGGCTTAGGTCACTCGGCGCGTCAGCAATGCGCCATCAATTTAACAAAGCCAAAGAGGCAGACAATGAAACGCGCTTTCACAATAGTCGCAGTGTTGTGCTTCGTTGCTTTGGCCGGTCTATCGCTGGTGTGGGCGCAACACGGCCAGCACACCGGCGGCGGGCACGACGCGGCAAGTCAAATCACGGATCAGCGCCAGTTCGTCCGCTTTCCCGATGAGCTCCGCGATCATACGCTGGCCAACATGCGCGACCATCTGCTCGCCTTGCAGGAAATCCAGGAAGCGCTCGCGCGCGGCAAGGAAGATCTTGCCGGTCAGATCGCCGAACGGCGTTTGGGGATGAGCTCGCTGAGCCTGCACGGCGCCCATGAGGTCGCCCAATACATGCCGCAAGGCATGCAGGACGCAGGCACCGACATGCACCGCAATGCCAGTCGATTCGCGGTTGAGGCTCAGAACGCCAGCGTCACAGGCGATCTGAAACCTGCGCTCGAAGCCTTGTCCAAGGTAACCGCGGCGTGTGTCGGCTGTCACGCCGGCTATCGTCTGCAATAGCGACGATCATGACGTCGCAACTCAAAGCCTTGACGCTGGCGCTTGCACTGATTGCGATGCCAACGGCATCAGCCGTCAGCGGAGCGGCGGACAGCCGGCCGGACCACATCGTTCTCGTGGTCCTGGAGAATCATGGATTTTCCAGAATCATCGGCAATCCAAAAGCCTCGTTCATCAACAAGCTCGCGACAGAGGGCTTGCTCTTCACGAGATACTACGGGGTCGGCAGGCCGAGTCAGGTGAACTATTTCGTGCTCTTTTCCGGTTCGACGCACGGCATCACTGACAATGACGTCCATACTGTCACCGCGCCGACATTGGCCGACCAGCTGCGGAGCGCTGGGCTGAGTTTCGTCGGGTATGGTGATTCCGGGGCCAATAGAAGGCACAAGCCGTGGGAGAGCTTTGCGGGCTCACGGCAGAGCGCGAAAGATTTCCGTGCATTTCCCGATAATTTTGACAAGCTTCCGACGGTCGCGTTCGTCACTCCCAGTCTCTCACACAACATGCACGACGGCAGCATCGAAGACGGTGACCGGTGGCTGCGGAAGCATTTCGAGCGCTTTGTAAAATGGGCGAAGGAGCACAACAGCCTGTTCATCCTGACTTTTGATGAGGATGACGGAAAGGACGACTATCGCGTGCCCGCGATCGTTGTGGGCGCGGGAATCAGGTCAGATACGAACGATACGATTGGCAATCACTACTCGTTGCTGCGCGCGATCCAATCGACCTATGGATTGGCTCCGCTCGCCGGGAGCACGGCTGCTCCACTCTTCGCCGTTACGGCGAGCAAAATACAGCAGCGTGAAGCGTCGTCAGGGAAATGAATTTCATAGTCTAGCTCTGCATGTACCGACGCACTTTGGACGAAATCTAATTTTGGAATGCGCGGTTCAACAGCCATGCGAGCCGCACGCCGGCCATCTTGAGGCGTTGCGCAACGATCGGCTTCACCTCGTCAAGCACCGACGCTGGAAGAACAATCGGCCTGGCTTCGGACACATCGTCCCATCGAGCGTCGATAAGCCCGTACTTCGTGACGAAAGCGTGCGCAATTCGGAAAGACTCATTTGCCCAATCCTCAGGTGTTCCCTTTTTCCACTGCTCCCGTTCGTCTGCGGTAATCTGCCCCGATAGAGTCGTTGCCAGTTCGCTTGAATCGAAGCCAAGTTGATCGACGAATTCATTATCCCACCACAGGTGCAGCTTATCGGTCGTCTCGCCGATCCGAAGCCACGCGCCACTTTTATACCTGTTAAGCCCCACAAATGCGTGCAAGGGCATATGTAGATCGCCCACAAAATGAATCAGGAATTGCAGCGCCTCGACGCGCAACTGCGTGGCAACTGTTCGGTCGCCAAGCAACCGGACAAATTCCGGAATCTTTCCCACGATGCAATCGTCGTTTTGACAGTCGCGTTCGCGGAGGTATTGCGAGCCATCCCGCGGAATTTGGACAACGTGCCAAGGATAAGTCTCCGGCCTGTCTCCGATGATCGTGTCCGCCCAAACCGACACCTCGGCCATAGCGTGCGCTCCGTCGCCAAGAAGCTTATGCACTTCGGCGGCGGCCGGTTCAGAGAGATAGTGCGCAGCAATTTCGGCGACCGTCCGATGTCCCGACTCGCCCCACGCCAGACTGGAGCTTGGCGCGCAGATCAAGATAATTAGTGCAGCCAGCACCCGGTGCATGGAAACCACCTTGTGTGTCAGCAGAACGCAGAGTTCAAACAGTCTACAACACCTTCACCCAGATCATCCCAACAACCTTGTCGTCTCTCACAAGCTCGACATTCACGCCCCAAGGTCCCGCCCAGAAGGCGCCAATAGTGAGGGTCTTCAGATCGGCATCTTCCCAAAGCTGGCCTACGACCTGATTGTCGAGCATGATCGGCGTGCGCTTCGTGCCGGCAGGAGTGGTCCAGTTCTGACCCTTGGTTGCCTTGCTCAAGGTTTCCTTGACGACCGCGTCGACCTTGCCGCGATCGACCTCGGCTCCCGAGGAATATCCATAGGCGTGAGGACCGTAACGCCAGCCCCATGGAGGACCGCCTTGGGCCAGGGCGATGCTGACTGGAATGGCCAATAGCGTGGTAAATACCGCCAAGCGCTTGAGATGCTGCATCATCATACGCACTCCCTGTTTGACGCCGTGCGATCAGCATAGACGCCAGACGTTACGCGATTGGAGTCCCTCTCGATCATTGCGGTCGTTCATCAGGCTTCGGGCCTTCGATCGGCCTGCCGCGATACAAGCGTACTTGCCCGGAAGAACTTGGATACGCAAAGCAGTTACTTGGCGCGGCGCCATTGATACAGATCAAGATCGGAGAGATCGGCTGGTGACGAAAGCTCTTTGCTATCGCCGCCAGCCGCCTAATCATTCGCGATCTCGTCCTGCGATGTCGCGGTAGGATCAGGCGTTCGCGATCAGGCGTCGCTTTTCCTCGAACTCCGCCGTATCGATCTCGCCGCGAGCAAAACGCTGCTGCAGGATTTCCAGGGGGCTTGATGCCGCTTTCGCGTCGGCTTCGTGCTTGTGCGAGGAACCGCACTTGCCACGACGCTGGGCGCGGTGACCACCGTTCTTACCGCAGCATTTGCCGTTGGTTTCGGTTTGCGTTTGAGCTTCTTGCATTGTCTTCTCCAATGATCCAGGACCGAATACGGCCCGTTAGGTGTTGCACTTGATGTCAGGAATGCCGTCGGGTGCCACCGGAATTGACGCCGGTTCTGGCGATGAACTTCGTCGATTTGCGAGGAGGTTCTTTCTGATGCCTACACGTTGGGGCATCCTGTACTGCCCAACACCTA
>Ga0315281_10001285_pt1 | contig 36893 bp, 33 predicted proteins | sample YL17G07_0_MG_FD_204540 | JGI IMG/M metagenome (GOLD analysis project Ga0315281, IMG submission 204540) | Sediment microbial communities from Yellowstone Lake, YNP, Wyoming, USA - YL17G07_0 | ecosystem: Environmental > Aquatic > Freshwater > Lake > Sediment | place: USA: Wyoming | collected...
TTGTTATTAAAAGAGGAGTAAGGAAAAATATTGAGTTAACCTTGTTTGATCGTGGGAAAGAAATAGAATCAAAGAAAGATGTGGTTTCAGGTCAGATTAAGGAGCTGACTTTCAAGATTGATATGGACAAGAATTATTTTATTGATTGTGAAGGTTTCTTTTGCTCGGTCTATATTGAGGAGGTGGAGCATAGGGTTTCAGAAACTCCCTGGTGGCTCATAAATTTAGTGAAACCATAAATTGATTGCTCATATGGAGATTTTCGTAGTATAGTTGAAAAAATATTTTTAACTTTTGTACTAAATTTGAGTGGAAATAAATTCACGTAAATTTATTATGAACCCTCAAATCCTCCATGTTGCCCCACGTAATTTTCTATGCGAAATATTATTCGGTTGCCTCTATTTTGAATTTTTCATATAGATACTTTGATGAGGCAATTCGATAATTTGACAAAAATCTTTTTTTGTATAAAACATAATCAAGAGATGATTATATGACTATGGGACATTTTGGGATGCTAAGATTTTATTTAAAAGGTTTCTATGAAACAATTTTAGCTTATGCTAGCGTAAAACTATTATCTGTTGGTCAAAGAAAATCGGTTTCTTTTAACATCCATCCTTCTATTTCTAACCTAACTTTTTTGTTGCAAAGAGAAGGTATCTCTTGAGATTATCATTTAACTTGTTGCAAAACCCTTTTGATGTAAGAGAGCATTGTTGAAAAAAACAGAATTGGTATTTATTGTGCTCATCAAACTTTTGTTGAAAGTGGGGCATTATTTTGAAAAATAAGGTAGAGGCTATTTATTGTGATTGTTTCCAGACTTTTGTTGAAAGAGAAAACTTTGTTGGAAAAGACACGGGTAAATTTCTTGCTAAAATGTTACTTGGAGTCTCAAATGTATGTAACGCGTACACTAAAAAAAATGAAAGAAAAATGAGATTTATTTAATTATATTTAGTCTTCGGAGATGTCCATATACTAAATAAATCTCAAAGCAAATCTTATTAGAAAATATCTAATAAGTAAAGGAAAGGAGAAAAATAAAAATGAAAAAGTCATTATTATGGGTAGTAGTGCTGCTATGTGTTTCTATGATAGCAGGTTTTTCACTTGCAGGGTGCAAAAAAACTACACTGGATGTTGGTATCGTTCTTCCGACCAAGGACGAGCCGAGATGGATACAGGATGAGACCCGCTTCAATGATGCGCTCAAGACCGCTGGCTACAGTGCTGAGATTCTCTTCAGCCAGGGCTCTTCCGCCAAAGAAAAAGAGAATGTTGAAGCTCTGATTACCAAAGGCGTCAAAGTTCTTATCATCTGTCCGCAGGATGCCACCGCTGCCGCTGCTGCTGCAGACGAAGCCAGAGCTGCAGGCATAAAGGTCATTTCCTATGACCGCCTGATCCGTGAAACCGAAGCTGTTGATTACTATGTGACCTTTGACAGCATTGCTGTTGGAGAGGCTCAGGCTCAGTACCTGGTTGACAAGGCCACCGGTACCAAAAACCCGCTTTACCTGTATGCCGGCGCTGCCACCGACAACAACGCCTTCCTCTTCTTTGAGGGCGCCTGGAATGTCCTTCAGCCTAAGATTGCCGACGGCACCTTCGTCATCAAGAACTCAAGCGAAGCTATTGCTCTACAGGGCAAGTCCACGCTGACCCGTGACGAGATGGGCAAGATCATCGGCCAAGTCACCACCAACTGGGACTTCACCGTCGCTAAGAATCTGGCTGAAGCCAACCTGACTATCGCTAAGGCTGCCGATAAGGGTAATGTATTCATACTCGCCCCGAACGACGGCACCGCCCGTGCAATTGCAGACGCATTTGGTGCCGACAAGGATGTCAAGAGCTACGTAGTTACCGGCCAGGACGCCGAGATACCCTCCGTACAGTACATTATTGATGGCAAGCAGTCGATGACCGTCTTAAAGGACGTCAGGACGCTAGTCAGCGATGCGATCGCCGCGGCTGTCGCTTATCTCACTGGCAAAACTCCTGAACAAACCAACACCTACAACAACGGCAAGATTGACGTCCCTGCCAAGCCGTCCGTAGTTGTTACTGTCGACAAGAGCAATGTCAAGGCTGCTTTGATCGATTCTGGTTACTATAAAGCCAGCGATTTTACCGGATTGCAGTAAGAAATAACATAACAGTTAGTTAATACAGGAATCTACTGCAAAAAAGGAGTACCGTGAGCGAAGCGAATGGTCTCTTAATTATCGTGGGGATGGTTCGCTTTGCTCGGCATGACAAAATTTAGTTTTTTTCAGTGTAGTCATACATTTATATATTTTTTTAAAGAAAGCGAGGAAACCTATGGAAGAAGTCACACCTATTGTAGAAATGCGGAACATCAAGAAGAGCTTTGGTGGTGTACAGGCATTGCGAGGGGTAGACCTAGTACTATACCACAATGAAGTGCTGGGGTTGGTGGGCGACAACGCCGCCGGCAAATCTACCCTGATGAAGATTCTCAGTGGGGCATACATCCCTGATGAAGGAGAGATCTTAATCGAAGGTAAGAAGGCACATATTATCAATCCCTGGGATGCGCACCGGCAGGGCATCGAGATGGTGTATCAGGACTTGGCACTTGCCAACAACCTCGACGTGGCTGCCAACGTTTTCATGGGACGTGAAGCGGTGAGCGTAAAACTAGGCCCGATCAGTGTGATGGACGAGCATCACATGGAGCAAGAGACGCAACGCCTGTTAGATCGTCTCAAGATTGACATCTCCTCCGTGCGCTTGAAAGTGGAGAGTCTGTCCGGTGGCCAGCGCCAAGCGGTGGCCATTGCTCGCGCAACAGCTTTCAACACCAAGGTCACTATCATGGACGAGCCCACGGCGGCCCTGAGCGTGGCGGCCATTGGCAAGGTACTCGATTTGGTGCGGGAGCTCAAGGCACAGGGCTGTTCAATCATCATAATCAGTCACCGCTTGGAAGATATCTATCAAGTTAGCGACCGAATGATGGTGCTGCGCCATGGGCGCAAGGTCTGCGACACTCCCGTCGCCGGTGACATTGACGATTTCCGCGAGCATGTGGTGGCCTACATAATTGGCGCGCGTGATGATTTTGCCGAGGGAGCGAGTGAGCAGTCAAATGATGCGCGCAAGTAGGTTCAAGATGTCGTTCATTAAGGATATAAATAAAATATTGCGACAGAATATCCGTGAATGGGGCATGTATATCGCCTTGTTAGTTATCATGGCGTTCTTTACCATCACTACAAAAGGCGTCTTCATTTCATCGAGAAACATAGGCAATCTGATAAATCAGACAGGATATATAGCAGTATTGGCGGTCGGTATGACGCTGGTCATTATCATTCGGCATATAGATCTGTCGGTTGGTTATCTCTCAGGCTTCCTTGGCGCAGTAGCGGCAACCGCTATGGTATCCTGGCACTTGCCTGTATATGCAAGCATATCGCTTACAATGACGCTCGGAGTTCTGGCAGGAATTTTCTCTGCTTTCCTGGTGGCGCAGATGAAAATCCCAGCCTTTGTGGCAACGCTTGCCGGATGGTTAGGTTACAGAGGAGCATTGCAGCTTGCAACTATGAGTAAGGGCACGATAGTTATTACAAATGCCGCTTTTAACGCCATAGGCAACGGCTATATTCCCGACATTCCCGACATTGGGATTTTACCCGGAGTACATAAATTAACTCTTATCCTCGGGGTTCTGGTCATTCTACTTTTCATCATAAACGCGATAAACAACCGCAGAAAGATGCGGGCCTACAATTTTAAAGTATTGCCGATGTATTTATTCATCATTAAATTGGTATTCGTGTCGGCTTTAGTCGGGGGTATCACCTGGGTGTTCGCAGGATACAAAGGCCTCTCATGGACTGCGGTGGTCGTATTGATTGTGGTTTTAGTCTATAATTTTATTATGTCACGGACGGTGCTCGGTAGACATATTTATGCTGTCGGCGGAAATCCAGAGGCGGCTGAGTTGAGCGGCATCAGTGTAAAGAAAATAACCTATGTGATTTTCGGTTCGATGGGCATGCTTGCCGCTTTGTCGGGCATATTGTTCGCGTCCCGTTTTAAGTCCGCCACAACGACGGCGGGAACTCTGTTTGAATTGGATGCAATCGCGGCGGCTTTTGTCGGCGGTGTATCAGCGTCCGGTGGCGTCGGCAAGGTTACAGGGTCGATCATCGGTGCGTTTGTTATGATGTCACTGACGAGCGGCATGAACCTTATGGGCATCGATATATCCTACCAGTACATCGTCAGAGCCCTTGTACTTGTGGCTGCTGTTGTATTTGATGTTGCAACCCGTAATAGAGAAAAATAATAATTCAATTTTATTTGCAGCTACTTCTTGCGTGGATTACTGGTAGGTTCGCTCAAAGGCTAATCAAGCGAGGCCTGGTTTCTTAAAAAACCAGGCCTTTTCTACAGTACAATTCACCGATGCGCAATTCATCCAGAAATACTATTCTCCTGCTGACGGCCGGAAGTTTATTTATAAGAATTTGCTTTCACACCCTGTAAGTATAATACAGTAATTCATGCCGGAATTTATAATCCCTATAAAAAAAATTGAATAAGAAACCGGTAAGAGCGGGCAGATATTTAAAATATTATTCAAATCTAGGAAGATCTAGATTGCTGGGAATTGGGTATTGCTTATAACATTATAAATCAACCTACATCTCTAAGTTTTTCTCTGAAAGCTTTCCTTACTATAACGCCTGGTTTTTAAAGTTCAGATGGTTTCACCCAGCGTCTTTCTTCAATAGAGAGTTCCACTGCCTCTAAGACTTCCTGACACTTTACTCCATCATAAAAGTTAGGAGTTACGGAAGTATCGTTTGCTATAGCTTCACATAGATCATATACTTCATGGATAAAAGTATGCTCGTATCCTATAATATGTCCAGGAGGCCACCATGCACTTAGGTACGGATGTATAGGTTCAGTTACTATGATTGTTCTAAACCCACTTGTTTCTTGTGGATCCTTACGAGAATAAAATTGTAATTCATTCATCCTTTCAAGATTAAAAACTATTGAACCCTTGCTACCATTAATCTCAAAGGAATTATAATTTTTTCTCCCTGGGGCAAACTTAGTAACCTCGAAGCTTCCCAATGCACCATTTTCAAACCTGGCAAGGAATAAAGTCGCATCATCTACCGTAACTTTACCCGTTCCCCCACTGGCCTTAGTGCTTAATCCAGTCATCGACTTGACTAGAGGTCTCTCTTTTATAAAAGTATCATTCATACCAATAACTTCAGTAAACTCTCCAACCAAATATCTGGCAATATCTATCAAGTGAGCTCCCAAATCTCCATGAGATCCAGAACCTGCTATTTCTTTTTGTAATCTCCAAACAAGGGGAAAGTTAGGGTCAACTAGCCGGTCTTGAAGATATACAGCCCTGAAATGGTATATCTTCCCTATTGCTCCTTCCTCAATAAGTTTCTTGGCTAATGATACAGCAGGTACTCTCCTATAGTTAAATCCTATCATATGCTTTATACCAGCGTCTTCTACTACCTTTAACATCTCTCTTGCTTCCTTTACATTCATAGCCAATGGCTTCTCACAAAAGATATGTTTGCCTGCCTTTGCTGCAGATATAGCAATCTCTCTATGAACATTAGGAGGAGCGGCAATATCAATCAGGTCAATATCTTTTCTCTCGATGAGTTTCTCCCAAGAAGTCTCTACCTCCTGCCATCCAAATGTATCAGCAACTTCCCTAACTCCAGCCTCATCTCTTCCACATAGAACTTTCATTATAGGGGTCCCCTTTGGCTTAAAAAATTTAGGCATATCTAGATATGCATGGCTATGAGCTTTCCCCATAAATTTATAACCTATAAGCCCTACGTTAATATTCATTATTTACCTCCATTTCTATCTATTTTATTATACACCTATTAAGTGAAAAATCCACGTATATATAGATTAAAGCAATGAAAAATCTTTATTAACTCGGACTAAAGATGGATCGCCCTTCCAAAGTTTGTGTAGTATCAGAAGCGGAAGATTTATCTTCCAGCTAATAAAGCCTCTTTTATTTTCTCTGTATAGATTGTTTCCATTTGTCGTCGTTTTACAGTACTCCGAGCCCTCGGCACCATCAATAAAGACGACAAAGATGATTCTGGAAGCGCAAAAGTAAACCTTACAGTTATCTCCTCAGGGGTCAATTTTATGGTGCGTATAAAAAACTTCAGATAAGTTTTTGGTGAAGCGATTCACCCTTTTGAGAAAAAAGATTCTAAACTAAGAACTTACGATAATTGGTAATACCATTGGTAAGAACTTTTCAAGTATGACTAATTCTTAAAAACACTTTTTAATGAGGTAAAAGTCTTTTTAAATCTAAAAGGAATTTATTAACTTTCCCTGTTTGGTGGAGATGAGGGAGTATTATTATAAATTAAACTCCTTTTCAAGTCCTTCAAAAATTGAGTGAGTAAAATGCAAGACTCTCCCCTCCCGCACCATACACAGTTCAGAGCCCTGAGGAGCTTTCTTTAAATGCAGTGCCTCTATACCTCCACCCTTTTATTAGTTGCTCGGCGTGCGGCTGTCGTCATTGGCAGGCTGACCGCCTGCTACTACACCGCCTTGGGGCGGTAACATAGAGGGCACACCGAGCAATAATTGTAAGATCCCCAGGGAAAAAATTAATTATTGAAATAGGGAAATTGGTTTGCAAATTAATTTTTTGTGATAGATATTTGATGAGGCAATTCGAGGTATTGCAAAAAAAAAGATTAAGCTATTATTAAAAGAGGAGTAAATTATCCCTTTGGGAGGAGGCGATGGATTTTGAAAGAGGGGAAGGATCCCTCAAGTGAGAGGCGGTGAGTTGTTGAGAAAGTTTGCGAAAAGAGTGTTAAAAGGTTGAATTTGGAAAAGAAAAATATAAAATTACAGGGAGGCAAGCATATGGAATTGGCCTTGCAAAGATATTTTTCGTCAATAATTGAGATTCTTAATCGAATTGAAAGTACACAGAGTGAGAACATCAAAAAAGCTGCTGATTTTATGGCAGATTGTACAAAAAACGGTGGAATAATTCATGCATTCGGCGTAGGTCATTCTCATCTTGTTGCTGAAGACATATTCTGGCGAGGAGCCACACTATCCAACATACATGCAATATTGGAACCCGGAATGACAGGGCATGTTGAAATAACAAAGAGCGAATATATGGAGAAGCTAGAAGGGGCGGGTAAAATAATTGTTGATTATCATCGACTTAATCCCCCTGATGTTATAATTGTAATTTCCAATTCTGGCAATAATATTGTTCCAATAGACGTTGCGATTGAAGCTTCGAAAAGAGGAGTTAAAGTTATTTCTATTACTTCTTTAGATTATGCAAATCATCTTAAAACGCTTCATACTTCAGGTCAAAAACTAAAAGATATTGCAGATGTAGTGATTGATAATTGCTGTCCCATCGGAGATGCTGCCTTATCTTTTGAAGATTTGCCAATGAAGGTTGGTGCCGTTTCAACGGTTGCTGGAACATTCATAGTTCATTCACTTATTGTACAGACGGTCGAAAACTTGCTTAAACAAGGTGTAAAACCAGATGTATATTTTAATGGCTCTTTAATGGCAAATTCCAAAGAAGTTGAAGAGTATAATCAAAAAATTATTGATAAATATTATTTAAAAATTAGAAATTTATAGAAATTGAATGTTGGAAAAACGAAAAGAAGTTGTAAAATGTTATTAAGAGTTTTTAGTTATATAAATATGTTTTAAAAAAGAGGTGATGAATTAAAACAGAGCACTGAAAAGAAAAAAATCATATCAATAAAGGGAGGTAAAAAATCATGAACGTAGTTGGAAGTTATGGTGTCGGTGTAGCGTTATTTCTGGCTGTCTACAGTTACTTTTCGATTGTGGTCCTTTTAGGACCTGGATGGCAATTTTACGACCCAATTGTAGCTGGATTACTTACCGGAATCGTAACTGGAAATGTTCCTTTAGGATTGGCTGTCGGAGGGACGTTGGAATTAATGTCTTTGGGACTGTGGACGTACGGCGGTGCAACTATTCCAGATTTTTTCACTGGAGCTGTTATTGGAACAGCAGTAGGAGCTCTTTCCAAACAGCCGCTCTCAGTAGCTATTACGGAAGGACTTGCTGTGGCTGTGCCAGTTTCACTTTTTATGACACAGCTTGATATTCTCGGGAGAGCAACTACCACTGTATTTATACATGGTGCTGATAGATTTGCTGAAAAACAGGATGAAAGAGGCATTTCGTTAATGCATGGTCTGGGAAATATTCCCTGGGGTCTGAGCCGCGCAATTCCAATATTCTTTGCAGTCTGGCTCGGCGCTGGCCCATTACAATCGTTAATGACTAAAATTCCTTCTTGGTTGACAGCAGGTCTTTCTACAATGGGTCATATGCTTCCTGCATTAGGGTTTGGGATATTGCTCACCTATCTTCCATTTAAAAAATGGTGGGCATTCTTTGTATTAGGTTTTGTTTTATATGGCTATCTAAAAATTCCTCTTATTGGTATCGCTATAGCAGCACTTGCAATAGTATTGATCTATAATTCTTTAACTACAAAAGAAGAAGCACCTGAGAAAGCTAAAGAAGCAGAAAAAGTAACAGAAAAACCTACGGTAAAAAGTAATGTTACAAGAGGAGACCTTGTCAAAGCAATGTGGAGGCATAACCTCACACTGCAGCTCTCCTGGAACTATGAAAGAATGCAGGCACTCGGTTTCTGCTGGTCAATTATGCCGATTCTAAGAAAGGTATATCCCAATAAGGATGATTATTTTGCAGCCATTAAAAGACACTTAAATTTCTACAACACCACCCCAATGATTGGTTCCCCAACTATTTTTGGTGCAGCCTGTGCGCTTGAGGAACAGAAACAACCTCAGGCTGTTGATGACATTAAAGTTGCCTTAATGGGTCCATTTGCAGCAATAGGTGATACAATTGTTGCTATTCTTATGAAACCTATTTTTGCAGTTTTTGCTGCCGGTATGGCTCTTAATGGCAACTGGTTCGGTGCAATTTTAATGCTTATTCTCGGATTTATCTATTTCTATGTAATGTTCCCGGGTTTCTGGCTTGGGTATAATCAAGGTAAGAACCTTATTCAAACTGCTGGAAGTAAATTCCTTACTACATTCAGCAATCTGGCGAGTATGGCTGCTTTGATTGTTGTGGGAGGTTTCATTCCCTCTATTCTAGGTGGAGTTAAAACACCTATTCAATTTACAAAAAGTCTTGTTGTAGAAGGAAAAACTGTACAGCAGGTAGTTAATATACAATCTATCCTTGATTCGATACTTCCTTATATGATTCCATTAGCACTTGTTTTCCTCGTATACTGGTTGCTTAAGACGCGTAGGTGGACAATTCTTAAAGTTCTTTTATTATTGGTTGTAATAGCAATAGTCCTTGGTGCTTTGAAGATCCTTAGTTAAACAGGAAAGAGGAGGGGGGAGGTATTTTAAATACCTCCCCCCTAAAAATTTAATGGGAGACAATATGATAGGCATAGTAATTGTAACACACGGCAAACTTGGAGAAGGATTTTTAGATGCAATTTATCTTATAGCTGGTCCCCAGAAGCAGATAGAGAAAGTTGCACTATTGGAAGAAGATAGTATAGAGTTACTAAAGGACAGGATTTTAGAAGCTGTCAAAAAAGTAGATAGTGGAAGTGGTGCAATAGTTTTTGTGGATATGTTTGGTGCCTCCCCGAGCAATGCCGCAGCATATCTTATAAATGAGAATGTTGAAATAGTTACAGGCGTTAATTTACCTATGATTCTTGAGATTATTAACCTGAGAGATTCGATGTCTCTTAGTGAACTGACTCTTACTTCTATGACTGCAGGGAAAGAGTCAGTGAAAAATTTGACAGAAATAGTTCGTAATTCACTTAAAAAACAAAAAGGATAGATTTGAGGAGGTTTTAACATGAGTTTGCATCTTCACATTGACAACAGGCTTATTCATGGACAGGTAACGATTACATGGTGTAGTTTTTATGGAGTAGCCCGTATAGTGGTTGTAAATGATAAGGTCGCTGCGGATCCCTTGCAGCAGGCTATACTTCCTCAGGCTGCACGCGGGTTACCCACTGAAGTATTGTCTGTAAAAGACGCAATAGAATATTTAAAAAAATTCGAAGGAAAAAATGATTCTATTTTTGTTATTGCAAAAACTCCGCAGGATGGTCTTGATTTGTTGAAAGCTGGTATAAAAGCCGATACATTGAATGTTGGTAATCAGGCGCCAGTGCCAGGTACAAAGCCAGTTATGGTTTTGAATTGGATTGCTGCAACAAAGGAAGATGCAGAAATTTATAAGGAGATTGCTTCAATGGATTATAAAATTTCTACGCAGAGAACTCCCAATGAACGTAATTACGACTTAATTGAAATGCTTAAAAAGAAAAATCTTCTGTGATTTAAATTTATTGAATATTTATAAGAATTTATTGAATAAGGAGGTATCATGAAATACTTTGACGTAATTAAAAATCTTATGCAAGTCTTAGAAAAAGAGGAAGAGCATATGAAAAAAGCTGCTCATTTTATTACCGAAAGCATAATGAGTGGTGGTATAATACAGACTTTTGGAAGTGGTCATTCTTTTGCAGCCTCGTTAGAAATTGCCGGAAGGGCTGGTGGATTATTGCCTGTTAAGGCAGTATATGAAGAAACTTTTGGCAGATACGAAAAGATAGAAGGAGTAGGTGATGAATTTTTAAAATACTGGGACTTGATGGAGAAAGATTGTGTTATCATTATTTCTAACTCAGGAAGGAATCCTTTTATAGTAGAGCTTGCTATGTATGTAAGATCGAGGAATATTCCTCTTATTGCCGTAACGGCACTTGATGTAAGCAAAAATACACCTTCAAGGCATTCAAGTGACAAAAGGTTATTTGAATTAGCTGATGTTGTGCTTGATAATCACAGCACTAAAGGAGATGCCGCAGTTGAAATAGAAGGTTTAAAGAGTAAAGTTGGTGGAACATCATCAATTTCTGCAGATTTACTCTTAAACCAGGCTGTCGTATTCGCTATAGAGGAAATGATAAACAAAGGATTTACTCCCCCTGTACTTATGAGTGCAAATGTCGATGGGGGCCCTGAATTCAACGAAAAGCTTATGGAAAAGTATAGAGAAAGTTATGGTTATAGAATTTTGTTAAAAAAATAGAAAAGAGGTGTTCATTAAAAATGAAATTAAATATTAATAATTTTCGCAGATATTTGATAAAGACAGACAATCTTTATACACCTGAGAAAATAGAAGGAAATGTCTACGTTGAGGTCAAAGATGCTAAAATAAAACATCTTGCTTTCGATAAGCCTGATGAAAATATAGAGATGCTTGATTTAACAGGTTATATTGTTTCTCCAGGTTTTATAGACGTGCACATTCATGGCTACGGCGGCCATGATACTATGGAGGGTACAATAGAGGCTATTTCGTCAATGGCAAAAGGTCTTGCTACGAGAGGGGTCACTTCTTTTCTTCCCACAACCGTAGCTGCACCAGTTACTGAAATAGAAAAAGTTATTTCAGTTTCTCCTCAACTTGACAGTATTGAGGGTGCAAAACCTTTAGGATTCCATCTTGAAGGTCCTTTTCTGAGCAAACAAGAGCCTGGAGCGATGGATCCCAAATTATTTGAGGAGGCTTCTGTTGAAAAAGTTTCAACTCTTTTGGATTCAGGAAAAATCATAATGATTACTATAGCTCCAGAAGTTGCAAATAATTTGGAGGTTATAGAATTTCTTGTAACTAATGGAGTAAATGTTTCATTAGGACATACTGCAACAGATTATGAAACAGCTGTTAAAGCTTTTGTGAAGGGGGCTACATCCATTACGCATTTTTTCAATGCTATAAAGCCCTTCCAACATAGAGCGCCAGGCCTTGTAGGTGCTGGAATGCTATATCCTTTTTATTTGCAGTTTATTGCAGATGGTGTCCATACCCATAAAGCAACAATTCAAATTATGAGTAAATTTTTTAAGGATAGACTTGTTTTGATTACCGATGCTATTATGGCTGCAGGTCTTGATAAACCAGGCAAATATACGTTAGGTGGTTTTACGATAGTAGTGGATGAAATTTCTGCAAGGCTTGAAAATGGGACGCTTGCAGGTTCAATACTTACAATGGATAGAGGTGTAAGAAATCTTATTGAATTTGGCAATCTTAATTTAAGTGAGGCTTTAAGATGCGCTTCTACCAACCCGGCTAAATCAATAGGCGTTAAGGACAGAGGTTTAATCAAGAAAGATAATTTTGCAGATTTTGTTGTTCTTGATAAGAATACCCTTCAAGTCGTTGCCACTATAAGAGAAGGTAAGGTTATTTATGCAAAAGAGAATTGATATTCCACCAATGTGTTATGACATTAAAAAAAGAATTGGTGAAGTAAAAAAACTTATCGTAACCGATCTTGATGGTACTTTGCTTGATAGTCATTCAAATTTGAAAGATGAATATGTAAAGGAGATTAAAGAATTTCTTCAAGATGGTATAAAACTTACCATTGCCTCTGGAAGAGGCTATGATTCAATTCGTCCTTTTGCAAAAAAACTTGGAGTAGAAATGCCGATAATCTGTGAGCTGGGTGCTTTTATAGTGGATCCGGTAACAGATAGAAAAATTTTAGAAAAGACAATACCTGTTAAGGTCGTAAGACAAACTTTAAATTTATTAAAAAATCGAGATTATTTGTTTAATGCATATCTGTGCAGGGGAAGTAATTACAACTGCTTTAAAAATCCTGAGGCCCCATTTTTTCTTGACAGGAAGCCAGTCTGGAAAACGGATGACGACCTAATGAATATTTTTAATGCTATTTTTAAGAATATAAATGATTATGATGATTTTTCTTTTAAAGGGATAAGAAAAATTTCTATACGTTTTGAGGAGAGTCAATTTGAAAAATTAAAAAAGGAGCTAGACGAGGCGCTTTCTAATAATGCTGTTGTTAAACAATCAGATACAAATTGTCTTGATATTTCACCGCCAGGTGTTTCAAAAGGTACTGCCCTCAGTTATATTCTCGATGTTTGTGGAATTAATCTTGAAAATGTTATGGCAATAGGCGATAACGAAACGGATTCAACAATGTTTGAAGTGGTAAAATACTCCGTCGCTGTGGCCAATGGTAATGAGGCTACAAAGCAGATGGCGAAATTTGTAACCCTCTCAAATGATGAAAACGGGGTGGTTTATGCAATTAGAAAATTTCTGGAGGAATAAGAATGATTAAATTTGGATTTGCAAGTCAGAAAATAACACCAGAGATTGGTGTTCAACTTGCAGGATTTCTTGGGGAGAGAAGGGCTTTAGGTATCCATGATGATCTTTTTGCAAAAGCCTTATATCTAAATTTCTCAGATAAAAATAAATATATTTTCATTGTGCTTGATACTGTGGCGGTTTTTAAGGAATTTTCTATGAAAATCTCTGAAAGTATCGAGAAGGAATCAGGAATACCAAGAGAACATATTTTTATCTCTGCTACGCATACACATTCAGGACCTGAAGGTTTAGGTTCAGTGCATCTGCCAGGTGTTTCTGAAGCTGTGCCAGTAGTTGGCAAGGATGACGAGAAGCTCATAGAATATACTGTTCACCAAACAATAACTACAGCTTTGAAAGCAATTTCTAAAAATTATGAAGGGGAATTTGAATTTGCTTCTGTTAAGTTAAAAGAACAAATATGTAGTAGTCGTAGGGTTGAGGGCAATAAGAATCTTATGGAAACTAAGATTTTATTGCTCAGGGCATTATCTAGTGAGATTGTTTTAGCTTATAATTTTGGCTGTCACCCTACTGTGCTTCATGAAGAGAACTTATATATAAGTGCGGATTTTCCTGGAAAAGTGGCAAGTGTATTAGCTGAAAATATAAACAACCTTGAATTTGTTGTTTTCTTTAATGGTGCAGCTGGCGACATCAGTACAAGATTTTTCAGAAAAGAGTCAAGTTTTAATGAAGTAAATAGAATCGGTACAATTATCGCGGATAATATAAAAGATAGTCTTCCATCCTTAAACGAACTTAAATTTGATGAAAAGCATTTTAATGCAAAGGATATTCCAATATCCCTCAGGATAAAGGAATTTCCTTCACAAGAATCTTTGGGTTCAATGTTAAAGCAGGCACAGAGTGAATTAGAAAACGCCAAAAAAGAAGGTGTTAAAAATTTAAGATTGTATCAATCAAAGATAGAAGGCATTAATAGTATTCTTGCAAGCGCTTCTTTGTTGGCCAATTCAAAATACCTGGATACTTTTATTAAGATAGTCTTACTTGATGATCTTATTTTCGTTGGTATTCCTGGAGAAATATTTTCAACTCTTGGAAAGCAGATAGAAGACGGCCTCAAGCCTCGTAAAGTTGTTTTGGTTGGCTATTGCTGGGATTATATAGGTTATATACTGGATATAAAGGCATATGAAGAAGGTGGATACGAGACTTTAGCAACTCTTCTAGAAAAAGGAGAAGGGGAAAAGATCGTTGAAACTGTTATTAGGGAAGCAAAAAGTCTTGTTTAATTAATTGTCTTGTTCAATTAATTTTAATAATCGGAGGGACTATGGAAGGTTTAAAAATGCTGAGTGAAATAAAAGAAACTCCACCCGTATTGAGAAATTTATTTGAATCTGAGAACGACAATATCTTGAGAATTGCAGAAAGAATTAGAAAATATGAACCCGCTTTTGCAATACTCTCCGGAAGAGGTAGCTCTGACAATGCTTGTATATACGGCCAGTATATACTCGAATTTATTGCAAAAATTCCTGTATCGCTCGCAACTGGTTCAATTTATACGCTCTATAAAAGGCCTCCTGAAATTTCAAAAGGACTTATAGTCGGACTCTCTCAATCAGGAGAGACGGATGACGTGTGCGAGATAGTTCAGTACGCAGAAAAAGTTGGAGCTATGAGTATTGGGATTACTAACTCCAAAGAAAGTATGCTTTACAAACTCGTAAAAGAAAACAGAATTTATATGTCGGCAGGAAAAGAAGAGAGTGTTTGCGCAACAAAGAGCTTTTCCGCTTCAATTATGGCGCTACTTATGCTGGCTTTCTCAATAAATAATGAGAGATTAGATTTAAGGAAAATTATTAAACCAATAGAAGAAGTATTATCCAAAGAAGAAAGTATAAGAGAAATTGCAAAACAATACATTTTTTCATCTAATGTTGTTGTTTTGGGGACTGGTTTCAGTTATTCGATTGCACTTGAGACTGCATTAAAACTTAGGGAGTCCTGTTATATAAATGCTCTTGGTATGTCTTCTGTTGATTTTCTTCATGGATCAATTGCAATTCTAACTCCTACTATTCCAGTTATCATGTTTATTCCAGGGGATGAAACGCTTGAAGTAAATCTTTCAATAATGAGTGAAATCAAGAAAATTGGTGCTCATATACTAGTTGTTTCTGATTACGAAAAGGCGTTAAGAGAAGGAGATGCTGGATTTAAGATAAGTAGAAATACTAATTATGTATACCCGTTTCCGGAGATTATATTCTCTCAGATTTTTGCTTATTATCTTTCCATTTCAAGGAGAATTAATCCAGATGTCCCCAGATTTTTACACAAAGTAACAAGAGTAGAATTTTAAGACTATATTTATACTTTACCTAATTAAATTAGAAGGTGATAGAAATGGAAATTAATTATGGATTGGCAGGTCTAGGAATGATCGCCAAAAACCATCTTTTAGGAATTAGAAATATGTCCTTAATAGGCACATATATTGATTTTCAGGTGAATCTTAAAGCTCTTTTTACAACACATCCTGATAAAAATTATGAAGAGGCAAAATTAATTGGTTTTGAAAGAATCGTAGACAGCATGGAGAAATTAGTGCAGATGTCAGATGTTGATTTAGTGGACGTTTGTACGCCAAATTATTTACATAATGAACAGGTTCTTCTTGCTGCAGAATATGGCAAAAGTATTTACTGTGAAAAACCACTTGGAATGAACAGTTATGAAACCGGTAAGATGCTGGAAGCAGTTCAAAAAAAAGGGATTAAAAATCAGGTGGCTTTAGTGATGAGATTTATGCCAGCTGTTGCCTTTGCTCATGCCATTCTGAAAAAAAGAGTTTTAGGAAAAATTTATGCTTTTCGTGGAGAATTTTTTCATTCAAGCTATCTTGATCCTGCTAAAAAAATGACCTGGCGTTTGGAAAAGGAAAAAAGTGGCGGTGGGGCTTTGGTTGATTTAGGAATTCATTTAATTGATCTGTTACGATTTTTAATTGGCGAGATAGAATCGGTAAGCGCTTTTACCAACACTGTTGTTAAAAAAAGACAAACCTTCGAAAAAAAGCTTGAGGATGTTGAAGTTGATGATTGGGTTTTGCTTTCAATGAAGATAGATTCGGATGTAAAAGGTACCATTGAGGCATCAAGAGTCGCTGTTGGGAATGAAGGGACTCGTTTAAGTATTTATGGGGATAGAGGTTCTTTGCATTTAGATTTTAAAAATCCCTATTCGCTTTCCATTTTTGATATAGATTCAAGAAACATTCATATAGAAAATGGTGTTTTGTTAGAAGATGAGTTTTATGCCGAAGTTTCAAAGCTTTATCCAGATCCTAAATTATCGCAGGGTTCAATGGTAGACCTACATTTAACGAGTTTGTTATGGTTTTTTAAATCAATTATAAGCGGAAAGACTCTTAACGGTACACCGACCTTTGAAGAAGCCCATAAAGCTCAAGTAGTTGCAGATGCTGCTTACAAATCTGCCTCAGAGAACAGCATGTTTGTTAATGTTAAATATTAATTGATGATCCTTCAAAGGAACTACCCGTTAATCTTATTTTTTTATTTGTGATAAAGGATCCTGATAGATATTTTAAGCTTCTTTCTAAACTCACGGAAAATTTTGCAAATGAAAGGTTTTTAGGTTGTATAAAAGATAAAAATTTGGGGAAGATAGAGGAATTTATAAGTAAATTTGTCTTTTAAATATTTTTTGATAATTATGGCAATGTTGGGGTAAAAAGGTGTAGTTATTCTGTTTTTGATTTATCTATTAGCAGTTTCTGTATTTTTGCTTTTGATAATACTTTTAAGCTAATTTTTTTTAAATAATTCAAAGCTATAATATAAATGAAGACTTGAGTAAACGAGGTGAATATTTATGATACAGCAAGAGTTCACAATACAGAATAAAGTTGGCTTACATGCGCGACCTGCTGCTGTTTTCGTGCAGACAGCTGTGAAATTTAAGTCAAATATTATTGTAGAAAAAGATGGAAAAGAGATAAATGCAAAGAGCATATTTGGTGTGCTTTCTCTTGGTGCAGAAAAAGGATCCAAAATTATAATCAACATTGAAGGAGAAGACGAGCAAGAAGCAATGAAGGCACTTAAAGAGCTTGTACATAATAGTTTTGGAGAAGATCAATAATGGAAAAATTGAAGGGAGTTGGTGTATCAAAGGGAATAGCCATAGGAGAGGTTTTTCTTTATCTGCCCGAAGAAATAAAAGTTGATATTAATGAAAGAGACAATATTCCTGTTTCAGATAAGAAGAAAAAATTGGAAATTACCAAGGATAAATCCAGGAAAGAACTTCAGTCTATTTACGAAAAGATGAAATCAGGTAAGACGGAGAAGGAAGCAGGTATTTTCGAGGCTCAAGCACTTTTTGTTGATGACCCGATTCTTGATGAAAGAATTATGGAATTAATTAAACAGGGATTTACTTTAATTGTTGCTGTAAAAAAAGTATTTGGCGAAGCTGCTGAGGAAATGGAACAGATGGAAAATGAGTATTTTAAGCAGAGAGCGAAAGATATTCGTGATGTTTCAAATCGATTATTGAGACATATATTGAATAAACCTATTCCTGATCTTTCTTCATTGCCTAGCTCTTCTATTATTGTTGCTAAAGACCTCACTCCGTCGGATACCGCAAGTATTGATAGAGACAACGTGCTTGGGTTTGTAACCGATATGGGTGGTATTACCTCACATACGGCGATACTTGCCGAAGCTCTTGGCATACCTGCTATTGTAGGTTTAAAAGATATAACTGAAAGAGTAAAACAGGGAGATTCATTGATTGTTGACGGAGAGACAGGGAAGGTGTTTATTAACCCCAATGAAAACACTATAGATCTTTTTAAGCACAAGAAAAAGGCTCTTGAAGCAGAAAAAAGAGAATTAGAAAAAGTTAAATTCAATGAGGCAATCACTAAAGGTGGTAAGAGAATAGAAGTTGCTGCAAATATTGGCTCTCCAAAGGATGCTGATGTTTCCCTCCGAAGTGGTGCAGAGGGAGTCGGGCTTTTCCGGACTGAATTCCTTTTTCTTAACAGGAACACGCCTCCAACAGAGGATGAGCAGTTCAAAGCATATAAAGAGGTGCTTGAGAAGTTTAACGGAAAGCCAGTGATTATTAGAACACTTGACATTGGTGGCGATAAACAGATTCCTTATTTAAATCTTGAACATGAGATTAATCCTTTTCTTGGAGTGAGGGCCATAAGGCTTTGCTTAACGCGGAAAGATCTTTTTAAAACTCAACTCCGTGCAATCTTGAGAGCTTCAAATTACGGGAAAACAAGGATTATGTATCCAATGATTGCAGTTAAGGAAGAGATCGTTGAGGCAAATAATGTCCTCAAAGAAGTGAAAAACGAACTTGAGAAAGAAAAATTACCATTCGACAGTAATATCGAAGTTGGCATTATGGTTGAAATACCGTCCGCGGCTTTAAATGCAGAGGCTCTTGCAGATTATGTAGATTTCTTTAGTATCGGCACAAATGACCTCACTCAATATACTTTTGCAGCTGATAGAACAAATGACAATCTTTCATATCTCTACCAACCGTTGAACCCTGCGCTTCTTAAGCTTATAAAAATGACAGTAGATGCCTCTCACGAAAAAGGTAAGTGGACTGGAGTGTGCGGAGAGCTTGCAGGAGACCCTGAAGCAATACCAATTCTTGTTAATCTTGGTGTTGACGAGCTAAGTATGAGCCCTCAGAAGATTCCTTATGCCAAAAAGATTATAATGGAGATATAAAATAGGCATTTTGTATAACCTTTGGTAGATAAATTTGCTGATTTATAAATCTATGAAAGAGCGATTTAAAACAATTTTTGTCCGTGCGCATATGTTTGTTTACGCCATATTTAATAAAAATTATAATTCTAAATCAACAATTGGGTGTACAAAAGTTTTTGTTAATTCAGCAAACTCTGAAGGTTCGCCGAACACAGAAATTAAGTTTGATTTTTCAGGCCTTGTTGTAAAAGCTCAAATCGTGTAAAATAGTACAAGTCAGTAATTTAAATAATGAGGCAAAGAGAATGGACATTAAATTGTATGAATTTGAACTCGGAAGAGCGGCAAAATTTTTAGCAGAATATATGCTTAACATAAAAGCTGGGGAGACTGTTATTATAACAGCAGACACAGAATCCGATTTTAGAGTTGTTAATGCAACTGCAAGAGAAGTTTTTACACTGGGAGCAAAACCAATGGTAATAGCTTTTCCTGCGCCAAATGGCGTTGGAAAAGCAGCAGATCCTGAGATACCTCTAAAAGCGCTAACTGGTGCTCTTCAAAATTCTGATGTCTGGATAGAATTTAATAATAAATGGTTGTTATATTCTTCAGCATTCGAAAATGCATACAAATTAAACAAAAGTCTCAAATATATTTGTCTTGTCGGTATGAACGCAGACATAATGATAAGAACAATTGGGAAAGTAAACATACCAAAGCTCGAAGAATTCTTGATAATGATTGCAGATATTACATATAAAGCAAAAACTGTTAAAATGAAAACTCCTGCAGGAACTGATGTGTCTTTTGAAAACCATCCTTTAAGACCCATGAATATTCATTCGGGAAAAGTTCCGATTGGAACCTATGAAATGCTCCCAGGACAAATCTCTTGGTCCCCAAATTTTGAAACAATCAATGGAACTATAGTTTTTGACGGATCTATAAATCCTCCCATTGGGCTACTAAGAGGGCCAGTTCTATTGAAAATTGTAAAAGGGAGGATCACGGAAATTGAGGGAGGAAGTGAGAGCAAAGCTTTCGAAAGCTGGTTAGAAAGCTTTAACGACTCTCATATGTATCAATTAGCCCACATTTCTTACGGGTTTAACCCTGGTGCAAAACTTACTGGAAATGTACTTGAAGATGAGAGAGTTTGGGGGGCTACAGAATGGGGAATTGGATATATAGGTCCTAAGTTAGCACCAGATTTAGGTGGACTACCAGCAGCCTCTCATACCGACGGTATATGCCTCAACAGTTCGGTTTGGCTTGGCGAATTTCAAATTTTAGATAAAGGAAGGGTAATTGCTCCGCCAGAGCTTGTTAAGCTTTCAAAAGAGGTAATAAAACTGGATTAAATTATGAAAATAGGTGCTTTAACTATAGGACAATCCCCAAGAACAGATATAATGGCAGATATTGAAAAAATCTTTATTAAAAATACCAAGATAATTGAGAAAGGAGCTCTTGATGGGCTCTCAAAGAAAGAGATAAACGACCTTTATCCAAAGGAAAATGACTATATTCTTATTTCAAGATTAAGCGACGGTACATCAGCAAAAATCAGTGGAAGTTATGTTGAGAAAAAGCTTCAAAATATTATAAAAGAAATGGAAGACGAAGTTGATATATTTCTAATTCTCTGTGCGGGACAATTTTCAGATTTAACATCAAAAAAACTAATAATAAAACCGGATGTGCTTCTAAATAAACTCATTCCAGGAATAGTGGAAAGTGGCATAATGGTCGATTTAGTCCCTCTTAAAGAACAAATAGAAGAATTTAAAACACGCTGGACTTTTACGAATATCACAGTAAAGTACAAAAGCCTTTGCCCCTACACTGCTACCAGAGGAGAAATAATATCTAAAGCAAGAGAAATAAGAGATATGAAACCTGACCTTGTTCTTCTAGACTGCTTTGGTTTCGGAACAGATACTAAAAAGATTTTTAAAGAGATAGTAGATAAACCAATAATTTTGGTTAGAACACTTGTTGCTTATATCCTTAAAGAACTTTTAGAATAATTTTTAATATAAGAATTTTACCTTCTTTTAGAATCAGCTTGCTATCATTCGTTACGATGAGAACCCTTTCCATAGACTCAACTCCCCTACAGGTTTCTATTATTTTTTATACTGCAGGTAAATAATCTTTTCAGCATAGATTTATCTTCCATAACTAAATAATTCTGCAGTTGTTCGAGCAAGGACAGTCCTGGGAAGAACTACGGGCTTGCCTGTTGCCTTGTTAAAAAAGTTCTTCATTTCTAAATTAAAACCCATACAATCTAGTATCACTAAATCTGGATTTACAGCTTTAACTCTTTTGGAACATTCTAAAAAATCAACTTTTGCTCCTGAATAAGGCGATACGTGAAATCCTATAGATTCTACACCTTCAAAAGTCCATTTATTCTTTGAACTGGACACCTGCTCTTGGAGAGGTACTATATAAGCCAGTTTGCCACGACTCAAAACTGATTTAACAAAATTCGTTAAAATTATACCGGGTCTCAATAAGATTTTAAATGACCTGAACTCAGGAAATTCCCCAGTACAAAGGAGCATTATTAAATCAACATTTTCTTGCTCTAACTCATCAATCCTTCTCTGTATTAAAGGAATTATCTTGCTCTCTGGAAACTTTACGGAAGTGCCGTCATTCAGCCTAGAAGTCAAGATAAAATCATTGGCTTCGGGTTTAAATGATTCAATTGTTTCTCTGGAAAGACCATCTAATGCTCCTCTTTCTACAATATTAGCATCCTTACCAAGAATTGCCTTAATGTCTGGTATAATATCAATTCTGGGCGATTGCCCGGCAGTAATTGCACCAATTTTCATCTGTTCCTGCCAAGAGTCTGAAGGTGTTTCATTGAACCATATAATTCTACTAACTTTTGGAATTCATTATGGTCATAAAAACTAAGCCTACCAGACGTATACTCTTTTGCTACTTCGATACAGAACCTTGAAGCTTCTTCAATGTCTATTTCTCTACTTGCTCCCGTACTACAACCAGGAACAGCTGTTACTGCTGTTATAGCAATACCAACAACTGGCGAGTCAGTAACAGTACATGGTTGCATTATACTGTTGATATGAGAAACGCCATTCCCGTAAGGTGTAATATCCTGCATTGTAATAGGAAGAACTTTGATTGGTTCTCCAGAGACCCATTCCATTATACGAATTAAATCATCACTAACCTTTAATATAAAACCTTCTTTAACAATCGGTGATATTGCAACCCCTCTCCAATTAGCTATTTTATTTCCCTTTGTAGCATCCACTGTCAGTACAGCATCCATATCTTTATCAACCTCATATTTGTTCATAGTTTCCATATCGACAGGTGAATCCATAAAGGCAACAGGCTCATGTGGTTGAATAGGTGCATTTGGACAAATGTGAGTAGTCACTATCACGTCGCCAGGAAGAATGTCTCCATTTTTTTGCATTTCACCAATCTTGTAAGCACAAGAAAGAGCACATACAGCACCATCCGAATCCGAGACAATACCAATCCTTTCAGGTCTTGCTCCAATTCCACCAAGACGACCAATGATGCCAAGCGTAGGTGCTTTGCCTCCTTGGGACTTACCTGAGAAGCCTGCAATTCTAATTCTAATAAAATCAGTAGATCCTTTTTGACCCTTTATAGTCACAACTTCAACATCTTTTATGCCTTTATTTAAGAAGAAATCTTTCACGGTAAAACCATTAATTCTAGAATTATCTAAAAGTTCAGTTATCTCAGAAACATACTTAAGCATTTTTGCCTCCTAACTATTGGAAATTTTTTAGAATACAATAGTGGGCGATCAAACCAACCGCCATTACTGGATCCAAAACAGGAATACCAGTAAACTTTTCGAGCTCTTTAGCAATCCCTATGCTTGAAAAACCCGTACATGCAAGTGCTATAACATTGCATCTAGCTTTTTCTAATTCCTTGGCAACGTCAAAAGCACTTTCTTGGATATCTTTTGTGAAAAGGTCGAGAGTAGAATTTACTTTTGCAGGTTTTTTATAATATATATTATGATTTGAAAAGATATCTTTCATAACTGTCGGTAATTCTTCAGAAATACCTATTACCCCAATTCTTTCTCCATAAGACAATGCAAGCGAAGCGACCACACTTCCAGCTCCAAAAACAGGGATGGAAAGGCATTTTCTAAGTTCCTTAACCCCGGGATCTGCTGCACAGCTCATAATAACTAGGTTAACCTTGTCCTCTTGTTCTAATCTTTTCCCTAATCGTAAAATCTTAGGAATGGCAAGCTTTTCTGTTTCATCGTCATAGATTCCAAATGGTTGATCAGGAATAGACTTCGAGAGCACCTCCAGATCGGGAAAATACTTTTCAATTAGCCTACCATGTTTATTAAGTTTCTCTTCGTCATTAAGAGTAATTACTCTTATTAGGCCGATTTTGACTTGCATTTTTTCACTCTATGCATTTAAAAAGTCAATAATTGTTCCTAAATAAACCTTTGTTGCAGCTATAATATCATCAATTTTTACCTTTTCATTGAAAGAATGTATTCCTTTAAGCAAAGAAGGGCCAAACTGAACAGTAGGTGTACCAGCTTTTCTAAAGAACTTAGCATCAGAAGAAGCCCATTGATATGTCATATCTAGATTTTTATTTTCAATCTCTCTAAGATTCTTTTTAAGAGTTTGGACTACTCTTGATGAGATTGAGGTGTAATTAGGTTCGCCTCTTTCGATAATCTCAATATTCATGCTAACTTCATCTTTAATAATCTCTTGCATAACACTTATAACTTCGTCTGTACTTATGCCAATAGGTACTCTCATATCCCATATCATTTCAGCCATTGGCGGGACAATATTAGGTGCGTCCCCGCCTTTTATCATTCCTATGTTTACAGTGACATGATCGAGTACATTTGCAATCTCAGGATTGTTATAACTTTTTGAAATATGCTCTTTAGAGATTTCCATAACCACCTTGGCGTCATCAGGTATATTAGACTTCATTGATCTTATTCTGTCAGCCTTTTGAACTACCCTTATTAGTTTCAGAATGGCATTATCACCAACGTAAGGAGCTAAACTTCCATGGGCAGATTTTCCTCGTGCAATAAACTTGACCCAGAGATTTCCTTTTTGTCCAATAGTAGCCTCTCCGTCTCCAGAACTCGAAGGTTCAGCAATTATACATCCATCACCAGCAAGCAGATCTTTATGTTCTTCGAGCAACCAGTGTGAACCATATTTCCCTCCGGTTTCTTCGTCAGACACAATTATTAGCCTCACTGTGCCATTTAATTTGTCTTCAATTTGTTTTACAAGTGCAATGGCATACATTATTCCTGCGACTCCTGACTTCATATCACTTGCACCTCTTCCAAAAAGAAGACCATTTTTCACTTCACCTCCAAATGGGTCAAACTCCCACCTTGATCTATCACCAGTTTGAACTACATCAGCATGACCATTTAAAATTATTAAAGGATTACCTTTTCCTACTTCCGCAATAATGTTGGGCTTAATTGAATCAGCTGAAAGAATTTTTAAATTATTTACACCATTTTTACGGAGCCAACTTTCAATAAAAGACATAATTCCTCTTGTATCTCCAGGAGGATTCTCTGAATGGATTTTAATTAAATCCGAAGCAAGTTTAATTATTTTTTCTTTTTCTAATTCGCATCTATTTATCAAATTTAACTTATCGTCTTCCATATCATCTTTCTCCTATCTATAAAGTTTTGGATCCATTGCATCTCTAAGGCCATCACCAAAGAAGTTAAAAGCAAGAGTAGAAACAAAAATAGCAAACCCCGGCCACCAAACCAGCCAAGGCGCAGAAATAAGATACGCCTGCGCTCCATTAAGCATGTTTCCCCAGCTTGGCGTCGGTTCTCTTATTCCGACTCCAAGAAATGAAAGCGAAGCCTCTGTTATTATATTTGCAGAAACAGCTATCGTCATTGTAACAATAAGAGGAGCCAAAATATTGGGAAGAACTTGAACAGCGACGATTCTTCCGGTAGATAAACCAATAGCATGTGAAGCTTGTATAAAATCTTCATTTTTTACTTTCAGGGTTTCTCCTCTTACAAGTCGTGCTCCTTGCATCCATCCAAAAGCACTTATAATAAGTATTATTGTGAATAAAGATCCTCGTATTACCGCAGAAAGAACGATCATTATTGGGAGAATAGGTATCGAAAGCATTATATCCGTGAATCTCATTAAAAATTCGTCAATTCTACCTCCAAAGTACCCACCTATCGCTCCAATCAAAAAACTAAATAGTCCGTCTAAAAGACTACAGAATATGCCTACAAAAAGTGAAATCCTTCCACCATATAAAAGTCTTGACCAAACATCTCTTCCCATGCTGTCAAACCCTAAGATATGCCCAGGCCCAGGTGGTGCAAGCTCTACTCTTTCTGACCATGGAACTGAAGGTATATATGTATAGGGATCGTTGCCAAAAGAGAGAGGCTTTGCAAGGACTGTCATCGCAATAATTATAAGCAAAAATATAAAAGAGATCGTTGCTATACGGTGTTTTCTAAGTTTTTTAAAAACAATTCTCCAGTAACTATAAGTTTCTCCTGTTTTTACATATTCTATAGTTTCTTCCTGTGCCACCTAAACCTCTCCTATTGATATCTTATTCTTGGGTCTAATATCGCATACAGAATATCTGCGATAAAGCTCCCTAGAATTGTAAATATTGAAAGGAATAGAATTGCTCCCATTGCAACAAAGACGTCTTGAGACATTGTGGCGTCATACGTCAAACGTCCTAGGCCTGGTATTGCGAATATGGTTTCTGTTATTGTTGCTCCTCCCACCAGAGCAGGAAAAGAAAGACCAAAATATGTTACAAGTGGCAAGATTCCATTTCTAAAAATATGTTTATAAATCACTTTTCTTTCACTCAATCCTTTTGCTCTTGCAGTTCTTATATAATCCATATTTTTAACCTCGAGCATTGAAGATCGAGCATATCTTAACCAACGACCTATTTGAAATAGTACGAGGACAGTTACAGGTAAAACTAGATGCAATGCATAATCAAAAAGTTTCCTAAACCAAGGAGCCTGAGAAAAATCAACTAAATTATTACCTACATTCAAAAATATACTATGAACCTCTCCAGTTGGAAACACTCTTAGTTTATAGGAAAAAAAATACAACAGGATTAAGCCAAACCAAAATACTGGCATGGACATGCCAAAAAACGAGAAAAAAGTTACTACATAATCTGTTTTTGAATATTGATGAAGAGCGGAATAAATTCCTAAAGGTATCGATAAGATTATTGCAATTAACATCGATAGTCCCGATAAAACCAATGTAATTGGAAGTTTCTGAATTATTAAGTCTGTAGTTGTTGTTCCTATTATGCTTGTAGAAAATCCCCCTCTTAGCGAGGGGGATAAAATTGACTTTAACCAATAAAGAAATCTAATAGGCAATGGCTCATCCCAATGCCAAAGATGAAGTAATCTCTGAATATCTGCTTTTGTCACTCCGGGCATTTGCATCATTGATGCAAAAGGATTTCCCATTGCAGAAACCAGAGCAAAATTTGCAAAAGAAATAACCAATAGAAGTGGGATGAGGAGTAGAAGGCGCCTTATTAGATATCTTCTCATTTACTTTTCTTTATACCAGTACATTAAGTTCCAGGTTCCAACAATAGCTCCATCTACTGGATAATTAAATCCAACAACTCCTTTTCTTACAATCGCCACAGAAACGAAGAAGTTTAAGTATACCTCGGGTACTAGTTCATAGACTCTTGCCTGTAGATTTTTTGATGCCTCATATAGCTTTTCTTTGTCGTAGAAATTATCGTTTCCTATTATAGTCCATTTGTCGAGCTCTGAGTCCTTTATCCTCGAAAAGTTTTCACCTGCCCATCCTTTTTCTGCCGTTGGAACACTTGAAGAGTTATAAGTTGGATAGTCAATTACATCTGGAGGAAGCGTAGGATGTGCAAAGATTGTGCCTTGAGATTTTACATATACCATATCATCCCACATTACTGCCCAGGTTTTTGGTAGATAATAAACATTTATTCCAAGATTGTCTTTCCAATACTTAGAACAAAATTCTATTTCTTGAGCTCTAACTTGGTTTCCAGCAGCCCCTTCTATAGTTATTTCCACCGTTTTCCCATCAGGGTTTATTAAATTACCATTTTTATCCCATGTGTAACCAGCATCTTTTAATATTTCTTTTGCTTTTGTAGGATTATATTTATATTTACCTATTAAACTTTTGTTAAATGCTGGACTCATTTGTGATATATACCCTTCTGCCACTTGCCTTTTACCCATAAAAATCTTTTGGGAAAGAAGGTCTCTATCCAGTGCATATAACATTGCTTGTCTAAGTGTTTTATCTTTAAGTATTGGATCCTCAGTATTTAATGTTATATGCTCCATATAATAAGAAGGAATGTAATAGAAGTTAAAACTGTTTTTTAAACCTTTTTGTTCAGCAGAGTAAGCTTGTGGCACTTCAATACCTAATCCAGGAACAGTAAAATCAAGTTGTCCAGTTAAAAGTTGGAGTAACATAGTGTTTTGATCCGGAATTATGTGAAATACTATATTATCAAAAAGTGGTTTTCCAGCCCAATAATTTTCATTTCTCTTAAGATAGATATAGCCACCTTTTTTCCATTCAGCAATTTTGTAAGGACCAGCATATACTGGGTTATTGTTAAAGTCACACGTATTTATATCAGCCGGGTTTTTGTCAAAAATGGGTTTAAGAATATGAGCAGGATATACTTCAGCAGCATCACCAAATACAGCTCCAAGAGGCCCATAAACTGCCCATGGTGTTAAGCTTTTCCAATATACAATAATTGTGTATGGGTCTGGTGTTTCTATCTTATCAATCATCGGTATAACACCCTTGTTTGAAACTTGAACCTGAGGATTAGTTCTCATTTGATAAGTAAACAAATAATCCTCTGCAGTTAAGGGTTCTCCATCTGACCACTTAACACCTTTTCTAAGTTTCCAAATAGTTTTCATGGTTTTTGTAGCCGAATCTATTTGCCAAGTTCCATCTTTAGCGTTTGGTATGTATTCTGCTCCAATGGGATATACGCCACCTGAGGGAGTAACGCCAACTGCTCCCTCTCTCATTGGCCACAAGACAGCTGTAGTTGCTGTAGTAAACCAGAGCATCTTGAAGAGTGTTTTAGGTTCCTGTGTGATTCCAATATTGAGCGTTCCACCTACTACTGGCGGTTTAAGAACCATGTAAATTGAATATGCACACTCCGCTCTAGATGCGGTACTTTTAGGTCTAATGTTCATACTATTATCCCATTTCAGGATCTGAAGTTCAGGTTTAACAGCTAAAGTTGTAGCACCTTTTGCCCACGAGGAGATTTCTCTTTCATCATTCGAAAAAGTAGCTATAACAAGATTTGGGTCATTTGCAATATTTTCTTTACCTAAGACTCGGATTAATAGAACGGCAAGTTGTTCTCTCGTGATAGAATCGTTGGGGCCGAAATTACCGTTTGTATATCCTTTTATATAACCTGCCTTTGCGGCAGCTTCTATAAATCCATAAGACCACATATCTCTTGACACATCTTTAAATGTTTGTTTTGAAGGTTTATATTCGCTTAAACCCTCTGCTATAGTAATCATCTTAGCAAATTGTTCTCTAGTAACTCCTTGTTCGGGTTTGAAACTTCCATCTGGAAAACCAACTACAATCTTCTTTGACACCAAATACTCAATCTCTTTTTTTGCCCAATAATCTTCAGGAACATCAGAAAATCCCCCAGTCAGCGATGCTACTGGTCTAACTGTTAAAAGGGCCAGAAGTAAAGAAAAGATCAATAGAAACGACAAAAATTTTTTCATTTCTTATTGCCTCCTTTTAAGAAGATTTAAACTACTTTTCGAAGTTTTTTCTCTTTGCCCTCCTATAAAATTAATTTAAATTTTAGTTAATTCAATATAAATTATATTTAAAAATTTCAAAATTTCAAAATTTCAATTTTAGTTGCTGTTTATTTAAAGATGTTGGAAAAGTACTGTTTGGTGTGCTGTCTCAAGACAATAAATCTTGCACACTATACCTAATGGATCTCGTAAATGGCAATAGGGCAAAAATTAAAGATGGATTTGAAGATAACATTCTAAATTATGAAGTTTCTAAAGGTGAGCATGGCATTTTAATTAAGTCACTATCTGGTAATGGCACTTTGAAATACTATTTATTCAATGGAAAAGAGAAGTTTTTAGGTTTGCAAAATGCCTTGAAATCTCAAGTGAAATTTGCAACATATTTTTCGTAAGGTATTGTGTTGGAGGGGATTCTAACCCTCTATATTATTAGAAATGAGATAAATGTTTCCATCTAATAAAATTGGTGTTTGAGATTGTAATTCGATAAGACAAATATTGTTTTCCATTTCTTATTCTAAAAGTATCTTTTCCATTTCATCGATAAAGGAGGAAAGCGAGACTCCCCCCTTCCGCACCAAACCTTGTCAGAGTATTTAAATCGTTCCTTAATTCGCATATTAGAATTTAGTGCCAGCCACCGTGCTCTAGTTTTTTTGGAATTTGCAATTTCTATTTATTTTGTAAAAAAGTATAATATATTATGTAGTGAATTTGTATAAAAAAAGAGAGAGGTGGTAAAAATGGCTAAGGTGAAAATTAGTCCATTAATAAGCGACCAAAATGAACTGCTCGAAAAAATCAACGAGTTAGTACATTCTTTAAATTATCAAAAAAAATTGAATAAAGCGCTCAAACAACACAACCAGCACCTTAAGAAAACTTTAGAGCGAACAATAGCCATAATGGTAAAAGTTGCCGAGATGAAAGATCCTTACACGGTTGGGCATCAGGCAAGAGTTTCCCAATTAGCAACTGCTATTGCAAAGAGAATGAATTTACCTGAAAAAAAGGTAGAATCAATAAGAATTGCCTCTCTTATCCATGATATTGGTAAAGTCAGTGTACCTTCTGAAATATTAAATAAGCCAGGTAGATTAACCAATTCTGAATATGCTTTGGTTAAGACCCATCCTGAAATTTTTTATAAATATATAAGAGATACCGATTTTCCAGTAAAGGTGGCTGATATTATTTTGCAGCACCACGAAAGGATAAATGGATCTGGTTATCCAAAAGGTTTAAAAGACGACCAAATTCTTCTTGAGGCTAAAATAGTGGGTGTAGCAGATGTCGTTGAGAGTATGAATTCAAAAAGACCTTATAGAGATGCGCTTGGGATGGACAAGGCCCTGGATGAGATTTCGAAAAACGATGGTGAACTTTACGATCCTGAGGTAGTGGAGGTTTGTAAAAAACTTTTAAAAGAAAACGGCTTTAAGTTTGAAGAAGTGGTGAATAATCATCCTTATTAGCACTTTTTTGGAAGCAATTTAATACATTTTTATATAATTTGACTATCTTTTTTGCCGGATTCACAATTCTTAATTGATTGTATCAAACCAATTGAACTTGCTACGAAAAGTTATATCGCAACTTTTGATAACTTTTTCAGAACGCTGTTTCTATACCGTTAAACGATTAACCACTATTATTCAACCATCAGCCCCTTTCTTTTTATCCAGTTTGTCCCATCAGGGGTAATTAGCAGCACATCAATTGGCCCCCCAACGGTCTTTGGTCTTGCCTGAAATCTCATTGTATCAATTGTTGTTTTTACTGCATATACTGCGAAGTCAATTGCATCTTGAAGGCTCATTATATCCCATATAACCTGAGGCTTTGGGACCTGTTTCAGATCTCCGGTATTATCCTTCATCCAGGCTGGCTGAAGGATCTCTGTAATGATGTCGCTTTCTCCGCCCCAGCTTGCTCCATAAAGTATCTGGTCTTTTTCTTTTACGTAGTTTAATCTCTTCAGTTCCGCTCTTTTTATATTGCAATGGTAAACGTAAGGAGTGCTGATTTTTCCTCTCTTTTTGTAACCTGCAATATGAAACGATGTGTCAGCCAATGGAAAATTTCTTTTGAAAAAATTGAGTAGTTTTTCGGCGATACTTTCCACATCGTCATTTTCGGTTAAATCCTCTTCTTCGAATGTTTTTAGGTGGAAATCAGTTCCCATTTTTCCAAGAAAAGCCTCTCCAAATGTGCTTATCCCAACCTGTGAGCTTTCAAGTAAAAACGTTTTGTACACATAATCAGAACTTACAATCGGTATGGGAGGATGGTCCTTTGCGCTTTCTTCCACCCTCTGTATGCCTATTGTTTGCCTGCTGTCGGATGCCATTACAATCCCGCCAGGTATGTAAACTGTTATTACAAATGACATTTCAAACCTCCTTTAACCTTTTGTAATCTGTATTCTTCTCAACAGATTAATGTGATTTTGTTAAATAATCAACTTGCTTTTTGGTAAGTTTATCTATTTTTATTCCATAAGAATCAAGCATTGTCTCAGCAACTTGCAAATCCACTTCCTCTGGCACTTCGTAAACTTTATTTTCAAGTTTTCTCTTATTTTTGAGAATATATTCAACAGAGAGTGCCTGCAGTGCAAAAGACAGATCCATAATTTCGATTGGATGCCCATCTGCACATGCAAGGTTTACGAGCCTTCCTTCTCCGAGCACATAAATTTTGTTTTTATTGTTAAGTCTATACTCTGTGATATTTTTTCTTACCTCTTTCTTATTGACTGCAATTTTTTCAAGTTCATCCATCTTGATTTCCACGTTGAAATGTCCTGCATTTGCAAGAACCGCTCCGTCTCTTAACAATTCAAAGTATCTTGCATCTATGACATTTGTATTTGCAGTACAGGTGATAAAAATTTCTCCAATTTCACATGCATCCTTCATAGGAAGCACGGTGAATCCGTCCATATATGCCTCAATTGCCCTTATCGGGTTAACTTCGGTTACAGATACTCTTGCGCCAAGTCCTTTCGCCCTCATTGCAACACCTTTTCCCACCCAACCGTATCCTGCAATAACTACATTTTTACCGGCAATGTTCATATTTGTTGTCCTTATAATTCCATCCCACGTTGATTGCCCCGTACCATATCTATTGTCAAACAAATATTTGCACTGTCCGTTATTTACAGCGACAACTGGAAACTTTAGCCTTCCCTCTTTTTCAAGTGCTTTATCTCTTATCACGCCTGTTGTGGTTTCTTCACAGCATCCAACGATATCTTTTAGTAATTCTTTCCTCTTTGTATGCACAAGGCTTACCAGGTCTCCCCCATCGTCAATTATAATGTGAGGAGTTATATCAAGAATTTTGTTGTAATTTTCCCAGTACTCTTTTTCTGTTTCCCCGTATTTTGCAGATACAATTACCCCTCTTTTTGAAAGTGCCATTGCAACGTCATCCTGTGTTGTTAGCGGGTTTGAGCCAGTTATAGCAACCTCTGCCCCTCCCTCATGAAGTATATATGCGAGGTTTGCGGTTTTTGCTTCAAGGTGCAGTGCAATACTAATTCGCACTCCTCTGAATGGCTTCTCTTTCCTTAATCTATTTTCTATTGTTTTTAAAATCGGCATATGTTTCATTGCCCATTCCATTTTTAAAGTACCTTCATCCATTTTCGTCTCCTTTTTAATTCTAAGGATTTTTATGTTTTTTAAAAACTTGAAAAATTTATATACCCTTGATTACCATTTAAATAAGATTAAAATATATATAAAATATAAATAAAGGAGAATATTAAGTTTGGACATACTTCATACAATTGATAACAAACTAGGTAAAGAACTGTTTTCTGGGGGCAATATATGAGTGAAATGCCACGGCTAAAGATAGGTGATTTAGAGGCCCGTATACCAATTATCCAGGGAGGTATGGGCGTTGGTGTTTCTTTATCGAGTTTAGCTTCAGCCGTTGCAAATGAAGGAGCAATTGGAATTATTTCTTCTGCAGGAATTGGTATGTTAGAGTCGGACTTTGCTAAAAATTTCAGAGAAGCTAACGCAAGATCCCTTAGAAAAGAAATAAGAAAAGCAAAAGAGATGTCGAAAGGCATCATTGGCGTAAACATAATGGTAGCCCTTTCAGATTATGACGATCACGTAAATATTGCAGTGGAGGAGGGAGTCGATCTCATTATTGCAGGGGCAGGACTTCCTCTTAAAATACCAGAGAAAATTTTACAGGATAAAATTGGAAAGAATAGTACAAAATTTGTCCCTATAGTTTCCTCAGGAAGAGCTGCGGAACTTATCTTCAGATATTGGGCGAAGCATTATGATTTAATACCAGATGCCGTAGTCGTTGAAGGCCCGCTGGCTGGTGGGCACCTTGGATTTAAAAAGGAACAGATTAATAACCCTGACTATGCCTTAGAAAAGATAGTTCCCGATGTTATTTCTGTAATGAAAATTTACGAGCAACGTTTCGGAAAAAATATTCCTGTAATTGCTGCGGGTGGTATATTTACAGGAGCAGACATTTACAGGTTTCTTCAGTTAGGAGCAAGTGGAGTTCAGATGGCCACGAGATTCGTTGGAACTTACGAGTGCGATGCTTCAATAGAATTTAAAGAGGCTTATATAAAAAGTAAAAAAGAGGATATATTTATAATTGATAGTCCTGTTGGCATGCCGGGGCGAGCAATCAGGAATAAATTTTTAGACGACGTAAATCAGGGAATTAAAAGACCAATCAATTGTCCCTGGAAATGTTTGAAGCCGTGTGATTATGCTAATTCTCCTTATTGTATTGCACTTGCATTGACTAACGCCAAGAAAGGATATCTTGAGAATGGTTTTGTTTTTGCCGGTGCAAATGCGTATCGCGTAAAGAAGATAATTTCCGTAAAAGAACTTATCGAAACTTTACAAAAAGAATATGATGAGGCATCATCTGATGAATCCTGTAAATCTCTTAATAAATGAGTTTGATTTTTTTATAATTAGGCTATAAATTATAATTGAAATATGAAAAAGAATAAAGTTAGGATAAAGCAAAAGAAACACGTCGAAATAACTCGCAAAATTAATTTCAGATTTGTCATCGTCTTGCTCTCGTTAGTACCTGTATTTTTTTCTGCTCTTTTCCAGGGAGGTTATTTCCCCTGGGAAACGTATCTAACTTTCCTTCTTGCACTCCCGGCTATTTTTCTATTTTTGTTTATGAAATTTAACTCTCCCGAAGGCTTAAGAAAAAGCGGTGCTGATAGAGGCTTGTTTATTTTTCTTTTAGTCACATTTGTCTCTTTATTCTTCACAGTTTATTTTCATACAACCCTTACAGAATTTTTTAAAGTTCTCGTATACCTTTCACTTTTTTATATCATTCTTAACTGTGTTGAAAGCGAGAAAGATATCGGTCTTATTCTTAATTCAATCCTCAGTCTTTCATTTGTGCTTTCTTTGCTGGGCATTCTTGCAAATATCGGCCAGAGACTTAACTTAAGCGGGTCTTTTTTTGATTTTCTTTCAAGAAATGGTTTTACTCAGGGTGGAAGAATTGCCTCAACACTTCAATATTCAAATACATTTGCGGCTTTCATTATTCTTCCTTTCTTTATCTCGTTTTCCTATTTCATCATGCAGAAGAATTTGCTGAAAAAGGTTCTTTATTTAGCTTTGTCTTTGATGTTTCTTATCACTTTTGCATTAACCGAATCGAGGGGTGCATTAATTGCACTTGTCATAGCAATTTTGATTTATATTCTGTTCCTTAAAGGAAAAGATAAGAAATTCAGTCTTATTTCTTTTGCCATATTAATCGGGGCAGTTCTTATAGTTGTCCTTGTAAAACAAGACATTTTTCTTCCTATATTCAGGAGCTTTGCAGCGAGGCTCAAAGGGTTACTTTCTTTCTTTCAGGGCAAATGGGAGGAATCTCTTGGTGATAGAGTTATTATGGTAAAGGATAGCTTTCATATCCTTAAGGATAAACCTGTTCTTGGCACGGGTAACGGTACTTACCAGTATGTTTATGCAAAATACCGTACAATTTATTTCTTCTCCAAGTTTCCTCACAGCATTTTCTTTCAGATTCTTGATGAGCTGGGTATCCTTGGAGGGGTAGCATTTGTTTACATGATTTTCAGTTTGTTCAAAAAAGGGTTTCAAATCGTCAGGACAAATTATACTGCAATATCAGTGGGACTCTATGCAGGCCTTGCAGGATTATTCTTGCATGCACTTGTTGATTTTGACTGGTCGCTGATGTTTATGCCTTTAATCTTTTTTTATCTCTTTTCTCTACTTCTTTCAAACAGCAAAAAAGAGTATTTTGTCCTCAAATGTCCCATGATTGGAAGAATGCAATCAAAAAAACAGCCTGTAGGAGATTTTAAGGCTGTTGATACAGGAAAGATATTGACTAAAAGGATAAGAGTTTCTGGATTCATTTTTATTTCAATTCTTCTTGTTGTGTTTTTGTTTCAATTTTTTGGAGCATATTTTGACTTCAGGGCAAGCGCAAGCATCGGTAAACTTCAGTGGACAGAGACTGTTTCAATGTATAAAACTGCTGTTGCTCTTGACCCCTTAGCTTCTGAATATCATTACAACCTTGCTAATTTTAACTTTACTTATCTTGTTCCTGCTGCCCCAGATCCCACTCAGTTTGTCCAGGAAGCAGTTTCTTACTATGAAGCTGCAATAAAACATTGCCCAGAATTTTTTCTTTACCATTTTGGACTGGGTAAGTTATATCTTCAAACGAGTAACAACAAAGCAATAGATGAATTTATAAAAACCGTGCAACTAAACCCACTTGATTCAGGAGCTCATGCAACTCTTGGATTTGCCTACTTGAAGTTAAAAAAAGATACAAGTATGGCAAAGATTCAGCTTGAGGAAGCCCTAAGACTTGATGATAAAAATCCCGATGCTTACCTCGGATTTGGCAGTCTGTACGAAGAGCAGGGAGAACCCGACAAAGCATTAGAAAACTACCAACTCGCTATTAAATATAACAATCAAAGTGCGTATGCTTATTACAGGGCTGGTGTAATTTATGAAAACAAAGGTATGTTGCCTGAAGCAGTGCAAAGCTTGTTCTGGGCGGTAAAATACAACCCTCAACTTGCTGAAGCAAAAACAGAATTTGAAAAATATGCACCAATTATTACAATTGCAAAACCAGAGAACGGAGAAATAATTAAAGTTGGCACAACTTACGAAATAGACTGGCTGCCGTCAAACAATAACAATGTAGAATATTATAATATTGTCCTTATTCCCAAAACGGGGGAATGGACTGAGGTAAAATCGAATATACCAACAGGAACACTCTCGTATAAATACGAAGTACCCGCTGGTTTAGAGCCGGGAGAATACAGTTTCCGTATCTATGCAATGGCCCCCAAATTTATGCAGGGAAAATTTGGCGACTGGCTATCTTATGAAGAAGTACAGATTAATCTTACCAAATAAATTTTTTATTTCTTCTGTCTTTTTGCACTCTTTTCCTTGCGAAAGCAAGTCGACCTCAGGGAGCGTGAGAATCTCGTTGTTTATCCGTTTTTTGTCATTCTGAGGGAGCTTTGTCACCCTGAACTTGATTCAGGTAATGTCACTCTGCTCTTCTCTGTCATCCTGAATTTATTTCAGGATCTCCATTAAAAGAGGAGTTGCCGAAACGAGTTCGGCATGACAATGAGGGAGTCATTCCGCACTCTTTTCCTTGCGAAGCAAGTGGCACCTCTTCTTTTGTCATTCCGCAATCTTTCCCTTGCGAAAGCAAGTGGAGTACAACAACTGAAGAATCTCGTCTTTATCCTTTTTCTTTTGGGAATCATTTTCTCTTGATATTTTTGTAAATCTTTGTATAATTTATTC
>Ga0315281_10001286_pt1 | contig 36881 bp, 36 predicted proteins | sample YL17G07_0_MG_FD_204540 | JGI IMG/M metagenome (GOLD analysis project Ga0315281, IMG submission 204540) | Sediment microbial communities from Yellowstone Lake, YNP, Wyoming, USA - YL17G07_0 | ecosystem: Environmental > Aquatic > Freshwater > Lake > Sediment | place: USA: Wyoming | collected...
GAGATATCCCGGGACGACAAGGACAGGAAGCGGCGCTGCGGTGACGAATAAGCATATGCGTCTTCAGAAGCAGATGGTGAAAGATCGGGAATTGGCGAAACGGGTGAAACAGATTCACAACAAACTTGTTAGTGTATAGTGAAGGTCTGACCCTGTGTTTCCTAACGCCACTGACCCTGTGTTTCCTAACGCCAGAGATAAACGTCCACTCTGAGGAGCGCCACAGGACCCTGCCCTCCCTCCTGGTCTAAGTCAATCCGGGCAGGCACTGCACTGGACCTGCATCGCCAGATAGAGCGGCTGAGCCTATCCTCACCGGTCTGAAGATTTTTAAGGCCGAGGGCGAAGCAGCCTGTATTAGGAACCCAGATTGAATAAAGCTCATAGGGGACGCGCTCATCGTAAGTGAGATCAGTGTCGCGGTAGTACCAGATTGGCGGCTGCTTGTTTGCTCCTATACAGCCGGCGCAAAAGCCGTATTTATATATTGGTTGCCCGCCGCTATTGCGGATGTTAACGGAGAGGGCATTCCGGTTGCTCCCGAAAACGATCGCGGTGGTGCTCACCTTGAGCGGCCTTTCCGGGACGGGGCGGCCCTGTAGTGCCCATGCGCATGAACCATAGAACCATAAGACATAATCGGACACCGGTTTCCCCAAAAAGATTTTAGCGGGAGGCCGTGCGGGAGACGCCATTGACTGTGCGGCGCTCCATCCCGCCGCCCCATCGCTCCAGTCCTCGGAATAGACGAGCTGCCACTCCGCGGCGCACTCAGAGCTCCCGAGAATTATTGCCACAATTATCACTAGCGGGACCACGAACGACATGCACAATCTATTTTTTATGAACATGACCCCTCGCTTTCTGCAGCGCTGATTATGATGTGTGGCGCTCGAACTCACCGACAATTACCTATACGATTAACGACACCGTACTGACAGATTGGCCCCGCCAGGCCCGCTCGGAAAGAATGGGTGATGAGGGGATGCGCCGGGTATCGCTACGCAGCCTTGACGACCTTGCCGGCCTTGAGGCAGCCGGTACATATCAATATTCTTTTGGGCTTCCCGTTGATCAGGGCGCGGACGGTTTGCAGGTTGGGCATAAAGCGGCGCTTCGCGACGCCCGTGATGCGTCGGCCAACGCCGCCTTTGATCTTCGCGAGGCCGCGTCTCTTCATCTTTCTCCCGGCTGCCGGATGTTTCCCGCAGATTTCACATATTCTGGACATGGTCGAACTCCTCTTTTCGGATTTTAGATCGCTGATGATAGACTGAAATGGCGAATTGTGCAATACTTTTCTCGGAGACGGGGCAAGGGATCAGTTATGGGGTGTTTCTACCCCCCACCCTGACCCTCCCCCTCAAGGGGGGAGGGGAATAAGATTTAATTACACCCCGTAACTGAGAAGGTGTGAAAAAATCCGGTCTGTCGCTTCCGCATGTGTAACCCATCGTGTAGGGGCTTGATTTATCAAGCCCGTAACGCGGGTCGGATGAATCCGACCCCTACAAAAAAGGGGCGGGAGGCAATTTTTTCACACCTTCTGAGGGATTACGAGGCGGGGTTTCCCAGCCGGCTGATAGAAGACACGCGCGAGATAACAATCATCATGCGGGATTTGAGCAAAATAAAGGCGCAGTACGTAAAGGGAGTGGGCCCGAGGCGCGCCGACATGCTCCATGCGCTCGGCATTCAGAGCGTTCTCGACCTGCTCCAGCATTACCCCCGGCGCTATGAAGACCGGAGACAGATCCGGCGGATCGCACAGCTTGAGCCCGGAAGGGAAGAAACGGTACAGGGGAAGGTGCGCGCGATCGGCGCTAAGAGAGTGAGCAGGGCACTCACCATCGTCCAGGCCGCCGTGAGCGACGGCACCGGCACCGTGTATGCAACCTGGTTCAACCAGCCGTACATGCGGTCCCGGTTCAAGGTCGGGCAGGAGCTGATCCTCACCGGCAAGGTGCAGCGTCGTGGGCAGCTGGAGATTCTTTCGCCTGAATTTGAGATACTGAGCGGGCAGAGCGATGACCTGCTTCACACGGGCCGCATCGTACCCCTCTATCCATTGAGCGAGCATCTCACCCAGCGAACAATGAGGCGGATTATCTTTGCCTGCCTCGAGAGCTATGCCGAATCCGCTCCGGAACTGCTTGATCCCGCGCTGAGAACCGAAGTTGGCCTCTGCCAGGTCTCGGAATCGCTCAAGAGTATTCATTTTCCGGAGAGCCCGGCAGCGCTGGAGCAGGCGAGGAGGCGGCTGGTGTTCGATGAGTTCCTCTCGATGCAGCTCGCGATTCTTCTGAAAAAGAAACAGCTCGCAGAGATTCCCGGCTCGTCTAAAAAAGCTGGTGATCTTGTCCACCGCTTTCTGAAATCGCTCCCGTTCACGCTCACCCGCGCGCAGGAAAGAGTAATTGCAGAAGTGCGCGCTGATATGGAGCGATCACATCCCATGAACCGTCTCCTTCAGGGAGATGTGGGATCGGGGAAGACCATAGTCGCGGTCGTCGCGTTGCTCATTGCCCTCGATGCGGGCTACCAGGGCGTGCTCATGGCGCCTACGGAGATACTCGCAGAGCAGCACTGGAGGACCCTCGGCGCGCTGCTCTCCACCCTGGGCATCACGCCCTCCCTCCTGATAGGAGAGATGAGCCCGGCTGAGAAGGCTGTGGTGTATGAAGCCGGGCGCTCCCATGGACCATTGATCGTGGTGGGGACGCACGCAGTGATTCAGAAAGGAGTGGAGTTCTCGCGGCTCGGCATAGTGATCGTGGACGAGCAGCACAAATTCGGAGTCTCCCAGAGAGCCCGCCTTAAGTCGAAGGGAGAGAATCCTGATTTCATGATCATGACCGCCACGCCCATCCCCCGGACGCTCGCGCTCACGATCTATGGCGACCTGGATGTTTCAGTGCTCGATGAGATGCCGCCCGGCCGCGGGACCGTCACGACGCACTGGGTTCCGCCGGAGAAGATAGGGGAGGCGTATGGCTTTGTCAGAAGCGAGGCGCTCAAGGGGCGCCAGGCGTACATCGTGTATCCGCTCATCGATGAGAGTGAAAAACTCCCCCTCAGCGCCGCGAGCAACATGGCGGAACGGCTCAAGGGGGAACAGTTTCGCGATCTGAGCGTGGGACTGATACATGGCAGAATGAGCCGCGAGGAGCGGGAGGGCGTGATGAGCAATTTCCGTGCGGGTCGCATCCAGGTCCTGGTTGCAACCTCTGTGATTGAGGTGGGGCTTGATATACCGAGCGCGTGCATCATGCTGGTCGAACACGCCGAACGATTCGGCCTTTCTCAGCTTCACCAGATGCGGGGGAGGATTGGCCGGGGCGGCGAGCGATCATACTTTCTCTTCAGCGGGCAGCCCGCGACCGATGAGGGCAGAAAGAGGCTTGAGGCGTTGTGCGCGACGAACGACGGTTTCCGGATCGCCGAAATGGATCTCGATCTCAGGGGGCCGGGCGAATTCTTCAGCGACCGGCAGCACGGCGGCCCCGACCTGAGACTGGCAAATCTCTTCAAGGACGAGGAACTACTGATGCTCGCCCGCGAAACCGGCGCACGCATTGCCGCCGAGGACCGGATGCTGAAAATGGAATCGCACCGTTGCATGAGGGAGCTGCTCATAAAAAAGTACAGAGGAAAATTCTTCCTCGGGGTCACCGGCTAAGAACAGATTTAAGCGGTAAGGATTAAGCACTATGCAATACATTTAACCTGATCTATTCACCAACTTCTACGTTCAATGTTTTTATCCACGGATTGACACGGATTAGCACGGATTAATATAATAGCACCACAAATGTGTTTCATCAAAATCCGTGAAATCCGTGAAATCCGTGGATTCGATCGTTTCTCTCAAAGAACCTGTTCCATCGGCTAAATCCGTGGTTGCGTATTATTGTTCAGGAATAATTCAGGTTAAGGGCTTACTCCTTGTGACAACAGGATTAAGCGGTAAGGATTAAGCACTAAGCAATACATTAAAAGGCTTAATTCTTACTGCTATTTATTGGGATTTGGGGCTTGGGATTTGGGGTTTGGGATTTGGGGCTTGGGATTTGGGGTTTGGGATTTGGGATTTGTTTATGGTTCGGATTATCGCAGGCATATTTAAGAGCAGGAAGCTGTTTTCGCCTCATTCACGCGCTGTCCGCCCGACGGCTGACAGGGTCAAGGAGGCGCTCTTTCAGATAATCGCTTCATCCCTCGAGGGGGCCTCGGTGCTGGATCTTTACGCGGGGAGCGGGAACCTCGGGCTCGAGGCACTCTCGCGCGGGGCGGAGAGGTGCTGGTTTATCGAGCACGCTCCCGCGTGCTGCGCCGTGATCAGAAAGAACATCGAGTGCCTGGGGGTCGGCGCGCGCACGCGGGTGATGCGCATCGAGTGCACACGGGCGGTGAAGCTCCTCAGCGCGAGAGGCGAGCGGTTCGGCCTTGTGCTGGCAGACCCTCCCTACCATAAGTCGAAAGAGGGGAAGAGCGAATTTAAAAAGATATTGCGCACCCTGGAAAGGTATGATACGTTTGCCCCACACGCCATGGTCGTCATCGAACATTTTAAAAACGACCAGCTGCCACATGATCTCACACGGCTCAATCTTAAAATGCAGAGACGTTACGGTGACACGGCGTTGTCTTTTTTCGACGTGAGTGGCGAGGGGGGGATATTGGCAAAAGTTTAAAGCAGAAAGTGTACGATATGCCAGCTTCTATGGCGTGAACAAATTCTGGAGAGGAGAAGAAATGGCGCTCGCAATTTATCCAGGAAGTTTCGACCCCGTTACGTATGGACATGTCGATGTGATGGAGAGGGCGTTGAAGATATTCGGCCGATTGATCGTCGCGGTGGCCACCAACTCGGAGAAGCGCCCTCTCTTTTCAGTCGATGAGCGGCTCGAGATGCTGAGGACAATCGCCAAGGGCATGACGGCGGTTGAGGTTGACAGCTTCAGCGGTTTGCTCGTTGACTACGCGAAGAGCCGGGGGGCGAGAATCATCATCAGGGGATTGAGGGCGCTCTCCGATTTTGAATACGAATTCCAGATGGCTCTCACCAATCGCAAGATCTGTAGCGACATCGAAACGGTGTTCCTCATGCCGAGCGAGCAATATTCCTATCTCAGTTCCAGGATAATAAAAGAAATTGTCGCCCTCGGTGGGGACGTCACTGCTTTTGTCCCGGACATCGTTGCGGCAATGATCAGAAAGCATGGTCGAGAGTTGAGGGTTGATAGGTAACGAAGCGCCCTCACCGCTGGAGACGAAGTCTTCACCCACCGCGCGAGAGATACCTATGGGGCTCATCATCGAGGTCCAGAAAATACCGCCGGCAGGAATGCGCATCAGCGGCACTCTCGGTCCCGATGAGCTCGATCTTGAGTGCGAGGGAGTTACGATGGCGGGGGGGCTGGCGTATGATCTGAGCGTGGAGGTGGTGAGCGGCGAGCTTATCGTGAGAGGGCGGCTGCGCATGCCTCTCGAACTCATCTGCTCGCGGTGCCTGAGTGTATTCGAGACTGAAATCAGCGTGGATCGCTATAGCTTCAGCCAGGCAGTGAAGGAGCTGGAGATAATCGACTTGACGGCAAATCTCAGAGAGGATATTATAGTCGCCCTGCCCATCAAGCCGCTCTGCGCGCAGAAGTGCAAGGGGATTTGCGCCTACTGTGGCAAAGATCTTAATCTGGAGCGCTGTTCGTGCGCGCCCGGAAGTGGCGACGCGCGGTGGAGCGCCCTTGAGGAGCTCAAACTCCCTCCGGAGAACAAGGAATGACGACACCTAAAAGAAAACAGTCGAAGAGTCGCACGCGTAAGCGGAGGGCTCACCAGCGGCTCGATTGCGCCATCCCGGGACTCTGCCCTCAGTGCCATCAGCCGAAACCAATCCACCGCGCATGCCCGCACTGCGGCTACTACAAGGGCAAAAAGGTGATGGTGGTAAAACAAGAGTGAAACATGAAAATGGCGATTGATGCGATGGGGGGCGACCACGCCCCACGCGCCATCGTCCAGGGCGCCCTTGAGGCGATCGAGGCGAAGCCCGATCGGGAGATCATCCTCGTTGGCAGGGAGGATGAGCTCCGTGCGCAGGTCAAAAAACTCGGGAAGCCTGAACTCCTGGCTCACGTATCTTTCGTGCACGCCCCTGAGGTAATTGAGATGGGAGAGGAGCCGCTCAGCGGGCTGAGGAAGAAGAAACATTCTTCCATCGGCGAGGCAGCCAATCTGGTGAAGAAGGGAGAGGCCGGGGCGATGGTTTCAGCGGGCAATACCGGGGCGGTGGTGATGGCGACAAAACTCAAGTGGCGTTTCCTCAAGGGGATTGAGCGGCCGGGGATTGCGACCTACCTTCCCACGCCGTGGGGTGTTTCGCTGCTCATCGATGCGGGTGCGAATATAGACTGCAAGCCGGCGCACCTTCTCGGGTTTGCGATCATGGGAGATGCGTTCGCCCGCTTGATCCAGAAAAAGCAAAATCCGAAGGTCGGCCTGCTGAGTATCGGATCCGAAAGGACCAAGGGGGACGCGCTGGTCAAAGAAACATTCGAGCTCCTCGAGAAAGCAAAACTCAATTTTATCGGCAACGTCGAGGGCAGGGATGTCTACGGATACAAGGTGGATGTGGTCGTCTCCGACGGTTTTGTGGGCAACGTGGTGCTCAAATGCACGGAGGGGCTCGCCTGGGCGCTCATGAAGATGATTAGAGAGGAGGTGAGAAAAAATCTCTGGAATAAGATCGGCGGTCTGATCCTCAAGAGGTCTTTCGCAAGTATTGCACGGAGGGGCGATTACACGGAATACGGGGGTGCCCCGTTGCTCGGGGTGAATGGGAATTGCATTATCTGTCACGGGAGTTCGAATGCGAAGGCGATCCGGAATGCCATCCGCGTCGCCGAGAGCTTTGTTCAGCATGGTGTGAATGAGTACATTATGCAGCGGGCCACTGAGAGCTGCGGGACACAGTGATTATATGAATTGCGCGCAGAGGTACGCAAAGGCAGTGTGATGAGCGACGCGAAGGTTGGTGTTATCGGCCTCGGATCCTATTTGCCGGAAAAGATACTGAGTAATGCAGATCTGGAGAAAATGGTTGATACCACTGATCAATGGATCGTCGAGAGGACCGGTATCAGGATACGGCATATCGCTCGCGATGACCAGGCTACCTCAGACCTTGCAATCGAAGCTTCCCGTCGGGCGCTCGCCGACAGCGGGTTGAGCGCGAATGCGCTCGATCTGATCATCGTCGCGACAGTCACCCCCGATATGTTTTTCCCCTCCACCTCATGCATTGTCCAGGAGCATCTGGGAGCGTTCGAGGCCGCCTGTTTTGACCTCAATGCCGCCTGCACGGGCTGGCTCTACGCACTGGATGTCGCGTGGCAGTGCATCCGGACGGGCAGGTACCGCAACGCCCTCGTGATTGGAGCTGAAAAACTCACCGCGATCACCGACTGGGATGACCGAAACACCTGTGTTCTTTTTGGCGATGGAGCCGGGGCGGCCATCCTCGGCCAGGTTGTGGACGGGAGCGAAATTATTTCGTCCTGCCTCGGGGCCGACGGGCGCTGGGGCAAGCTGTTGTACCTTCCCGGCGGCGGTTCTCGCACGCCGGCGTCCCATGCCACCGTGGATCAGCGGCTCCACTACCTGAAGATGGAGGGCAAGGAGGTATTCAAGCAGGCGGTAACCGCTATGGTGCAATCAGCGAAGTCCGCACTCGAACGCGCCCGGATGAGCGTGGAAGAGGTCACGTGTGTGATACCGCACCAGGCGAACCTGCGAATCATGCAGGCAGTCGCGAAGAAGATGGGTGTTCCCTTCGAGAAGCTTTACATCACGATTGATCACTGCGGCAATCTATCCGCGGCCTCCATCCCCATCGCGCTCGATGAGGCGGTGAAGAAAGGGAAGCTCGCGCGGGGTGATACCGTGCTCCTCGTCGCATTCGGCGGGGGTTTCACGTGGGGCGCGATGGTGGTAAGAATATAGAATCTGGAATGACAAATACCAAATGACAAATGTCAAAACATAAGGTTTTGTCATTTGAGTTTTGTCATTTGTCATTTTTATCAATAGGAGCACACATCATGTCTGATCCACAGAAGATTGCTCTGCTTTTCCCCGGCCAGGGTTCTCAGGAGGTGGGGATGGGCGGGGCAATTGCTGAACGATTCATCGGTGCGCGCGAACTGTTTGAAGAGGCCAACGGGATACTCGGGTTCAATATCAGCAAGCTCTGCGTCGAGGGGCCGGAAGATGAACTCACGTTGACCAAGAACAGCCAGCCGGCGATATTCATCACCAGCATCGCGTGCATTCAAGCGCTCAAGGAGGTCGCCCCGGACATGCCACTTCCCCTGGCGGCAGCAGGCTTAAGCCTGGGAGAATTCAGCGCGCATGTGGCAGCGGGTTCATTCTCATTTGCCGACGGGTTGAAACTCGTGCGCCAGCGCGGAGAGGCAATGCAGGACGCGTGCGATAGGGAGCCGGGCACAATGGCGTCGATCGTGGGGCTTGATGTGGACACGGTACAGCAGATCTGCTCATTCTTCCAGGACAGGGGCGTGATTGACCTCGCAAACATCAACTGCCCGGGACAGATAGCTATTTCGGGTAGCGTGGGAGCGGTGAAGGCCGCGATGGCAGAGGCGGAGAAACGGGGCGCGAAGAAAGTCGTGCAGCTTCAGGTGAGCGGCGCATTCCATTCACGTCTCATGAAGCCCGCTGAAGAAAAGCTTCGACGGGCGGTGGCTGAAACGAAGATCATTGAGCCGCGGTATCCCGTGATTGCCAATGTGAGTGCGTTGCCGGTCACACAACCAGAAGAAATTCGCGAGGCGCTCCTCAAGCAATTGTGTTCACCGGTCTTGTGGGAGAAGAGCATGAGGTACCTCATGAGTCAGGGGACAACGCTTTTTGTGGAAACGGGCCACGGCAGGGTGCTGCGTGGTCTCATGCGCAGGATCGACGAGAATCAAAAGGTGGTAAACGTACAGGATCCGGACAGCCTCGGGAAGGCGCTGGGAGCACTTGAGGGTGGAAAGGCAGGCGCGGCATGATGCTCGAGAATAAGGTAGCCGTTGTGACGGGAGCTGCTCAGGGGATCGGGAGAGAAATCGCGCTCTGTTTCGCGCGGTCGGGTGCGGATGTCGCCATCTGCGATTGTGAAGCAGCGCCGCTCGCGAGGGTGTGCGATGAGATCACGGCGCTGGGGCGGCGCGCGTGCGCGCTCGCTGCGGATGTGAGCAGCGCGGAGCAGGTTCACGATGCGGTAAACAAAATTATTGACTCTTTCGAGCGGATTGATATACTCGTCAACAATGCCGGCATCACGAGAGATAACTTTCTCCTGCGGATGAGCGAGGCTGACTGGGATGCCGTGATGGCGGTGAACCTGAAGGGCGCATTCCACTTCACCAGGGCTGCTGTCAGGCCGATGCTGAAGAGGCGCGCCGGGAAAATCATCAACATCGCCTCAGTCGTAGGACTCGTTGGCAACGCGGGCCAGGCCAATTACGCCGCTTCAAAAGCCGGCGTGATAGGATTGACGAAATCTATTGCCAAGGAGCTCGCGTCGCGTGGGATTACCGCCAATGCGATTGCTCCCGGTTTCATCCAGACACGGATGACCGATGTGCTGCCGGATGAGGTGAAAAAGAAAATGATCGACGGCATCCCCTTGGGCCACTTCGGTAAGCCGTCGGATGTCGCGGGCGTTGCCCTATTCCTCGCGAGCGGCCTCTCGGATTACATCACCGGGCAGGTTATCGTGGTGGATGGAGGCATGGTGATGTAGCGGTGGTTTACTTTAGACTATAAATACACTTATACAAGAGGAGGATTGAACATGTCTGATATTGCACAAAGGGTAAAGGATATCGTGGTGGAGCAGCTCGGGGTCAATCCCGACGAGGTGACTCCCGATGCTTCTTTTATCGACGATCTGGGGGCGGACTCTCTCGATACTGTCGAACTGGTGATGGCCCTCGAAGAAGAATTTGATGCAGAGATTCCCGATGAGGATGCGGAGAATTTGAAGACCGTCGGTGAAGCCATTAAATATATCGAGGAACATTGTCAGAAACAGGAATAGGGAAGCCTGAATCTCAGCCAAGGAACAGTATACCGTGAGGCGGGTAGTCATTACAGGGGTGGGCGCACTTGCCCCCAACGGGAACAGCGCTCAGGAGATGTGTGAGTCGCTCTGTAAGGGGAAGAGCGGCATCAGCCGAATTAGTTCTTTTGATCCCTCACCCTTCCCCACACAAATCGGCGGCGAGGTGAAAGGATTCGATCCGAAGGCGTGGATCAATCCAAAAGAAGCCAAGCGGATGGATCGCTTCGTGCAGTTCGCCGTGGTGGTGGCAAAGATGGCGGTTGAGGACGCCGGTCTCGACATTGAGAAGGAAGACCCTCTCAGGATCGGTGTTATTGTCGGGTCCGGCATCGGCGGCATCAGCACCATCGAGGAACAACATACCTTGATGATCACCAAAGGCCCCCAGCGCATTTCGCCCTTCTTTATCCCCATGCTCATCGTCAATATGGCGCCGGGGATGATCGCGATGCAGCTCGGGGTCAAGGGCCCCAACTGCTGCATCGTCTCCGCGTGCGCCTCAGCGGGGCATAGTATTGGGGAGGCATCGCTCATGATAAAATTCGGCGATGCTGATGTCATGATCGCCGGCGGGACCGAGGCCGCGATGACCCCCCTCGGCATTGCGGGTTTCTGCGCCCTGAAAGCGCTCTCGACGAGGAATGACGCTCCCGAGAAGGCGAGCAGGCCGTTTGATAAGGAACGGGACGGATTTGTTATGTCCGAGGGAGCGGGCGTCGTCATTCTCGAGGAGCTCGAGCACGCCAGGAAAAGGAATGCGCGTATCTATGCTGAGCTGATCGGGTACGGATCAACCGCTGATGCCTACCATATGACCGCTCCTGCACCCGGAGGCGAGGGGGCGGCGGCGTGCATGAGGATGGCCATAAAAAATGCGGGGATGAGCCCTGACGAGGTTGATTACATCAACGCCCATGGCACTTCCACGGAACTCAACGACAAGTATGAGACCATGGCGATCAAGGATGTGTTCAAGAATCACGCCAGAAAGCTACCGGTGAGCTCCAACAAATCAATGTTCGGACACCTCCTGGGCGCCGCGGGGGGAGTTGAGCTCATCAGCACCGTGTTCACCCTCAACCATGGTATTATTCCACCCACCATCAACTATGAGTACCCCGATCCGGAGTGCGATCTGGATTATGTGCCCAATACCGCACGGGAGCAGAGCGTCAGGGTTGCCATGTCCAATTCTTTCGGATTCGGCGGTCACAACTCCTCACTCGTGGTTCGGAGCTTTTGAGGCGGGTGGGGGATGTGCGCCACAGTATCCTGCCTCTCACCGGCGGATCAGTTCTCTTTCGGTCTTTCCTCGTCACCTGTGTATGAGCGATGTCTGATTGTTTGACTATGGAGAATGCGCCATGAACTACTTTTTCACAGAGGAGCAGCAATTCATCAGGGAGATCGCGGCGAAGATCGCCAGGGAAAAAATCCTGCCGCGTCGGACCGAACTGGATGAATCTCAGGAGTTTCCCTGGGACATCGTGAAGGTCCTCGCCGACTCAAATCTCTTCGGGATATACATCGAGGAGCACTACGGCGGAACGGGAGGCGGGGTACTCGACCTCTGCATCGCGGTTGAGGAGCTCAGCCGGGTGTGCGGCGGCATTGCCCTCTGCCTCGCCGCAACAGCCCTGGGAACGTTCCCCCTGATCCTCTTCGGGAGCGAGTCCCAGAAGAAAAAATATCTGCCGGATATCGCTGCGGGAAAGACCATCGTCGCCTTTGCCCTCACGGAACCGGGCGCGGGGAGCGATGCGGGCGCGATTCAGACGGCCGCCCGCAAGGACGGCGACAGCTACGTGCTCAACGGGACGAAGCAGTGGATCACCAATGGCGGGGAAGCGGCTGTGTACACGGTGATCGCGATGACCGATAAGGCCCGCGGCAGCCGAGGCGCGAGCGCGTTCATTGTGGAGAAGGGGATGCCCGGTTTTGAGTTTGGCAAGAAAGAGAACAAGATGGGTATCAGGGCCTCGGCGACGCGGGAGCTCGTTTTCCAGGACTGCCGCGTCCCCGCCGAGAACCTCCTCGGCAAGGAGGGGCAGGGGTTCATCGTCGCCATGAAGACCTTCGACGCGTCGAGACCTGGCGTCGCGGCGCAGGCGGTGGGCATCGCCCAGGGGGCGCTTGACGAGGCGGTGACCTATGCGAGGCAGAGGGAACAGTTCGGCAAGCCGATCATTTCATTCCAGGGGATACAGTTCATGCTCGCGGACATGGCCACTCAGGTCGAGGCGGCCCGCGCCCTCGTCTACGCCGTCGCCCGCGCCATAGACCACGGCGAAAAAAGGATCGCCAAGGAATCGGCGATGGCCAAGCTCTTCGCGTCGGATGTGGCGATGCAGGTCACGGTTGATGCCGTGCAGGTACTCGGCGGGTACGGTTACATGAAAGAGTATCCGGTGGAGAAGATGATGCGCGACGCGAAGATCACGCAGATTTACGAGGGGACGAACCAGATCCAGCGCACGATCATCGCCTCTCATCTGGTCAAAGAGGAGGCGGCGAGAAGGGCATAGGTAAAATCCCAAATCCCAATAAATAAGCAGTAAGGATTAAGCAGTAAGGAGTAAGCCCTTTAACGTATTGTTTATTGCTTAATCCTTAGTGCTTAATTCTTAGTGCTTAATCCTTACCGCTGTTTCGCTTCTATTTGGGATTTGGGATTTGGGATTTATCTCATGGAAATTATCGTCTGCATCAAACAGGTGCCTGACACCACCGCGGTGAGGATAGACCCCGAAACGCGGACGCTCGTCCGTGAGGGGGTGCCGAGCATCGTGAATCCGTTTGACATGTACGCCATCGAGGAGGGCCTCCGCCTCAGGGAGAAGCATGGCGGCAGGGTCACCGCCATCACCATGGGACCTGCCCAGGCCGAGGCGGCGCTGCGTGAGGCGATATCGCTCGGGGTGGATGAGGCAGTTCACCTGTGCGATGCCGCGTTCAAGGGTTCGGACACCCTCGCCACATCGTACGCGCTCGCCATGGGTATTAAGAACATGGGGACATTCGACCTCATCATATGCGGCAAACAGGCGAGCGACGGCGACACGGCCCAGGTCGGGCCCGGAATCGCAGTCCATCTCGATCTGCCGCAGGTCGTTTTCGTACGCAAGATCGTTGAGATACGTGAGGGGTGCCTCACCGCGGAGAGGATAACGGAAGAGGGATTCGATCTGGTGGAGGCCCCGTTGCCGGCAGTGGTGACGGTGGTGAAAGAGATTAACGAGCCCCGCATGCCTTCCCTCAAGGGTAAGATGAAGGCCAAGAAGGCTGAGGTCCGCACGTGGGGGATACAGGAGCTCGGTCTTGATCCCGGACGGGTTGGGCTGGAGGGCTCGCCGACCTGGGTAGAGAGGGTATTCAGTCCACACCAGCGTGAGGCGGGCCAGATCTGGCATGGGGAGCCGACCGAGCTCGTGAAGCGGCTCGTGGGTGAGCTGGAAAAGCTGAAGATAGTGTAATAGTTCACCACGGAGGCACGGAGAGCACGGAGCGATAATGGGGAGAACAAAGGCAAGGTTTTGTTTCCACAAAGAGTGAGAGAATGCAAGAGATAAACGAAGCCCGTTTAATCTTGTTTGCTCTTTGTGGAGATTGAGTTACTCCGTGTCCTCCGTGTCTCCGTGGTGTAAAAAGAGCGTGTAAGGGTGAAGCATGGCGTGGCTGGAAGTGGTTGATGAGAAGTGCGTGGGATGCGGGGCATGCCTCAAGGCGTGCCCCTATGACGCGCTCGCGCTCGAAGATAAGCTTGCGGTGGTCAAAGAAAGTTGTACGCTCTGCGGGGCGTGCATTGATTCATGCCCGTATGAGGCCTTAGTGCTGAGAAAATCCGTGCCTGAGGCCGGCGATGGGTTGAGCGGGTATAAGGGCGTGCTCGTTGTGGCGGAACAGAAGCGGGGTGTGGTACAGAGCGTCTCCTACGAACTGTTGGGGATAGGGCGGAGGCTGGCGGAGGATACGGGCGGCGCGCTCAGCGCGGCGCTCATCGGCGAGGATGTCGCTCCGCAGGCGAAGCGCCTGATCGCCTATGGCGCCGATAGGGTTTTTCTCGCGCAGTCCGAGAAGCTGGGTTTTTTTAGCGACGAGGCGTACGCGCACATACTCTGCCGGATAATCAGGGAGCAGAAACCTGAGATCGTCATCGCGGGCGCTACCTGTATCGGGCGTTCGCTCATCCCGCGTGTGGCGGTGGAGCTCAAGACGGGGCTCACGGCAGACTGCACCGGTCTTGAGATCCAGCACGAGACCGGCCATCTTGCGCAGACGCGCCCCGCCTTTGGCGGAAACATAATGGCGACGATCCTCTGCAATCGCCACCGGCCGCAGATGGCAACCGTGCGGCACAAGGTGATGAGGGCGCTCCCCCCCGATGAGGGACGCACCGGCGAGATAATCCAGATTCAGCCTCGCGAAGAGGAGCTTAAGAGCCGCAGCACGGTGCTCAAGAGCGTCGAGGAGGCTCTGGAGACGATCAACATTACGGAGGCGGATACGATCGTTTCCGGCGGGCGCGGGATGCGCGGGCCGGAGAATTTTTCCGTCCTCTTTGAGCTCGCCAAGGCTCTGGGAGGTGCGGTCGGCGCTTCCCGTTCCGCGGTGGACGCAGGGTGGGTTCCCTATGCCTACCAGGTCGGGCAGACGGGAAAAACCGTGCAGCCGAAGCTGTACATTGCCTGCGGAATCTCCGGAGCAATCCAGCACCTTGTGGGAATGCAGTCCTCGGATCGGATCATTGCGATCAATAAAGACGCTGAAGCTCCTATTTTTAAGGTGGCCACGTACGGGCTGGTCGGAGATCTTTTTGAGATTGTCCCCCGCCTTACCAAAGAGATTAACGCGCGCAGGGTAAAGACAGCTTAAGGTTGAAGGAGAAAAGCCGGAGGCACCATTACTTTCAACTTTAGGCTTTGAGCTTTCGACTGTTTTTATTATGTACTTCAAATCCCTCGAACTGGTCGGATTTAAATCCTTTGCTGAGAAGACCCGCTTTGACTTCGAACCCGGGGTTACGGCGATCGTGGGCCCCAATGGCTGCGGGAAGAGCAACGTGGCTGACGCGATCCGTTGGGTCATGGGTGAGCAGAACGCGAGATTGCTCAGGGGGCTCAGGATGGAGGACGTCATCTTCAGCGGGACCGACACGCGAAAACCGCTCGGCCTCGCGGAGGTTTCCCTCACGCTCTCCGGTGTCGATAAGCGGCTCCCCGTCGACTACAGCGAGATCACGGTTGCCCGCCGCGTGTTTCGGTCGGGCGAGGGACAGTACTTTATCAACAAGAATTCCTGCCGCCTCAAGGATATTGACGATCTCTTCATGGGGACCGGGATTGGCCTGAGCGCGTACTCGATCATCGAACAGGGGAAAATAGACATGGTGCTCAGCTCAAAGCCGGAAGACCGGCGGTTCATCTTTGAAGAGGCGGCAGGGATTGCCAAATATAAAGAGAAAAAGAGAGAAGCGCTCCGCAAGCTCGAGTCGACGGAGGAAAACCTTCTCCGCTTGAGCGATATCATCAAGGAGGTGAGGAGGCAGCTCGTTTCCGTCGAGCGGCAGGCGGCCAGGGCGCGGAGGGCAAAGGAGATCGGAGATACGCTCAGGGGGATCGAGATCCAGTTCGGCGCCAAGCGCCTTTCGGACATTGATTTGAAAATTCGGGAAACCCAGGGATCGCGCGACTCGGCAAAACGGCAGGAGGACGAGATCCAGAAGCTCATTGGGGAGCTTGAGGCCGAGCAGGTCTCTCTCAGAGAGCATCTCCACTCGATTGACCGGGAGCTCGGCACGGTTCAGGCGCGGCGCGCGGGGGTCAGCGGCAGCATTGAGCACAACCGCAACCGGATCGAGGCAAACGAAAGGTTGATCCATGAGCTCGGGGATAATGAGGAGCTGTACGGGGGAGAGATCGAGGAACTCAATGGAGCGCTCCTGGCGCTGCGGAAAGAGGGGGGGGATCTGAGGGGGGCGCTTGAAGAAGCGGCGCGTGAGTACCGGAGCGCGAGCGCCGAGCTCGATGCGGCCGTGGGTGAGCTCGACCGGATCAGAAACAATTTGCGTGAGGGTGAAGCGGAAGAAAACCGGCAGAGGGCCGAGCTCATCGAGATCATCAACCTCACCTCGCGGTGCAAGAATGAACTCGCGAGCGGCACGCTCAATTCCAGAAACGCCGCGCTCCGCGCCACCCGGCTGCAGGTCGAGGAGCGGGAGTTCGCAGAAAAGATTGAACTGGCGAGGAAGGAATTCCAGGAAAGACATGCCGGCCGGATGGAGCTGGAGGCCGCGAGAGGGGCTGCAGCGAAGGAGCTGGAGCGGGCGCAGGAGCGCATGCGGGAGGTGCGCTGCGCTGAAGTTGAACTGGGCAAGGAGCGGCTGAAGGGCGAGAAGGCCCTCGCGCACGCTGAATCGCAGCGTGAGCTCCTCGAGCGCTACAGGGATGCCCGCGAGGGATTCCCCCACGGTGTTCAGGTCATTATGCGAGAGGTGAGCCGTGAGGGGGGAGCGCTCGATGGCATCAGGGGAGTGGTGGCGGAGAAGATACGGCCTCATCCAGGTTACGAACTGGCTCTGGAAGCGGCACTGAGCCACGCGCTGCAATGTATCATCGCGCGCTCGATGAAAGATGTGTGCGCCGCGATCTCGTTTTTGGAGGGGAGCGCTGATGCCTCTTTTCTTCCCGTTGCCGAGCTCGTTGATACCCCCCCTGCGGTGGCTCCTCATGGGGAGGGGCTGCGGGGGAGCGCGCTGGATTTTGTGGCGGTCGAGGACGATTTTATCCATGCCGCGAGGTATCTCCTCAGGGACACCTATGTTGTTTCCACCTATGATGATGCCCTGAGAATCCTGGAAGCGTGTCATCCCGGTGTGAGGCTCGCCACGTGTTCAGGAGAGCTGCTCGTTGCGCGCGGACAGGTGAGCGTGCGCAGGCGCGCGCGCGGGGCGTCGCCCGCCGTCACCAGGGAGCGCGAGCTTGAGCAGGCGCGGGCACAGGTTGAATCGCTGCGCGCGCGCAGCGCTGAAACCCATCGGCGGGCGGACGAACTCGACAGGAATCGCCGGGATCTGGAATGTGCGCTTGCGAGCGCGAGCGAGAAGCTGCAGCGGAGCGAGATCGCGCTCGCCGAGGCCCGGACAGAGGAACTGCGCACGACCGGCGTTCTCGAACATCTTGAGGGCGAACGTGTGGCGGCGAAGGAAGAGGTCGCGGAGCTTGAGGCGATACAGCGGGAATCGTCACTCACGCGGCAGCATTGTGAGGAAGAGATCGCCGCCAATGAGAAGAGAGAGGCGGATACCCGGGAGGCACTGGGAGCCCAGCAGAGGGCTCTGGATACCTGCGCAAAGGAGCAGGAGCAGCTCCAGGCGTCGGTCACCGAGCTGAAGATGCTCCTCGCCGCGGCGCGTGAAAAAGAGAATAGCCGGCGCGCCAACCTTGAGCGGGTGACGAGGGAGATGGAAAAGACCGGGGAGCTCCTCAAGACCAGGGAGGATCAGAAGCTCAGAGCGGCTTCCCGCAGCCGAGAGCTCGCTGAGGAAATAGAGACACTGCGCGATGAGATCGCATCCCTTATCAACGAAAGGGATACGACAGATACAGACGCGCAGCAGCGGGAAGAGAAGAAGGCAGCCGCGTACCGGAGGCAGGCGCAGATTGATGAACTGCTCAAGGAGAAGGTATCATCCCTCGGCGGCATTAAAGATGAGATCGCCCGGCTCGAGGTGGCACTGGCAGAGCACGGGGCAGCGCGCAAGGGTGTCATTGAGAGGATCAGGGAACAGTATGGGGAGGATCTGGCCCATGCCGGGATCGATCAGCAGATCAGCGACTGGAGTGAGGTGGAAGGGACAATCAGGCAGCTGAAAGAGAAGCTCGCGCGTATCGGGCCTGTCAATATGGTTGCCCTCGAGGAGCACAAGGAACTCGAAGAGCGTTTGAAATATCTCACCGACCAGGAACAGGACCTGCTCAGCGCCAAAGATTCGCTGGCGAAGGCGATCACGAAGATGAATGTCGAGACGACGCGGATGTTCACGACGACGTTCGAGGCGATCAAGACGAACTTCAAGGAGATTTTTAAAGAGCTCTTCAGCGGGGGCACTACCGATCTGGTTCTGGAGGAGGGGGTGAACATTCTCGAGGCGGGGATAAACATAGTCGCCCGTCCCCCCGGGAAGAAGCTGCAGAACATCTCCCTTCTCTCCGGCGGGGAAAAAGCCCTGACCGCGATCGCGCTGCTGTTCGCGATCTTTAAGGTGCGGCCGAGCCCCTTCTGCGTGCTGGACGAGATTGATGCGCCGCTGGACGAATCGAATATCAACCGTTTCCTGGCACTCCTCGGGCACTTCTTGAAAGATTCTCAATTCATTATCGTGACTCATAACAAGCGCACGATCAGCATGGCGGATGTGATGTACGGTATCACAATGGAGGAGTCTGGTGTTTCAAAGGTGGTGTCGGTGAAATTCGGCAAGGGGCACGGGAAGAAAAGGGCAGATGATAAAGTGCAAATGACAAAGCACTAATGACAAATACCATAGCCCCTTATTGTTATTTTTGTCATTTGGTATTTGTTATTTGAGAGGTCGTTATGTTCTTCTCCATGATCGACCGCATTGTGAGCTACGAGAAGGGAACGCGCATCACGGCCCTCAAGACACTGTCGCTCTGCGAGAGCTACCTGGCGGATCATTTTCCCGCGTTTCCTATCATGCCGGGGGTGCTGATGCTCGAGGCGATGGCACAGGCGGGGGCGTGGCTGCTGAGATTAAGCGAGGGATTTTCGCACTCGGTCTTCCTCCTCCGCGAGGTGAGGGCGGTGCGCTATGGCAGCGTGGTCAAGCCGGGAGACGAGCTGCGGCTTGAGGTCGCCATTGTGGATCGCAGCGGGGATGGTATTTCCTTCAGGGGCAGCGGAAAGGTGAACGGCCGGAATGCCGTGGTAGGGCGGTTCGTCCTTAAGCGCCAGCCCTTGAGTGAGTTATCTCCTCACCTGAATAAGGCTGACGAGAAAATATCACGTTTCTTCGAAGATGGCCTCGCGTCCCTCATGGAGTGCGCGAGGCAGCTTTAAGATGAATTATTCACAAACAATAATACGCAACCACGGATTTAGCCGATGGAACAGGTTCTTTGAGAGAAACGACCGAATCCACGGATTTCACGGATTTACACGGATTTTGATGAAACACATGTGTGGGGCTATTATATTAATCTGTGCTAATCTGTGTCAATCCGTGGATAAAAACATTGAAAGTAGAAGTTGGTGAATAGATCAGGATAGGATGATCCAACAAAGAGTGAAAGAGGGGAAGGAGACCCCTGCATTTCTTTGCACTTTGTGAGAATAAAAACTTCCTGTTGGGGCCTGTGATGGAAGCCGAATTCAAGGACAAGGTAGTGGTGGTCACCGGAGGATCCAGAGGGATAGGGAGGGCGATCGCCCTGGCATTCGCTGCTCGCGGCGCTTCCGTGGCGATCATGTACGAGAAAAATCACGACGCGGCGCGCCGCACTATGGAGGAAATTAAGGCGGGGGGGGCTTCCGGGATGGCGCTCTGTTGTGATATACGCGCCTGGGAATCGGTCAATGACGCGGTGGCGAAGATCAAGGGGCAGCTTGGAGAAATTGATATCTTGATCAACTGTGCCGGCCTCGTGAGAGATTCCCTTCTCGCCTCAATGCCCGCCGAAGACTGGCGCACGGTTGTGGAGACGAACCTCAATGGCGCGTTTTATTGTATGAGGGTCGTGGTTGAAGGGATGGTGTTGAGGAGGGCGGGGAGGATCATCAATATGTCATCCATCTCCGGGAAGCGCGGGGGGAGGGGGCAGGCGAACTATGCCGCATCAAAAGCGGGTCTCAATGCGCTCACGCGTGCCGCTGCCCTGGAGCTCGCCCCCAAGAATATCACCGTGAATGCGGTGGCGCCGGGGATGGTGATCACGGACATGAGCGCCACGGTGAGGGGGCTCGCGGGCGATGAGCTCAAAAAGTCCATCCCCATGCGCCGATTCGCGACGCCGGAGGACATCGTCGGGATAGTCCTTTTTCTGGCTTCTCCAGCAGCCGCGTACATTACGGGACAAGTAATTGATGTAGACGGTGGACTGGGGGCTGCGGTAAAATACTGAAGCTTATTTTATCCATTCGCCAGAATACCCTCCCGCTTAGCGGGGTGGATGTCCGTCAGGCCTGCCGGACTGAAATAGCAACGCTGGCTCATCCCGCTCAGCGGGACGCCCCACTCGATAGGGTGGAAGGAACTCTATAGAAGCGAAGGTACCACGCAGGTGCGCGTGGGGCTCCATAATTTCAGGAGGAGACAATGGCTAATCAGAGCGAGGTGTACGAAAAGATCAAAACCTGTTTGGTAGAGGCGCTCGGCGTTGATGAAGAGGAAATCAAACCAGAGGCGAGAATCATGGATGACCTCGGCGCCGAATCAATCGACTTTCTTGACATTGTCTTCAGGCTGGAAAAGGCCTTTGGCATCAAAATCCCACGTGGCGGGCTTTTCCCTGACAACATCCTCTCAAACAATACCTTTGTGAAAGACGGAAAAGTCACTGCGCCGGGGCTCGAGGAACTCAGGAAGCGCATGCCGTACGCGAATCTCAGCGCGTTTGAAAAAGACCCCCGCGTGAGCAACTTTTCGAGCCTCTTCACCGTTGATCTCATCAACCATTATGTCGAGAACATGCTCAAGTGAACTTGTCGCCATTGGCATTGATGTTGTAGAGATCAGCAAGGTGCGCAATCTGCTTTCTTACGGAACCCGGCGGGTGAAACGTGTGTTCAGTTCCCTTGAACTCGCGATAGCCGGGAATGCCGGCAAGGCAGCTCCTCCCAGGGCCAGCCAATGCCTCATAAGGAGAATGGCATACACGTTTGCGGTAAAAGAGGCCGTTTTTAAATCACTGGGGAGAGGATGGGGCCAGGGGATGAGATGGAGTGAGGTGTGTGCCGCGAGGGAGGAGAACGGCCGCTGGTCGGTATCCCTCCGCGGTCAAGCCCTCCGGAGGCTGAGGGCATTGGGCGGTTCACACGTGGAAGCCTGTGTGTCCATGGCGGGAAACCATGCCATCGCGCAGGCATTCATATACAAAATCCCAATAAATAAGCAGTAAGGATTAAGCAGTAAGGAGTAAGCCCTTTAACGTATTGCTTATTGCCTAATCCTTACCGCTATTTCGCTTTTATTTGGGATTTGGGATTTGGGATTTACATTATGCGCTGGATCCACATCGACGATATACTCGAGCTTAAAAAGGGAGAGTACGCCAGAGCGGTTAAGACTGTCCCCTCCGACGCAGACTACCTTGAATATCACTATCCCGGTTTTCCGATCATGCCCCACAGCCTCCTCATAGAATCAATGGCGCAGACGGCCGGAATCCTTGTCGGGAAGAGCGTTGACTTCAAAAAGGATGTCATTCTCGCCAAGATCGATCGCGCGGAGTTTTTCGCGATCACTCGCCCCGGCGACAGGCTCGTCATTGACGCCAGGGTGGAAGAGATGCGCGAGGAAGGAGCGAGCGTTGAGTGCCGTTTAAGCTGCGGGGATAGAGCGGTCGCGCGGAGCCGCCTGATGTTTGCAATACTCCATGGAAAAGGCGAAGAGATGCTCGGCGCGAGTAACTTTGTATTCCCGTCGGGATTACGATCACGATTTAAGTTGTAGTGATGTCCTTTTGCGCGCTCGTGTGGCGCACAAGAGCGCAGCCGCCCTCTCGCTCACCAGTCTTAGTCGCTGCTGCTTCAGCGGAATGTCTGCGAGCGCAGCGCACGTGAGAAAAAAAGGGGAACCCTCTCGGGTTCCCCTTTTGTATGAAAGATGGAAGAGCTTATTCCGTCTTGGGCATATCCTCTTTCGGCATAGCCGGCGCAGCCTCTTTCGGCTCCGCCTTCTTTTCTGGCTCCGCCTTCTTCTCTGGCTCGGCCTTCTTTTCTGGCTCAGCCTTAGATTCTGCCTCGGCCTTCTTTTCTGGTGGGCTGCACTTTAAGTAAGGACGCCACCTTTCGAGCGTTTTATCACCTACGCCGATGCCTTTCCCTTTAAGATCTTCAATGCCGTTGTAGGGACGGTTGGAAATGATCTTCTCCGCCTTCTTTGACCCGACCCCTGGAAGTTGCATCAACGTATCCTTGTCCGCTTTGTTGATGTCAATCGACTTTTCCGCCGGAAGCGCCTTCTTTTTGGCTTCGGCGTAAAGGCTTGAGCAGCACACCAGGGGCAGCGCCACCAGGAGCAGCACCACTGCTGATAACCACTTCATCTGTACACCTCCTTTCCTAGATTGCGCGCAATTGTAGCAATTCACTATTACAAGCGCAAGAAGAAAATAACGCACCATGTAATGGGACAGCTATGGGGGGTAGCCGCAGACTTACGCAGATGAACGCTGATACACCTATATAAAATCTGCGTGTATCTGCGTGTATCCGCGGCAAGAAACCTTGACCACTCAAACAATCCTTTTTATCTGCGGCAATTCATTGCTGGATTCACCCTGTAAGTGACCCATTGCCGCACCATAACAGCCTCGGCGGCAAGGGATTGACCGGGTGGATTATGGTTTGATGACCTTGTAGATCATCCGGGGCCTCGAAACCGATTTTTCACTTATCGTGAAGGAGTTTTCCACGCGTTGTCTTATAGCCTCCATTTTCTTATGATCGTTATAGTGCACGGTAATAAGGGTTTCGCCCTTTTTCACCATGTCTCCGATCTTCTTGTTGATAATAAATCCTACCGCCATGTCTATCTTCGAATCCACGCTTTCCCTTCCAGCCCCCAAGGCCACGCTACAGAGGCCTATTTCAAGGGCATTGATCGCAGTGACATAACCATCCCGGGGGCCTGCGATCTTTTCTGTGTGCTGCGCAGTCGGGAGAATATCGGGGTCATCCACGACTTCGGGGTCTCCGCCCTGCTGGGCCACCATTTGCCTGAACTTTTCAAGGCCCTTGCCGCTCATGAGATTCTCCTCGGCGATTCGGTGTCCTTCTTCCGGCGTCTTTGCCGCGCCGCCGAATACCATCATCCAGCTCGCGAGACCGAGGACCAGCTCTTTCAGGTCAGCGGGGGGCCGGCCTTCGAGCGCGGCGAGTGTCTCGCGGATTTCAAGCGCGTTGCCGACCGCGTAACCAAGCGGCTGGTTCATGTCGGTGATGAGCGTCACCACATCCTTTTTCATGTTATGCGCCACCGCATTCATCGTCCGCGCGAGCTTCTCAGCAGACTCCAGCGTGCTCATGAATGCACCCACGCCGGTTTTGATGTCGAAAACGAATGCGTCGGGACCCGCGGCGAGCTTCTTGCTCATAATGCTCCCGCAGATGAGGGGGATGCTGTCCACCGTCGCCGTAACATCGCGGAGCGCGTAGATCTTCTTGTCAGCGGGGGCGAGGTTCTTGGTCTGGCCAATGATCGCCAGCCCCGTCTTTTTCACCGCCGCGACGAACTCCTTCTCGGTGAGATTCGTGCGGAAGCCGGGGATCGACTCGAGTTTGTCGAGCGTGCCGCCGCTGTGACCGAGGCCGCGACCGCTCATCATGGGGACCGGAATGCCGCTCGCGGCCACCACGGGCGCGAGCACCAGGCTCGTCTTGTCCCCCACGCCGCCGGTGGAATGCTTGTCGACTGTTTTTTTCCCGATAGCGCTGAGGTCTATGGTATCTCCCGAATGGAGCATTGCGAGCGTGAGGGCGTCGGTCTCCTGAGAATCCATCCCGCGGATGAAGACCGCCATGAGGAATGCCGCCATCTGATAATCGGCTATGGTCCCCTTTGTGTACCCGGAAATCATGAATTCGATTTCCTGGCTGTCAAGCTTTTGACCATCCCTCTTCTTAAGGATAATTTCATAAGGTCGCATGGTATTTCACCCCTCTTGTGTACGTGAGCGTCGTGGGAAAGCAGTATAGTCATCCCGATGCCTTTCGTCAATTCAGAAGATGTGGACTTTCCCCATTTTTCGCTGCGAACCTTTAATGTTTCACCACGGAGGACACGGAGAAGCACGGAGGACACGGAGTATGAGTATTTATAACCTTTTGGCCTTCTCTATGATACACAATCTCCGTGCTCTCCCTGAACCTCCGTGATCTCCGTGGTGAAATATTATTTCTGGCATTTGTATGAGACATGGGTAATTTCACTTGGGGATTTTTGTATCTCGTTGCTGATAAGGATATTCTGTGATTTCGCCTGTCATTTCTGGGGAATGTCCAGAGAAGATTCCTGGAAGATACCTGGAGTTTTCCCAGTTTTATTTAAAAGGCGGTTCTCACCACGAAGAGCACGAAGAAAGACCAGGTTAATTAGCCTATTCTTCTATCTTCGTGACCTTCGTGTCCTTCGTGGTAAAAAAACGATAATGCAGTGTTTTATTTAAAAGGCGGTTCTCACCACGAAGAGCACGAAGAAAGAGTAGGTTAATCAGCCTATTCTTCTATCTTCGTGACCTTCGTGTCCTTCGCGGTAAAAACGATAATGCAGTTGTGAAAAATTTTAACACTGACTCACCCAATATGTTACAAAAGGGGACGGCGGAAAAACGGGGAAAGTCCTGAGAAGATACTTGAGTTGTAATCCCTCAGTTATTCGGGGTATTAATTCACTTCACACACTGTTTTTCATCCACGGATTGACACGGATAACCTGTTTAAAAATCCGTGCTAATCTGTGAAATCAGTGGATAATCGGTTATACTGTTTTTTCCCCCATAACTGACGCATTACGAACTCCAGGGTTTTTCGCTTGCTTTTTATCCATGGTACTGATAGGTTATGCCCTATTCGGAGGAGGCTCGCATTTGCTCGCCAGACGGTCCCTGCTGATACTATCTACAGGTGTTGTGGCCCTACTCACAACAGACTACGGGTGCACGCAGACCCCTGTCCCTCACCCGGTGAACGCAGCGGCGCTGAGCGGGCAGCCCACCGCTCAGGCAGGCACGCAATCTCCGCCCGCTGCTGTTCGGATTGACCTTGAGCGGTTCACGGTGAACGGGGTGGGGCTGACGTCCACTGCTGGTGAGGTGCGTAGCGCCCTCGGCCCGCCCCAGGAGGAGCAGAAGATTTCTGCCTCCGAGGAAGTGAAGCAGCAGTTGGAAGAGGAAGGCGGAAAAGGGGTCCCCCTTGAGAAGCGGGTCCCGGAACAGCAGTTTACCAGAATTGTCTATGCCTATTTTAACAGAGGGATCAGAATTGTCTTCAATGAGGAAGATCTGAAGATATGCACCGTAGAGCTTTTTGTCTCGCCGGCGCCGCCCTACGAGAACTGTACGGGTGCGTTCACCACGGCGATCCCGCTCGATGTGAGGGAGAGCCAGTTACTGAGGCCGCTCGCGAAACAGATCTACAAAGACCAGAAGAATATCCTCTATCTGAAAAAGGATGAGCGCGAGCCGCTCCGTGAAACCGCGGTCCTCTCATTCAGCATTGAGGGATGGCTCACCCGTATCACCTTTAAGTGGGAGGAGAACTACGACATAGATCTCGATGAGTGCTGCGTCGCGGGCGTGTGCCTCGGCGATCAGGCACAGAGGGCGCTGGATCGGTTCGGGCCGCCGGACCTCTATGGCGCCCGGCGGAACCAACAGGTGGCAGAATGGCAGAGGGAGGGCTTGAAGATCAGCGCGCGGAGGGACGATAAGACCATCACCCGTATCGCCATTTTCCTTGGGAGGTTTGACGGGGGGTTCCTCCAGCCGCTTCTGCTCACGCAGAGGAAGCGCGCATTCCATGACTATCTCAAGGGTCGAATTTACCAGGAGTCGAGCCCGAGAATATGTGCGTACGCGAAGGACGAGCCTCGCAGCCTTGAGAAGGTCATCCTGAATTTTGATGAGGATGACCGCCTGGGGTCCCTCGTGTTCCTCTCGCTTGAGAACGTAGAGGTTGATTTCACTGCCATGACCGCGGCGGGTGTGAAGGTGGGAGATTCGGCGGATGAGGTGCGACGCCTGCTGGGTCGGTTCAGTAAGTGGCGCGATCTCGGGGATGGCATTGTCGCTGGTTACCCCGACTACGGGGTGCGCCTGTTTCTGAAGAAGGGCGAGCGAGGGGGGAGCGGACAGAAAAGCGCCCGGAAATCGACCCCGCGATGGTCAGAATTGGGGAGCGTCAGCAAGATCGAGGTGGGGGTCAAAGATCACAGTGGCCTGTACTCAGTCCCCCTGTCGTTCGCTGATACGATAAAGACCTATGAGAAGGAAGCGAACAGACGGATATTCCGCCGGAAGGGAAACACGCTCTACCTGAGTCGTGACGGTCGCGCGCCGAATCCCGGCGGCGCGACGCTGGTGACGTTTGAAAAATTGGGCTGGCTGCAGTCGGTCACATTTAAAGAGTTCAAGGACATCGTGGTGGATCTGAAGGCGTTCACCGTCGCGGGCATCGGCCTCGGGACGCGCGTCGACGAGGTGCTCAGGGCGCTCGGCAAGCCGGAGAGATCACGGGTGCCCAGGAAGGGGGATCTTGAGGTTCTCAACTACATTGAGAAGGGGATTACGGTGGTGATCGACCGCTTTAATCGGAGTGTATGCAAGATCGACATTGATCTGGAGGCATTTGGGGGTTCTTTCGCACAGGAGCTGACGCTGGATTCGGATGCGGACGGCTACGAGAAGGTGGTCCATCCGTTGATCTACAAGCAGGATGAGAAGACATTCTGGCTGAGCCCCGACGGGAAGAAGCCTACATGGGAGGAGGGGGTGATTTATTTTGGCCTCACGGGGGACGTGAAAACTATTTCATTCCGCACCCTCGGCGTGAAAAGGGAGGGGATTCTTCTTGACATAACGAAGGAACTTGAATAAAAAGGTGCATAATGGTTGCGGCGTGTGTACACATTCCGGGAAGTCCATGTGGAGTCGGCATGGAGCAGGATTATATGTGAGTATCATCCACAACTGAAAAGGGAGGTCCGTCATGGTAGATGGCTACTGCGTCAAGTGTAAAGGCAAGAAGGAGATGGTTGAGCCTCAAGAAATCACCATGAAGAATCGCAAGAAAGCGGTCAAGGGGAAATGCCCGGATTGCGGCACCGGTATGTTCAAGATCACGGGGAAGGCCTGACGCGCTTTTCTTGCACCGCGCAGTCACGCCGACTGCGCCACAGCGGGATGCGGATGGAACAAGCAGGGTGAGAGCTCATTCTGCTTGTTTCCATCTCTAGCGTTACACTTTCAACTTTTCACCTTGTGCTGTTTTTGAGAGGCGCGCATGGCAGAAGAGCTGGCGTTTGTAATCATCAATCCGTATACGATCCGAAAATCGCGCACCGGGGGGATCATTGGCAGACTCCTCTCCCGCAGCAACCTTGAGCTGGTCGCCGCGAGGATGTACGCGCCGTCGAACGAACTGGTGAGGGATTATCTCGAGACCATCCGCGTTGACAGATCCAGGCCGAACTGGCAGGTCAGGAACCTCATCAGACAGTACGTTCAGGAAAATTACGCTCCCTCACGCGACGGCCACAGGCGGCGGGTCATGTTTCTCCTTTTCCGCGGAGAAGGCGCGATACGCCAGCTCATCGAGCACGTGGTGGGGCATATCACGCGCGCCAGCCTCTCCGGCGAGACGATACGGGATACTTACGGCGACTGCATCAAGGACGCGAAGGGAAAGGTGAAATATTTTGAGCCGGCGGTCCTCGTCGTTCCCGTTGCCGCAGAGGCTGAACCGGCCATGAGGGTGTGGGCGCGCCACGCGAAAAGGGACGGGGGCTTGCTTGAGAATGTAGTCCCCTGGCCGGCCGGGCAGAAGTGCGAAGAGACCACGGTGCTGATCAAGCCTGATATATTCAGCACGCGGAGCATCCGTGCGGGAAACGTGATTGATATTTTTTCGAAGGCCGACCTGTATATCATCGCGGTGAAAGTGCTCCGTATGAGCGTGGCCCAGGCCGAGGAGTTTTACGGTCCCGTGAGAAAAACACTGGCGAAGAAATTGGAGGAGCAGGTGACGAGCCGGGCGACATTGGCGCTGGAGCGGGAATTCGGTTTCCCCATCCCGGCAGGAACCGCGGCGGAGCTCGGTGGCAAGTTGAACCGGCTCGCGGCAGAGGATCAGTTTAACCAGATCGTTGAGTTCATGACCGGGAGGAACCTGGCCAAACTCACCGAAGTGGAGAGAAACGCGCCCGGCCTTGTCCGGTGCCTCGCCCTTGTCTATCAGGGGGTGGACGCGGTGAATAAAATCCGTTCGATCGTCGGGGAAACAGACCCCAGCAAGGCGGGAGTGGCGACCGTGCGCAAGGAATTTGGCCGCGATATAATGGTCAACGCGGCGCACGCCTCTGATTCGCCGGAACACGCGCGGAGGGAAATAAGCATCATTCGCTTTGATGAGGATGATATATGCCCGATTATCGAGGAGTACTTTGGAAAGAGAACGCGCAGGGGGGCGCGCGCCTGAATGAGAGAGAAAGGCTTTTCAAAGCTCATCGGGGCCGTGGAGCCCTCCCAGACCCTCGCAATTGACAGCACGGCGAAAGCCCTGCGCGCGGCAGGCAAGGATGTGGTGGGATTTGGAGCCGGCGAGCCCGATTTCGATACGCCTGAGAATATCAAGGAGGCCGCCCGGAGGGCGATGGCCCGCGGACAGACAAAGTACACGCCTATCGCGGGCACTCTCGAACTCAGGCAGGCGGTCGCGGCAAAACTCCTTCGTGACAACGGATTGAAGTATGACCCCGCCCAGATCGTGGTCTCCTGCGGCGCCAAGCATGCGCTCTACAACGCGGTGAGGGTTCTCTGCAATCCGGGGGACGAGTTCATTGTCATCTCCCCCTACTGGGTCACCTATCCCGCTCAGGTGATCATGTCAGGGGGCACGCCGGTGTACGTGGAGACTTCGGCGAAAGATGGATTCCGCATTGACCCTGAGAGGATACAGCGCGCGGTAACGAAGAGGACAAAGGCCCTCATCCTCAACAGCCCGAACAACCCTACCGGATGGGTGGCGAGCGGGGAGGAACTGGCCACGCTCGCCGGGATAGCTCTTGAGCGAGGGCTCTACGTCATCTCTGACGAGATCTACGAGAAGATAATCTACCCGCCCGCCTCCCACGTGAGCATCGCGTCGCTCGGCGAGGAGATCAAAAAGCGGACGATCCTCATCAACGGCGTGTCCAAGTCCCACTCGATGACCGGATGGCGCATCGGCTATCTCGCCGCGGAGCCGGAGATCGTTCAGCTCGTCGAGAGGCTCCAGAGCCACTGCACCTCAAATCCCGACTCCATCGCGCAGGCGGCCGCGATCGAGGCGCTCACCGGCGACCAGGGTTTCACGGAAATGATGGCGGCCCGGTTCCTTGAGCGGCGGAATTATCTGCTCTCGAGGATTGAAGCGCTGCAGGGAGTTTCCTGTTACAAACCGATGGGCGCATTCTACGCCTTCCCTGATATCTCCGCGTTCGGCGTCGGCTCCGCTGAATTCGCCTCGCGGCTCCTGGAAGAGGCGCTCGTGACAGTGGTACCCGGCAATGCGTTCGGCTGCGACCGCCACGTCCGCATCTCATACGCCACCTCGATGGAGACGCTCGCCACGGGCATGGACAGGATTGAGAAGTTCCTGAAGGGGCTGCGCTCTCAGGCGTGAAGGTATAATTCTTTTTGCCGCGGATGTGCGCGGATAGGCTATGTGACCCATTGTGTAGGGGCTTGATTTATCAAGCCCGCTGACGGGTCGGATAAATCCGACCCCTACAAAAAGGCCGGGAGGCAATTTTTTCACACCTTCTGAGGGGTTACATGCCGGATTTCGACTTTCAACTGAATTTTACATACTATGCCGGAAATAATCAGATGCTCCCCTGACAGCTCGCTTGTCGTCCCCGACAATCCGATCATCCCGTTCATCGAGGGGGATGGTGTGGGGCCTGAGGTATGGCGGGCCGCGCGGCGGGTCATGGATGCAGCGATTGAGAGGGCTTACAGGGGAGCCCGCGCGATAGAATGGAAAGAGCTCTACGCCGGCGAAAAGGCCGCGCGCTGCCTCAATAAGCATTTCCCCTCCCCCTCAGAAGGGGAGCTTGTCCTGAGCCCGTCGAAGGAAGGGCAGGGTGGGGGTGGCGCAGGAGACCTGCTCCCTGATAAAACGCTCCAGGAGATTGAAGCGCATCGTGTCGCGATCAAAGGCCCTCTCACCACGCCGGTGGGCGGCGGCCACCGGTCGCTGAATGTTACCCTCCGCCAGAGGCTCGACCTCTACGCCTGCGTCCGTCCGGTGCGCTATTTCAAGGGTGTCCCCTCTCCCATGAAGCATCCCGAGAAGCTCGACGTGGTCATCTTCAGGGAAAACACCGAGGATGTCTACGCGGGGATCGAATGGTCTGCCGGGAGCCCTGAGGCGAAGGAGCTCTCGGCCTTCATCAAGAATCGCTTCGGCCGGGAAATTCGCCCCGGTTCCGGCTTGGGCTTGAAACCGATCTCTGAAGAAGGGAGCAAGCGGCTCGTGCGCATGGCGATCCGCTACGCCCTGGATAAACGCAGAAAGAGTGTGACTCTGGTTCACAAGGGCAACATCATGAAGTGGACGGAGGGAGCGTTTCGCGAGTGGGGTTATGAGGTGGCGGATGAGTTTCGCGGGCGGGTCGTGAGGGAAGGGGAAGAAGAGAGGTTAGCTGACGCTAACCTAAATCCCAAATCCCAAATCCCAAATCCCAATATATCGCAAGATAGGATAGTTATCAAGGATCGCCTTGCGGATTCAATGTTCCAGCAGCTCCTCCTCCGCCCCGATGAATACGACGTGATCGCCACCACCAATCTGAACGGCGACTACCTTTCGGACGCTTGCGCGGCGCAGGTGGGGGGACTCGGCATGGCGCCCGGCGCCAATATCGGGGACCGGGCTGCGGTTTTCGAGGCGACCCACGGGAGCGCGCCGAAACACGCGGGAAAGGACAGGGTGAATCCCTCTTCTCTGATCCTCTCCGGCGTGATGCTGCTCGAGCACATAGGCTGGACGGAGGCCGCCGGCCTCATAGTTGCCGCGCTTCAGAAGACCATACGCTCCAAGACTGTCACCTATGACCTCGCCCGCCAGATGGACGGCGCCCGCGAGGTGCGGTGCAGCGAATTCGCCGAGGCGGTGGCGGCGAATCTGGCCCGAAATGGCTGATGGCCGATTAAAACATTCTCCCAATCGCGATGGGGTTTTTTGTAGGGGCTTGATTTATCAAGCCCGCGATGAACCTACCTAAGTCAAAAATGCTAACTCTGTAAGAGCTTGATTCCCGTCTGAAGCCGGGCAAGTATCAAGCCCGCTATTTTCAACCCTCCCCCATTGTGCTTATCATTCCCCACAAATTCCTCCCCCTTGATGGGGGATGGGAGATGGGGGTGATAAATTTGCTAACAGGAGCTTAATTTTATGGGGGCTTTGCTCTGCACGAAGCGGCACGATGCGCCTTGCAATGGTGACGCAAAACAGCGCATATACAGAAAAGTTATCAACAAGAAAGTTCAGAATTTTACGCCTAAAGTTATTGCGTGGCGGAGGCAGCACGATCAGGGAGTGAAAAAAGAGCAGCGGTTCTAAGGTAAATGGCAGATCAATGTGGTAATGCGCAACTGGCTCTCTTGGATAAGGTTATGTTGATTTATCTGATGAGGAAAGTATGTGTATGATACCGAATTTTCTATCATATTTTTGATACGTCCGGATAGGTACTTAAAAATATTGCGCGTTCAGCAGTGATTTTATTTTCAATGAAATACGCTAGAGTAATGTTACGTGTATAATACGTACAACATTAGCAGAGTTACCGCGCGAGTAGTGTAATGTAAGCATGGGAAATGTGCGAGCATAAATATGCGGAGGAATTCTGGGACATGAGGCGTACAGCGCTTATTTTCACGGTCATCCTTTGTGGGTGCAAGTCCACGGGATTCGTGAGGGAGGGTTTTGTTGTCACCGACGATACCCAGATCGGCGTCATGGCTTTTGATACCCCTAGGCGCGTGGATAAAAATTGTGGAATCGAGATTGCCGACACATTCGGGGCGACGCTGCTGAAGAACGGCTTCAACGTCATGGACCGGAGCCAGATCGAGAAGGTCCTCGAGGAGCAGCAGTTCCAGGCGACGGATTTGGTGATGAACGACAAGAACGCAGTCAAAATAGGGAACCTCGCCGGCGTGAGGTACATCCTCACAGGCGTGGTCACACAGTACAGCTTCGAGCCGAGACAGCAGATAAAGCAGGCCAATATCAAAATCTATACTAATACTTACGTCTCGTTCTCCGCGAAGATCCTCGACTGCCAGTCGGGGGCCATCATGTGGGCGGGGGCCGATTCGAAGGAGGGGAAGAAGAAACTGCCGCAGTTCATAGCGCAAAAGCTGGTAACCAAGATGGTGAGGAATCTGGCGAAGCACAAAAAGGAATGCAAAGAAAGGATTGTCCATCAGCCCTCTCCGGCGATAGTACAATCGCAGACGGTGACTGTTCCAGTACGGGAGTAGTTCTCCACTACTATAAATATTAGTCAATAGCAGTGCAGCAAATTCGCCGAGGCAGTTGCGGCGAATCTGAAAAAGATGCGAGCAATAGATCCAGCGCACGGTTTCCTGAACGAATGACCGTCTTCCCCCCGCCGATCACCCCGATTCACTGCCTCTCGAATTACTCGCCCGGCGCGGTGTTCTCTGCTTCCCAGCCGTCCGGACCGGAGTTATCCACCGGATAATACGCGGGGTAATACACCGGCTGCGGAACATACACGGGGTAATACACCGGGATGGGCTGGGAGTACGGAGGGGCGCATGCGGCTTCGCTCCCATTGCGCAGCATCTGAGCGAACGCGAGCACGGCAAATGCGGTCTCCAGCGAAGAGTGCCCCCTCTGAGAATACGACGCGCACGAATGCGGCGCGCGCCCGTGATCCTGTCCGTGACCGCGTAAGCCCCTTGCGAGTGCTATCCCTGACTGAGCGCACAGAAGAACGATAAGCCCGACAACGATGATGACTTTCCTCGTTGCTCCCCCCTTTCCCATTGCGGCAGACGCCCATACTTTATCGCTGTTCAACCTGTTATACGCAGATCTTCTCAGGAGCATCCCCGTGAAAAGCAGTCTCATCGCAGCTATTGAGAGGACCAGCCGCGGATTCGCGCGGATTGTGTGATAGAAGTTTCACCACGGAGACACGGAGAGCACGGAGCCAGAGTGATGGGGCGGATTATAAGCGTTTCATTGAGAGGACTAGCCGCAGATTTGCGCGGATTGACGCCGATTCTTTAATGTTTTATCTGTGGGTATCTGCGTTGATCTGCGGCGGAATCTATAATCTTCAGTGGTGGAGCAATTGTGCGGATATTGACGTTTTGTGGCGGGGGAGGGGTAAAGCGAATATACTATACCAACTATGGAAATCAATACCGCCCGGCTGGTGAGGGGGGACAAGGCGGAGTGGGATGCCTTCGTGGACCGCTTTTCCCCGGTCATATATTCCGCCGTCAAGAGGACCCTCCTGGCCCACGCCGGCGAGGCGAACGAGGACGACTCGAGGGATCTGATGCAGAAGGTCTTCGTCCGCCTCGTGAAGGACGAATTCAAACTCCTGAAATCCTACGACCCGTCACGGGCCTCCCTTGTCACCTGGCTCAGCCTCATATCGAGGAGTGCTTCCATAGATTTCCTCCGCCGGCTCTCACCCCGCACGGTCTCCATTGATGAGGGAGCGCTGGAGATCAGCGACCCGCAGACCCCCACTCCCTCGTTGCACATCGACATTCCCTCCGGCCTGCTCTCCCCCCGCCAGAAGCTCGTCTTGCACCTCGTCTTCGACAAGGAGATGAGCAGCGGTGAAATAGCCGGTCTCCTCGGGATAGAGGAACAAACAGTCCGGAGCATCAATCACAAGGCGCTCAAGAAACTGCGAAAATTCTTCAAAGATGAGAAGATTTGAGTAATGGGTCAGTTATGGTGGGGCAGATGTAATATTGTCGTGATGTAGGGGCGCGATTTATCGCGCCCGGGCCACGTATGTTACGTGGCGAGTTCGATACTTGCCCGGCTTCAGACGGGAATCGAACCCCTACAAATTTATACCACCCGTAGCTGAGGCATTACGGATTTGATTTTTTGCGGGGATGTTCGTCCCCGCCGGAGCGTATAACAGAAGGAGGTTAAGGAATGATCTGTCAGCCTGATGACCCCCGCAAGGGGAAGGAACTATGGGATCGTTTCAAAAGGGGCGTCTCTCCCGGGAGGACCGCGCCCTGCCCTGATGCAACCGACCTGGCGGCGTATGCCGATGGATGGGCATCCCGGAGGAAGGTACGGGAGATGGAGAAGCACCTCGCCGCATGCCCCGCATGCCTTGATGCCCTTCGCGATCTCCGTTCCCTCCTGATGACGGAGTTCCAGGATATCCCCGCCGGTTTAACTGAAAGGGCAAAGGGCCTGGTGCGCGAACCGGCACCCGCTCGCGGCCTGTCATGGACATGGCTGCCCGCTCTCACCCTGAGGAGCGCGCCGGTGTGGGCGGCCTCGGCGGCGCTTGTTCTCGCTGTGTGCGCGGCCGGCTACCGCATGGGAAAGGGCTCCGCCGCTGAAGGCGGAGCGGACATTCTCTCGAACTACATGGCGCCCGGATTCAGCCTGAACGGCAGCGATGAAACAGGCCGGGGGCACGTCAGCTCTTACTTTCCTATGGGAGGCGCACTATGAGCACCCGACGCGGGGTGGCGTTGAATGTTCTCCTGGTTGTCTCTCTGTGCTTCAATGTTTGTTTTATCGACAGCTTTGCGCGGACGCGCTCAGTCCTGAAACAGCTCCGGACGGACGAGGGGCAGGCCCACCTCATCGCGAGGCAGCTCAATCTCTCGGTGGAGCAGGAAGAGCAGTTCGTGCGGCTCAGGGCGGAGCTCCAGCAGGAGATGGACAGGTACCAAGAGGAGAATGCGACTGAGATCGATGCCTTCTGGGCGGAGATGAGCAAGGACAACCCGGATATGGAAAAAATCAAGGCGCTTCTCCATGCATCGGCCGGGAAGAGGGAGGCGCTCAGGCTGGTGACGATTGAGTACATGAGAAGGGCTTTTCCTCTGCTCACTCCCGAGCAGCGAAAGGCCCTCGCGAAGATGATACGCGAACGAAGTTTCTTCAAGCAGCTTTGAGCTGCATACAGAAATGAAACCACAGAGGGCACAGAGAATAAAAACACGGAGCCCGCTGAGAATAATTCGATCAGTGATAAAAAACAACTGGAGATTATGGAAAGGATGGTGATGAGAGTGAAGAAGGTGATCGCTTTACTGGGACTGTTGATGGTCATGGTCGCGGGACCGGCGCTCTCGGGGGATGGACACGGTCATCAAAGGCACAGTGCTCCCCGCCACCATAACAGGGGATTCCACAGGCAATGGTCAAGGCCAGGCTCGTACAACTGCTGGTACCCCTATGCGTACAGGTGGCCCGGCTACGTATACTACCAGCCCCCCCGGTGCTATCCGATCGTCTACGAGCCGCGTCCTGTGTACCAGCCGCCGTGGCAGTATCCCAACCCGTGGTGGCGGTGAGCTACAGTCTGAAGTTAAAGGACTAACCTGAATTACCAATCTGACCCCCAAATCGCCCGAATGTTTGATATAATTTAATGTTTAGGAATTTCAATAAAGTTTGAGGTTAGCACCTGATTGACCTGATTACTCTGAAAAATCAGGTTAATCAGAGAAATCAGGTGCTAAAGAAGTTGTTTTAGCTAACTTGTGTGGTGAAGGAGGATTGCATATCATGACGAGGCGCTTTACATTGGAGTACTGGGTGGACGAATGCTGGTATGTGGGTAAATTAAAGGAAGTTCCGGGTGTGTTCAGCCAGGGTGAGACGCTCAAAGAACTGGAAGAGAACATCCGCGATGCGTATCATCTCATGATGGAAGATGAGTCCCTCTCCCCAGTCGATGCCAAGGCGGAAGAAATAGAGATAGAGGTATGAAGCGGCGTGAGCTCATCAGAGAACTGATCGCTGCTGGATGCTATTTACACCGTCATGGCAAAAGGCATGACATCTACATGAATCCGAAGCTCGGGAGGAAGGCCCCTATCCCTCGCCATAACGAAATCCGCGACAGCCTTTGCGAACTCATCCGCAGACAACTCGGCATTAAATAGTCCGCGGATTCTTTGTATTGATGCATCGTCTCCCGCGCGCACCCGTAGCTCATGTGGACAGAGCAACGGATTTATAATCTACCCACATGCTTTTCCTAACTTCCTCCAACCCAATTGATTAGCTTCTCCGCCAGTATAATACGACAAACTGCTTTGTGATGGGTTCTGAAAGCAAATGATGGATTCTGACCCGCAGGTGTGAAAAAATTCAAATTACAGCCTAAATTTGCCAAAGCAAGAAGTCGCCATTGCGAGCGGAGCGAAGCAATCCGCTAAGCGTCGCGAGTCCCGAAAGCTTTCGGGACGTGGCGATCTCGCCTAGATCCCTCGCTGCGCTCGGGGCGCCCCCTCGGGTCGGATTGCCACGTCCGCCTCCCCCGGTGAAAACCGGGGTCGGCGTCCTCGCAATGATTTTATGAAAGCGCGCCCCCTTTTGCAGAGTATAATTCTGCAGAAGGAAACAAAACTGGGCTCGGAGCCAAGAGAAAGGAGGCGCGCTATGGAGATCATAGCATTTGACTCGCACAAGTGGTATACGTTTGTACGAGTCGAGGATCCTGAGGGGAAGGTAATAACCCAGGGACGCATCGAGCACCAGCGGGGCCAGA
>Ga0315281_10001287_pt1 | contig 36840 bp, 34 predicted proteins | sample YL17G07_0_MG_FD_204540 | JGI IMG/M metagenome (GOLD analysis project Ga0315281, IMG submission 204540) | Sediment microbial communities from Yellowstone Lake, YNP, Wyoming, USA - YL17G07_0 | ecosystem: Environmental > Aquatic > Freshwater > Lake > Sediment | place: USA: Wyoming | collected...
AGTTGCCGGCATACTCGTCCGCCTCGACGACGAAGTCGCCGCCGTCGCCCCAGCGCGCTGTGGCGGGCGCGCCACCGACCAGGGCTGCGGGCAGCAATGCGCCCACGAACCCGGAAGGGTCCCGGCCGGCCGCCGTGAGGACGTGCAGCAGCCAGCCGGCCGAGGTCGATTTGCCGTGCGTGCCGGCGATGCCCACGAGCCGCGAGCCGCGGGTGACGCAGACGTCGGCGATGACCTGCTGCCACGACTCGGTGGGGATACCGAGGAGTCGCGCCGCCACCAGCTCCGGATGGTCGGGCGCGGTCGCCGTCAGGGCCTTGGTCACGGCCAGGCGGTCGACGAGGACCTGTCCGTCACGAATGACGTGGGCCGGATCGTGGGCCGTCACGACCACCAGCCCCGCCGCCCCGGCCGCGGCCGTATAGGGCGATGGTGCTCCAGGGTCGCAGCCAGAGGCTCGCGCGCCCACACGATCCGCGAGCAGGAGCGCCGCCGAGGCGCCGGCGCCGGCCGCGCCCACGATGTGGATGCGCTCACCCTCGTGGATGAGCCTCGGCGCGCGAGCCGACGCCAGCCCGCGGCCGATGTCCTCGGCGGTGCGCATCAGCGAGCCTCTTCGGCCAGACGTTCGAGCACGATGGCCAGGGTGGCCCCCGCGCTGGCGAGCTTGTTGACGCTGCGGTCGCCCGCCCACGCATGGCGGCGAACGTCATGGCCGCGGCCGTCCGCGACCGCGACGTAAGTGAGCCCCACCGGTTTCTCCGCGCTGCCACCGTTCGGACCGGCGATCCCGGTCACGGCCACGCCGAGGTCGGCGCCCAGCCGACGACGGACGCCCTCGGCCATCGCTACCGCGACCTGCGCCGAGACAGCCCCATGGGCCGCCAGGGCCGACGCGGGGACATCGAGGAGCGCGACCTTGGCCTCGTCGCCATAGCTCACGACTCCGCCGCGATAGACGTCACTGGCCCCGGCGACCTCGGTCAGCGCGTGCCCGACAAGCCCGCCTGTGCACGACTCGGCAGTGGCGAGCGTGAGACTGCGTGCGCGACATTCCTCGAGCACGCGCGCGGCCAGCGCGACGAGATGCTCGAAGGGTGACGCCGGCACGGCGCTCAGCTCGTGCGCCCGGTCTTCTCGGGCGCTGCGGACGTGGTGAACTTCCAGGTCTGGGGAGCGCCGCCGGATCCGAGTGCTCCGAGCGAAACGCCGTTGAGCAGGAAGTATGTCGCTCCGGGATTGCCGCTGCGCACCTCGACGCTCTTCTTGCCCCCGAAGCCGACGGACTTGCCGGCCTTGATGGTGACGCCGCCCTCGTAGCCGGGCACGAGCACCCCATCGACCCAGACCTTGAGCCAGGCAGAAGCGCCCTTCATCTGGACGACGAGGTTGACGCCCGTGAACGTGACCGAAACGCTGCGCAGCACGGTGGTCGTCTTGTCGGACGCGTCCGTGGCCGCGATGGTCAGCTGCCAGCGGCCGGGCGCCAGTTGGTAGGCGTCGGAAAAGGTGCCCGTATCGGGCTCCACCGCGATCTCCTGTGCATCGGGCGGGGCCGGCGGTTGGGGCGTCTCCTTGGGGACCGCGGCGGAGTCGGCCGGGCCCTGGTAGGTCGCGCTGATGACGACCTTCTCGCCGATCGTCGTGCCCTGGACGGGGATGGCGCCGTTGGTGTAGGCGGTCCCGTCGGAGGGGCTGGTGACCGTCAGCGTCGGCGCCTCCTGGCCGGCCAGGATGGGCACGGTGACGACGAGACGCAGCGGCGCCGAGTCCCGTTGTGTGGCCGGATCGGTGGCCGTGATGGTGAAGTCGTTGCGTCCCTTCTTGAGCGGCACGGTCATCTGCCAGGTGCCACTGGCCGGAACGGTCAGGTGGTACGTCTCGTGGCCGACGGCGAGGATCGAGACGGTCGCCCCCGCGTCGCCATGGCCGCTGATGACGGTGGTTTCGGCGACCGCCTCGCTCACCGCGGGCTGGTCGAGCAGGAGCGCCGGCGGTTGCGCGAAGCGCACCAGTTGGAGCGCGATATAACCCGCAAAGGCGACCACCCCGACCGCCAGCATCGAGGTCACGATGATGCCGCGCGTGATGGTCGGGCCGCCTCGTGGTGCGTCAAGGGGTCGCGGCACGATGATGGTGGGCTCCTGGCGGCGGGTCTCGCCCACCTCGCTTTTCCAGCGCGCCAGCACGGCCTCCGGATCGAGGCCGAGGTAGAGCGCGTAGTTCCGCAGGAAGCCCTTGGTATAGACCGCACCGGGGAGGTCGTGGAAGTCGCCGTGTTCCAGCGCCGCCAGGAATTTCGCCCGGATCTTCGTGTCGCGCTCGGCGCGGTAGAGGTCCACGCCCTTGCGCTCACGGGCCGTCGTGAGCAGCTCACCGAGGCGCGGCGAGCCGTTCGGGCCGGTCGTGCGGGGCATCGGCAGCGGCAGGGTGGCACGCTCGCGCTCGCGCTGGCGCTCGCGCCCTGCGCCGTTGGCGGCAAGGCGGCGTGCGCTCGGACGAGCCTGATCGCGAGCGGTCATGCGATGGTCCTGATACCTCTGATCCGCGATCCGCGATGGGCGCCCCGGCGGGCGCCCTGCAGACAAGGATACCGGACGCCCACATGAAGCCGGCACGGGCTCGCCGCTGTCGAGCTCAGTAGCCGGGGTCGTCCACGTCGGCGAGGCTGCGCAGCCAGTTGTCGGGGCCGTAGATCTGCCGTGGCACGGCGGGATTGCGCGGATCACCCGGTCCGATGATCCCGTAGCGCTCCAGATCGTCCATCAGCCGGCTGGCCCGGTTGAAGCCGACCTTCAGCTTCGTCTGGAGCATCGACGTGCTTGCCTTTCCGGTGCTCGTGACCAGCTCCGCAGCGCGCGCGGCGAGCTCGTCGTCCACGACCGCGGTCAGCCACCCGAACTGCCCTCCGGCTCCTCCCTCGCCGTCCCCGAATGCGACCACCAGCGGGTCATACTCCGGATCGGGCGCCTGGGCGCGCCAGTGATCGGTGACAGCGCGCACCTCGGCATCGCTGACGAAGACGCCCTGGAGGCGCACGGGGCGGGGCAGGTCGGCCGGCTGATAGAGCATGTCGCCGCGGCCGATGAGGTCCTCCGCGCCGGGCTGGTCGAGGACCGTGCGGCTGTCGACGTTGGAGGACATGGCGAAGGCGATGCGGCTGGGCACGTTGGCCTTGATCAAGCCCGTCACCACGTTGACGCTCGGGCGCTGTGTCGCGAGCACCAGGTGGATGCCCACCGCGCGGGCCTTCTGGGCGATCTTCACGACCGGGTCTTCGACCTTGCGGCCCTCGCGCATGATCAGGTCGGCCAGCTCGTCGATGACGATGACGATGTAGGGCAGACGCTCTTCCTCGGTCACCCGCGGGCTGGCGTTGTAGGCGGCGACATTGCGCTCCGTCCTGGAGGCCAGCGCCTTGTAGCGCTCCTCCATCTGGTTGACCGCCCAGTAGAGCGCGGCCTTCGCGTCGCCGGCCTCGACGATGACGTTGGTGAGCAGGTGCGGCAGCCCGTCGTAGGCCGCCAGCTCGACGCGCTTGAGGTCGATCACGATGAGGCGTACCTCGTCAGGTCGGGCGCGCATGAGCAGGCTGGTGATGAGCGCGTTGACGCAAACGCTCTTGCCCGAGCCGGTGGCGCCGGCGATGAGCAGGTGCGGCATGCGCGCCAGGTCGACCGCGTAGGCCTTGCCCGAGACGTCCCGACCCAGGGCGAAGGTCAGCTTGCCCGTGGCGGCCAGCATGTCCGCATCGCCGATCAGCTCACGGAAACCGACCACCTCGCTGGAGTGGTTGGGGATCTCGATGCCGACCACGTCCTTGCCGGGGATGGGCGCCTCGATGCGGATCGTGCGCGCCGCGAGCGCCATGGCCAGGTCATCCGAGAGCGCCTCGATGCGCGAAAGCTTGACCCGCGCGTCCGGCCGCACCTCGTACTGCGTGACCACGGGACCGACATTCGTCGCCGTGACCGTGGCGGGGATCTGGAAGCTGCGCAGCTTCTCCTCGATGATGCGGATGTTGCGCGCATGGTCGAGTTCCTGGCCGTTGACCGCGCTGCGCGCGGGATCCAGAAGCTCTACCGGCGGTAGGGCCCAGTCCCGGCGACCGAGAGGGGCGGGCGTGTCCTCGACGGCCAGCAGGTCCGCGCTCGGCGCGTCCGGGTCGCGGGGCACAGCGGGCGGGACGACGGACTGCCCGTGAGCACCACGACCGGCCCAGACCGTCTGGCTGATCGGGGCTGGGCTCGGTAACGGGTGCAGCTGCTCAGCATCGGGGAGTGTCGCAACGGTCGCAGCTACCCCGCGCCGGGGCACGCCGCGGACGGCGCCGATGCCCTCGTCGCGAAGCGCGCGCTCGTCCCGTTCAAGCGGCTGCGCGACCGCGCCGGCGAGCGCACGGCTGCCGCTCGTGAGCGGGGACAGGAGGCCGCGTACGGTCAAGTTGAAGAGCAGCAGCAAACCGATCACCAGCATGCCCGTGAGCACCACGAATGCGCCCGGCTGGCTGAACAGGGCCGTCAGCAGCCGGGCCATCTGCCAGCCCATCCAACCGCCGGCATCGAGTAGCTGCGCGGGCTTCGAGCCGGCACTCCAGACGATGTCGATGAGGCCGAGGGCGCCGAGGAATGTCACGGCGCCACCGAGGGTGCTGATCCGCCAGGTCGGCCCGACACGCGGCGCACGCTCGATGAAGGCGCCGGCCACGATGAGCAGGATCGGCAGCAACCAGGCGCCCGCGCCAAAGGCGGGGCGGAGCAGGTCGTTGACGTAGCGGTTGAAGATGCCCTGACCCGGAAGGAAGAGCGCGATGAGGGTCACTGCGCCGCCCACGAGGAGGACGACGCCGAGGATCGAGCGTGCCGTCTGGGGCGCGATCCACGGCCCCCTCGCGCTGCGGCGTGTGCCCGTCGCGCGGCGCCCGGCGCGAGTGCTGCGGCGACGCTGGGCCATCGGGTCAGACCTCGACGACGACCGGGAAGACCATCGGGCGCCGCTTCGTCTGCTCGTACAGGAAGCGCGACAACCCGTCCTTGATCTGCGTCTTGAGCAGGGCGATCTCGCTGGTGTGATCGCCCGGTGTCTTGATCGCAGCGGCCACGCGGTCGGCGGCGGCGGCGATGAGGGGATCGTCCTGCCCCCCGATGAAGCCGCGCGTGACGATCTCGGGCCGGCCAACGAGCGCGCCGGTCTGCTTGTCGACGGTGACCACGACGATGAACATGCCGTCATTGGCGAGAGCGCGCCGATCGCGCAGCACCACATCGCCGACCTCGCCCACCGATAGCCCGTCGACGTAGACGTAGCCGGCCGTCACCGGCGTGGCGCGGCGTGCCGAGCCATCGGCCAGGAACTCGATGGGCTGGCCGTTCTCGATGATGAAGATGTTCTGCGCCTCGACGCCCACCTCGGCAGCCAGACGCCCGTGCTGCACGAGCATGCGGAACTCGCCGTGCATGGGGATGAAGTAACGCGGCTTGGTGAGGCCGATCATCAGCTTCAGCTCTTCCTGGCTGGCATGGCCGGACACGTGGGCGCGCTTGATCGCGTGGTAGTAGACATTGGCGCCGTTCTTGAACAGGTTGTCGATGGTGCGCGCCACGTACTCCTCGTTGCCCGGGATGGGGCTGGCGCTGACGATGACGGTGTCCCCCGGGCCGACCTCGACGTAGCGATGGTCGCGATTGGCCATGCGCGCCAGGCCGGCCATCGGCTCGCCCTGCGCCCCGGTCGTGGCGATCACCAACTCGCCATCGGGGATGTCGCGGATGCGGTCCTTGGCCACCAGGATGGCCGCGTCGTAGCTGAGGTAGCCGAGGTCGGTGGCGATGCGCACGTTCTGCTCCATCGAGCGGCCGATCACCGCGACCCGGCGCTTGAACGACGCAGCAGCATCGAAGACCTGTTGGATGCGCGCGATGTTGCTGGCAAAGGTGGCCACGATGACCCGCCCATCGAGCGGCTCGATGATCTCGCGGAAGGCCTCGCCGACGGTGCGCTCCGAGGGCGTGTAGCCGGGATTCTCGGCGCGCGTCGAATCGGAGAGCAGGCAGAGCACGCCTTCCTCGCCAAGCCTGGCCAGCAGGTGGAAATCGGACAGCTTGCCGTCCACGGGCGTGTGGTCGAACTTGAAGTCGCCCGTATGCACGATGGTGCCAACCGGCGTGCGCAGGGCGATGCCCATGGCATCCGGGATCGAGTGGCCGATGCGGAAGGCGGTCGCCTCGAAAGCGCCGATCTTGACCGTCTGGCCGGCCTCGAGAGCCAACAGTGGGTTGTTGGTGAGACGGTGCTCCTTGATCTTGTTGCCCAGCAGGCCCCGCGCCAGCGTGGAGGCGTAAACGGGCACCCCGGGGAAGTCGGGCAGCACGTAGGGCAGGCCGCCGACATGGTCTTCATGGGCGTGCGTGATCAGGAACGCCTTGACCTTGTGGCGGTTCTCGCGCAGGTAGGTGACGTCGGGCACGACGAGGTCGATGCCGAACATCTCCTCGTCGGGGAACATCAGGCCGCAGTCGATGACGACGATCTCCTCGCCGTACTCGAAGACGTACATGTTCTTGCCGATCTCGCCCACGCCGCCGAGCGGGATGACCCGCAGCGGCGTGAGGTCGGTCAAGGCAGGAGCGATGGATCGACGGGGCATCAGAAGAACCTCAACTGGTTGGCGTCGTCGGCGACGCCGCTGGGCGTACCGACGGCCACGGGCTGGCCGGGAGGGTCGGGGGAGACCTCGGCTGGGGGGTCTGGCGGGACCGCCCGCCCGTTCGCCATGGCGGTGGTGGCTTGCGGGTTCGACTCCGGCGTGGCGCGGCGGGCGGCGCGACCCTCGCGAGCGCGCACGAGCGCATCGGGTGCGCCGGTCATGTCCTCGAATAGCGTCTGGCGCAGGCCCGCCTGACGGAAGGCGGCGGCGGGATGGTAGAGCGCGAGGGCCAGCGCATCGACGGCCCCGCTCGACGGATCTACCGGACGCACCGTGCCGTGCGCGGAGCTGATGCGGGCGCCGGGCATGAACGTCTGCAGGGAGAACCGACCGAGCGTGATCAGCAGGGCCGGATCGAGCGCCTCCAGCTGCCGCCGCAGGTAGGTGCCGCAGGCGGCGATCTCGTCGGGCTCGGGGTCGCGGTTGCCGGGCGGCCGGCACTTCACCACGTTGGTGACGAAGACATCTTCCCGCCGCCAGCCGATCGCGCCCAATAGCTCGGTCAGCAGCCCGCCCGCGGCGCCCACGAAGGGGCGGCCCTGCTGGTCCTCGTTGGCGCCCGGTCCTTCTCCCACGAAGACCACCTCGGTGGCAGCGCTGCCCTCCCCCGGCACGGCCTGGGTGCGCCCGAGGTGCAGACGACAACGGGTGCACGCACGCACCTCCGCGCCGATCGCGTCGAGGGTCGCACGCCGCTCCTCGTCGTTCACGCCACTCGTCCAGGCCGCCGCGAGGCCGGCGCCAGCCAGCCGCGTTCGAGCACCAGCTGGGCGATCTGCACGGCATTGGTGGCCGCGCCCTTGCGCAGGTTGTCGCTGACGACCCAAAAGGCAAGGCCATGACCGCCGGGCATCGAGGCGTCGCGGCGGATCCGGCCGATGAAGACCTCGTCGCGACCGGCGGCCTCGGTGGCCAGCGGGTAGCGATGGGCGCTCGGCTCGTCGATGACCAGCAGGCCGGGCACCGTGGCGAAGAGCTGCCGTGCCTCATCGGCGCTGATGGGTCGCTGCGTCTCGACGTGGACGGCCTCCGAGTGCGAGACGAAGACCGGCACGCGCACCGCCGTGCAGGAGAGGCGCAGTCTCGGCAGATGGAGGATCTTGCGGCTCTCGTGGATGACCTTCCACTCTTCCTTCGAATAGCCGTCATCGAGGAAGGTGTCGATCTCGGGGACCACGTTGAAGGCGATGGGGTGCGGATAGACGGATGCCTCCTTGGGGCGGCCCGCAACGTGCGCCTCGATCTGCGCCTGGAACTCGGCGATGGCGTCGGCTCCCGTGCCGCCCACCGCCTGGTAGGTGTCCACGACGACCCGCTCCAGGCCGACCGCGTCCCGCAGCGCCATGAGCGGCAAGGTGAGCTGCATCGTCGAACAGTTCGGGTTGGCGATGATGCCTTCGTGATCGAGGGCGTCGTCGGGATTCACCTCGACGACCACCAACGGCACACCGGGTGTCATGCGGAACTGCGCCGAGTTGTCGATGACCAGCGAGCCGCGCGCCACCGCCTCCGGCGCCAGCTGCGCGGAGACCGCGGAGCCGGCCGAGAAGAGGGCGATATCGACGTCCTCGAACGCCTCGGGCCGCGCCTCGAGGACCGGCCAGGCCCGACCCCCATAGGTCACCTCGCGGCCCGGAACTCGTCGCGACGCCAGGGGACGCAGTTCGTTGATGGGCAGCCCGCGCTCGGCGAGCACGGTGATCATCGTCTGTCCGACGACGCCGGTGGCGCCAACGACCGCGACGGTGAGGGGACGCTGCTGGAGTTGGGGCATGGCCTCGCTCAGGCGGGGATCCGTCGGGGCACGACCGGATGATACACCGCGGCCGCCGGTCTCCCGGCGGCCGCGACGGACTGCGGATGGGCTGACGACGTTGCTCAGGCGGGCGTCGTCTCGCGCGCCTGGTGGCGCTGCATGGCCGCCTTGCGCGACAGGTTGATACGACCCTGCCGATCGACTTCGATGACCACGACCATCACCTCGTCGCCCACCGACACGACGTCCTCGACGGTCGGGACGTGGTGGTCGGCCAGCTCGCCGATACGGACGAGGCCCTCCTTGCCGGGCAGGATCTCCACGAAGGCGCCGAAGCCCATGATGCGGGTCACCTTGCCCAGGTAGAGGGAGCCGACCTCGACCTCGCGGGTGAGGCTCTCGATCCAGGCGATGGCCTTGCGCGCATTGTCGGAGTTCACCGCCGCGATCTCGACCGTGCCGTCGTCCTCGACGTTGATCTCGGTCTGTGTCTCTTCCTGGATCTTGCGGATCATCGATCCGCCCTTGCCGATGATCTCGCGGATCTTCTCCGGGTTGATCCTGATGGTGGTGATGCGCGGGGCGAAGTCGCTCATCGTGTCGCGCGCTTCGGGCATCACCGCGGTCATCTTGTCGAGGATCTCGAGACGGGCCGCGAGGGCCTGCGCCAGACCACCGCGGATGATCGCCTCGTTGATGCCCTTGACCTTGATGTCCATCTGCAGCGCGGTGATGCCGTCGCGCGTGCCGGTCACCTTGAAGTCCATGTCACCGACCGAGTCCTCTTTACCGAGGATGTCGGTGAGGACCACGAACCGGCCGCCCGGCTCACTGATCAGGCCCATCGCGGCGCCGGCGACCGGGGCGGAGATGGGCACGCCCGCGTCCATCAGGGCGAGGGTCGAACCGCAGGTCGAGGCCATCGAGGTCGAGCCGTTGGATGCCAGGCATTCCGACACCAGCCGGATGACGTACGGGAAGTCCTCGTGGCTGGGAAGGACGGGCAGAAGGGCGCGCTCGGCCAGGTTGCCGTGCCCGATGTCGCGCCGGCTTGGGCCGCGCATCGGCTTGTTCTCGCCCGTCGAATAGGGCGGGAAGTTGTAGTGGTGGATGTAGCGCTTCTCGGTCTTCGGGCTGATGGTGTCGATGCGCTGGACGTCGGACGACGAACCGAGCGTGGCGATGGTCAGCACCTGGGTCTCGCCGCGCGTGAACAGGCCGCTGCCGTGAGCGCGCGGAAGAACGCCGACCTCGACCGAAACCTGACGGAGCTCGGTCAGGGCGCGACCGTCCATCCGGATCCCCTCGTCGAGGGCCAGGTGGCGGGCGACCCGCTTGTTGATGAGGTTGTAGAGGCCCTTGCTGACTCGCGCTTCACGGCGGGCCGACTCCTGGAGAGCCTTGCTGTCGCCCCCCGAGCGCGTTGCGCGAATCGCCTCGGCGAGGCCTTCACGAAGGCGGCCGATCCGACCGGGGAGGTCGTTGCCGAACCAGATGAGCAGATTGGCGGTGGCCTCAGCGTCGGGGCCCGCCCGGTGCGCCTGGGCGAGCTCGACACCGAAGAAGCGCGACAGCGTCTCGAGCTTGTAGTTCTCGAGGTCCGGATAGCCCTCGCGGGCGATGGTCAGGGTGTCCAGATACCTTCCCGATTCGACGTACGTCCCGTCGTCCAGGGCGGCCTCGAGGAAGGCCAGGTCGAAGCCGACCGAATGACCGACGATCTTCGCGTCGCCGACAAAGGCGAAGACCTGCCTGGCCGCGTCCGCGGGCTTGGGAGCCTTCTTGACGTCGGCGTCCTTGATGCCATGCATCTGATTGCCGACGATCGGGCGACCCGGGTTGACGAACGTCGACCAGCGCTCCGTGATCTTGCCGCCCTTGACCTTGACGGCCGCGATCTCGACGAGGTCGGCGATCTTCGGATCGGTACCGGTCGTCTCGACGTCCACGATGACGAACTCGTCACCGGCGTCGGCCGCCTCGGCGAAGTCGAGAACGGTGCCCAGGCCGGCCTCGATGAAGGGCCGGCTCTTGGCCTTGCCGACGGCCTTCTGCATCTCCTCCTGGATGTCGATGAGGGGCTGGAGGGCGCGATGGCCGAACAGGATCGCGTCGGCCATGACTGCCTCGGGCAGTAGCCTGGCGCCTGCTTCGACCATCATGATCGCGTCGCGCGTGCCGGAGACGATGAGGTCCAGTTCGGATTCGGCCATCTGGCTGAACGTCGGGTTGACCACGAACTCGCCGTCGATCCGGCCGATGCGCACGGCCCCCACCGGGCCGCCGAACGGGATCTCACTGATCGTCAGCGCGGCGGATGCGGCGATCGTGCCGAGCACGTCCGGCTCGTTCTCCTGGTCGGTCGAGAGGACCGTGATGACCAGCTGGATGTCGTCCTTGTAGCCCTCGGGGAAGAGCGGGCGGAGCGGGCGGTCGGTCAAGCGGGCAGCGAGCGTGGCCGCCTCGGATGCGCGGGCCTCGCGCTTGATGAAGCCGCCGGGGATCTTGCCCGCGGCGTACATTCGCTCCTCGAACTCGACGGTGAGCGGGAAGAAGTCGAGTCCCGGTCGAGGCTCGGAGCGGTTGGCCGTGCCCAGCACGAAGGTGTCGCCGTAGCGGACGGTGACCGCGCCGCCGGCGAGACGGGCGAGCTTGCCGGTCTCGATGGTCAGCGTACGACCACCGAGTTGTGCAGAAAACGAGACTGACATCAGTCCTCCAATTGCCGGAGGACGGACCTGGCACGTCGAGCGAGCCGTCTGCTGCGCGAGGCGTCCGGGGGCACTGGCCCCCGACGTTGAGGCGCGACGACGCGCGTGCTCCGACTAGCGGCGGAGCCCCAGCCGCCCGATGACGGCGCGGTAGCGAGCGTTGTCCTTGCGCACGAGGTACGCAAGAAGGCGACGGCGCTGCCCGACGAGCTTGAGGAGGCCGCGACGCGAGTGGTTGTCCTTGGGGAAGCGCTTGAGATGCCCGGTCAGATCCCTGACCCGCTCCGTCAAGAGCGCGATCTGGACCTCCGGCGAGCCCGTGTCGCCGTCCTTGACGGCATACCCGGTGATGACGGCTTCCTTTGATTCCCGCGTCAGCGGCACCCGGTCCTCCGAGATTCCATGTCTTTCAACCTATGACGCCGGGCAGTCTATCAGCGGACCCGGTAACCGGCAAACGTCGGCTGCCCTGTCGGCTGGGGCCGGCCCCGCTCTGCGGCCCAGTCTTCGCCGTTTAGTCCGCGGGGAAGTGATATGCAACGACGCAGGGCTGCCAGGAGTCTAGAGACGCGGCAGCCGCATTCGCCGGAGCGTGGCTCGAGCTTGATCTAGGCAGCGGGGGCGCCGTCGCGGACCCGTTTCGCGCATAAGAGTCTTCAGCGCAATCGGGCGCAATAACCGCCAGCGACAGCATCGATCAGGTCCATCACCTAGCCCGGTGCACGGGTGGGATCCCAGCGAGCGAGGTATGCCTCGCGCACTTCGGCCACGATGTCAGCCAAGAATGACCCTCGCCCGCTCGACGTCGCGGGCCATCTGAGCCACCAGTGCGGGCACCGTCTCAAAGCGCCGCTGGCGCCGCTGCCGGCGCACGAACTCGACACGCAGGCGCTGGCCGTAGAGGTCCTCGTCGAGATCGAGGAGGTGCACTTCCAGCACCCGATCGCCGCCGCCGAAGGTGGGCCGTGTGCCGAGGGAGACGACACTGCGCGCCCGACGCCGCGGCCGAAGCAGATCGTCCCCACCCCAACCGACGCGCGCGGCGTAGATCCCGTCCGGCGGCAGTGCAACGGCCTCGGCAAAAGCGAGGTTGGCGGTCGGGAAGCCGAGATCGCGTCCTCGTCCATCGCCGCGCACGACCCCGCCGGTCACCGCGGTGCGCCGCCCCAGCAGATGCGCCGCATCCGCCAGGCGTCCGGCGGCCAGCAGGGCGCGGATGCGCGAACTGGAGATGGGCGCGCCGCCTCCGATCACGGGCGGCACCTCCTCGACGCGAAACTCCATCTGCACACCGAGGGCACGAACCACCTGCGCGGTGCCCTCGCGCCCTCGACCGAAGGCCGATTCCGACGTCATCACCAGGGCGACGAGGTCCCGCTCCAGGACCAGCAGCTCCACGAACGAGGCGGCGCTGCGTGCCGCGAAGACGGCGTCGAAGGGCTGCACCACGAGGTGGGCCACACCGATGTCCGCCAGCCGTGCCTCGCGCTCGGCGGGATCGCACAACAGGGGCGGCGCGCTGCCGCGCAGCACCACTTCGGGATGCGGTTCGAAGCTGATCACGACGGGAGCGGCGCTCTCCCGGCGCGCCAGCTGCACCAGCGCCTCGAGGACGGCCATGTGTCCGCGGTGCAGGCCGTCGAAGACGCCCACGGTGGCCGCGAAGCGGAGGCCCGCGGGTAGGGCGGCAAGGTCGTGCTGGTGCTCCATCGCCGTGCTGCAGGGGCTCAGTCGTCCCGACTGAGGAAGACTTTTTCCGGGTGCAGCCGACCGCCCTCGAGGCGCGCGATAGCGGCGAGGCGGCCGCTTGCGTCGCGCACGCGATAGTGGCCCGCTGTGCCCGCGTCCGGCGTCGCCACCCGCGCACGCACGACCTGGCCGCGCAGCAGCCCGCTGAGATCGTCGGGGCCCAGGGTGAGCGGCGGAAACGCCTCCAAGCCCGTGTCGGATGGGATCAGCACCCCCTCCCATCGTCCCGTCGCGAACGCCTCGCGGATGACGTCTGGAGTGTGCGCGTCAGCCAACAGAAAGGGGCCGCTGGCGGTGCGCGTGAGGGCCACCAGGAAGGCGCCACAACCCAGGCGCTCGCCCAGATCGCGCGCCAGCGAGCGCACATACGTGCCCGCCGTGCAGCGCACCTCGAGCGTGGCCGTGCGTCGGCCCGCGGCCTCCTGCCAATCGGTCAGGCGCAGCTCGAGGATCTCCACGTCACGTGCCTGGAGGACCGGCTTTTCACCGCCGCGAGCCAGCTCGTATGCGTGACGACCATCGACGCGCACCGCAGAATGGTCGGGCGGCACCTGGCGGATGGCGCCGCGGAAGGCACCCAGCGCCGCATCGACGGCAGCCCGGTCGGGCAGCGGTCCCTCCCCCGCCAGCAGCTCGCCGTTGAGATCGTCCGTGGTCGAACGGGCGCCGAAGGCGACCAGCGTCCGGTACGCCTTCTGGTCGGCCATGTGGTACTCCACCAGGCGCGTCGCACGCCCGACGAAGACAGGCAGCACGCCCGTGGCGAACGGGTCGAGCGTGCCGCCGTGCCCCACGCGGCGGACGCCGCTGAGCCGGCGCACCAGCGCCACGAGGTCGTGCGATGTCGGGCCGCTGGGCTTGTCGATGATGAGGATGCCATCGAGATCGCCCTTGCCCGTGGAACGTGGTCCGCGCATCACCGGGCCCCGAGGGCGTCGATGAGACGGCGCGCAGCTTCGAGCACGATCGGCTGCGCCGGCTTGACCGCCAGCTCAAGGGTCGCGCCTGCGGCGCGGGCGTGCCCACCGCCCCCGAAGCCGCCACAGAGTTCGGTGGCGTCGACCCCGCCCTCCCTGGTGCGCACGCTGATCCGCGTCTGCCCGCCGGCCTCCTTGAACAGGATGACCACTTCGGAACTGGCGGATTGGCTGAGCAGGTCGATGATCCCCTCGGAGTCCCCATCTCCTGCGCCGGTCTGGGAACGATCCGCCTCGGTCAAGGTGGACCAGGCCAGCAGTCCGTCAGGCGTTTCCTCGAGCCTGCCCAGCACCAGGCCGAACAGCTTGAGCTGACGATTGGGCTTGGTCCGATACAGCCTGCGCGCCGTCTCGAAGAGCGGCGCGCCCGCGGCCACCAGTTCGCTGGCGACCCGCAGCGTGCGTGCCGTCGTGTTGGGATGCTGGAAGTTCGCGGTATCGATGACCACCCCGGCCACGAGGTTCGCGGCAAGGGCGCCGCCCGCCGCCGTAAGCGGCACGCCCAGGGCCACGGCGAGCAAGGTGGTCATCTCGCAGGTCGCCGCCGCGGTGGGATCGATCCAGTCGATCGCGCCGAAGCCCCGATTCGAGATGTGATGGTCGATGTCCACGATGGGCACACGGCCGAACAATTCGGCATGGTCGCGCAGCACGCTGCCGACGCGCTCCAACTCACCGCAGTCGCCGACCACGATGAGGTCGTAGTCGAGGTCGGGATCGGGCGACGATCGGAAGCGGTAGATGTCCGGCATGAACGCGTACATCGCGGGCACCGGGTCGGCGCACATGGGCGTGGCCCGACCGCCGAGAGCCTCCACCAGCAGCGTGTGCGCAAGGGCGGAGCCCAGCGCGTCGGCCTCGGGGTTCTCGTGACAGACGGTGAGCACGCGTCGAGCTGCGCGGAAGCGCTCGATCACCGCGGAGGGCACAGCGGCGATGTCGCCCGCGGTCAGGCTGACCGATGCCCCCACGCTCATCCGGAAGGATCCTCGGAAACTGGCGGCTCCGCACCTCGCTGGGGCGTGGGCAGCGTCTCCCGCGCCGGAGCCGGAGCGGGAGCCTGCCCGGCTTCGAGGTCGTGCAGGATGGACAGGATGCGCGTGCCTCGCTCGGCGCTGTCATCGAGCTTGAGATGGAGTTCGGGCACGCGGCGCAGGCGCAGGACGCCGAGGTGATGTCGCACGAAGGGCATCGCCCGGCCCAAGGAACGCATCGTCTCCTTGCGCTCGTCCGGTTGCCCGATGACGCTCGCCCAGACCGTGGCATGTTGGAGATCGGCGGTCACTTCGACACGCGTGATGGTCACGAAGCCGATGCGCGGATCCTTGATCTCGCGCACCAGGATGCGGCTGATCTCCTCGCGCAGCAACTCGTCTACGCGTGCGCTCCGCTCACTCACGGCTTCAGCCGTCCGGCCATCGGCGTCAGGAGCTCGGGGCGCGGGAGACCGTCTGCTGCGTGAAGCATTCGATGATGTCGCCCTCGACGAGATCGTGGAAACCGGCCAGGCCGACGCCGCACTCGTATCCCTGCGCGACCTCGCGCACGTCATCGCGGAAGCGTCGCAGCGACTCGATCCTGTCGGTGGCGATGAGCTTGCCGGCGCGGAAGACGCGGGCGCCACCACGCACCATGCGCCCGTCGGTCACGTAGGCGCCGGCGATGACCGTGGCCTTGCCGACTCGGAAGATCTGGCGCACCTCGACGCGCCCTTCCACGGTCTCCACCACCTCCGGCTCGAGCAGGCCATTGAGGGCAGCTTCGATGTCATCGGTGAGCTTGTAGATGATGCCGTAGAGGCGCACATCCACGCCCTCCGACTCCGCCGTGCGCGGGGCCGTGCCATCCAGCTTGGTGTTGAAGCCGACGACGATGGCATCCGAGGCCGAGGCGAGCAGGATGTCGTTGTCGGTGATGTCACCGGTGCCCTCGTGGATGATGTTGATGCGGACTTCATCGGTGCCGATCTGCTCCAGAGCTTGGTGGATCGCACCCAGTGAGCCCTGCACATCGGCCTTGACGATGATGCGCAGCTCCTTGGCCTGACCCGTCTGGATCTGGCGGTACAGATCCTCGAGGGTGGCCCGACCGGTGCCTTCCGAGCGGCCCGCCATCTGGGCGCGGCGCGTTTCGAGCGCCACCCGAGCGGCCTTCTCGTCGGCCACCACGCGCAGCACATCGCCGGCGGCGGGCACTTCGCCCAGGCCAAGCAGCACGACCGCGGTCGAGGGCCCTGCCTCGGAGACGCGAGCGCCCTGGCTGTTCTCGAGGGCGCGCACGCGGCCATGGGTGTCGCCGACCACGACGGTATCGCCGACGCGCAAGGTGCCTGTCTGCACGAGGATGGTAGCGACTGCGCCGCGGCCCTTGTCCAACTCGGCTTCGACGATGGTGCCGATGGCACTGCGATCGGGGTTGGCCTTGAGTTCCTGCAGATCGGCCACCAGCAGGATCATCTCGAGCAGCTCGTCGATGCCCACTCGCTGTCTGGCGCTGACTTCGACGAGGGGCACATCGCCGCCGAACTTCTCGACGATGACGCCGTGCTCGGAGAGCTCGGTCTTGACCCGGTCGGGGTTGGCGTCGGGCTTGTCGATCTTGTTGAGGGCGATGACGATGGGCACGTTGGCCGCGCGGGCGTGATGGATGGCCTCGAGCGTCTGCGGCATCACTCCGTCGTCGGCAGCCACTACGAGCACGGCGATGTCGGTCACCTTCGCGCCCCGGGCGCGCATCGCGGTGAACGCCTCGTGACCCGGCGTGTCGAGGAAGACGACGCGCTTGCCGTCCTTGACCACCTCGCTGGCACCGATGTGCTGGGTGATGCCGCCGCGCTCGCCGGCGGCCACGTCGGTGGCCCGGATGGCATCAAGCAGGCTGGTCTTGCCGTGGTCGACGTGGCCCATCACGGTCACGATCGGCGCCCGCGGCTTCAGCAGCGCCGGGTCATCCGGCTCGAAGAGCAGGTCCTTGGTGGCCTCGCCCGGCACCGCGTCAGCCTCCGCTTCCCCGGCCGTGGGCTGCGTGGCGGACGTTTCGACCACCTCATAGCCCAGCTCGGTGGCCACCAGGGTGGCCGTGTCGCGGTCGATGAGTTGATTGATGCTGGCGAAGATGCCGCTCTTGATGAGCTCACGAATGACGTCCGCCGGGTTGACCGTGAGCAGCTCGGCCAGCTCCTTGACGGTGATCGAGCTGGGGACCTCGATGGCACCCCGGATGGACGGCTCGAGGGTCTGGACCGTGCCCAGCCCGTTCTGGGCCGCACTGCGCGGGGGTTTGCGCGGCCCGCGCCGATTGCGGGTGCCGCTTCGGCTACGAGCCATGGATGTCTCCTTCGGTGATCGTCGTGTCGGCGCCGCGCAGCTGCGCGAGCAGCCCGGGCGGGAGGGGCGCCTTGAGCGCCCGTTCGATGGCTCGCTTCTTCAGGGCCGCAGCGCGGCAGGTGTCGTCGGCGCACAGGTAAGCGCCGCGCCCGGCGAGCTTCCCGGTCGGGTCGAGCAGCAAGGTGCCCGCCGGGGTGCGCACGATGCGGACCAGTTCACGCTTGGGGCGTTCGGTCCGGCAGGCCACACACGTGCGCGCCGGCGCGTGCCTGACGGGCATGACCACGGCCGCGCCTACGGTGCCACCTCGTCCGGGACCGCGACCTTGCGGGCCCGGGTGACGCGCTTCGGCTTGGCCGCGTCGGCACTGCTCGGCTCGGCAGGCGCAGCGGCCGTCGGTGCGACCTCGGCCGGGACAGCGACCTTGCGTTCCCGGGTGACGCGCGTCGGCTTGGCCGCTTCGTCACCGCCAACGTCCTCGAGGGCCCTTGAAGTCGGCGCCGCGGACTCCGGCGCGATGTCCCTTGGCGCGGGGACGTCGGGAGGCGGCGCCTGATCACTGCGGATGTCGATGCGCCAGCCCGTCATCTTGGCCGCCAGGCGTGCATTCTGGCCCTCGCGCCCGATGGCCAGCGACAGCATCCGCTCGGGCACGGTGACGTTGGCGATGCGGGCTTCCTCATCGATGCGGACGCCCACCACCTGGGCCGGACCGAGTGCGTTGGCAACGAGTTGTGCGGGGTCGTCCGACCAGGGGATGATGTCGATCTTCTCGCCGCCCAGCTCGGCCACGACCGCCTGGACGCGTCCACCGCGTTGGCCGACCGTGGCGCCGACGGGGTCAAGCCCTTCCTGCCGGCTGGCCACGGCCACCTTGCTGCGGCTGCCGGCCTCACGCGCGATCGCCCGGATCTCCACGGTGCCGGCGTGGATCTCGGGCACCTCCAGCTCGAAGAGCCGTCGCAGGAAGCCTTTGTGCGTCCGGCTGACCAGGATCTGCGGCCCCTTGGTGGTACGGCGTACTTCGAGCACGTAGGCCTTGACGTGCTGCCCGATACGGTAGTGCTCCATGGCCGATTGCTCGGTGGTGGCCAGGATGGCGTCAACGCGGTTCGGTTCCCGTCCGACGTCAAGGATGATCGCGCGCGGCTCGACGCGGCTGACGATGCCGGTGATGATCTCGCCTTCCATGGTCGCGAACTGACCGAAGACCTGCTCCCGCTCGGCTTCCCGTAGCCGTTGCAACACGACCTGCTTGGCAGTCTGAGCGTGGATGCGCCCGAAGGTCGAGGCATCAACCTGCTCGATCTCGACCAGATCACCGAGTGCGGCGTCAGCCTTGAAGGTATGGGCCTCCTCGAGGCCGAACTCGGTGAGCGGATCTTCGATCGTCTCGACCACCGTCTTGGCGCGGTAGACACGGATTCGTCCGGTCTCCGCGTCGACCTCGACGCCCACGTTCTCGTTGCCCGCTGAGACGCGACGGTAGGCCGACTGGATCGCTTCTTCGACGGTCTGGATGAGGGACTCCCGTGAGATGTTCTTTTCGGCGTTGAGCTGAAGGAGGGCGCCGATAAATTCGCGGCTCACGTTGCTCCTCCCGTACGCGCTCCCTCCGGCGTTCTGCGCCACTCACGATGAAACGTGGGGGTCACCCACGTTTCGAGGCGGCCGGGCCGGATGTCGATGGCAAGTATACACCGTTCGCCGCCCGTCCCCGACGGCTCAGTGGGCAGGAATCAGTACGCGCGGGCGAAGAGCGCGCGACGTTCCGAGGGGCGCCCGTCGATGATGCACTTGCCCGTCTCATCTGGCCCGTCCGAGGGGATGACGCGGATCGTGGCGCCGGTCTCCGTGTTGACCTGGCCTTCGCAGGCGGCTTCCCCGCACCACGGCGCGAGCAGGAAACCGCCCTTCTCCTCGAGCACCCGCCGGAAGTCGGTGTAGGAGTCGACGTGGTGCGTGTTGGCGGTTCGAAAATCCAGCGCGCTCGCGAAGACGGCCGCCTGGTAGGCCGCCAGGCGTGCCGGCAGCTCGGCGGCCAGGGCCTGGAGCGGGATCGCCTCCTTGACCCGGTCGAGGCGACGCACCAGCACGGCCTGTCCCGCGGCAACGTCGCGGGGTCCCACTTCCAGCCGATAGGGCACGCCACGCAGTTCCCAGTGGTTGTACTTGAAGCCTGGCGATTCCTCCCGCCAGTCCACCTTCCAGCGCAACGGGCCGGAGGCCGTCTGCACGGCAGCGAAGGCGGCTTCGAGGCCGGTGACCGCCCCGGACACCGCGGTTCTTCCCTCTTCATCGCGGAAGATGGGCACGACGACGACCTGATGAGGGGCCACGTTGGGCGGCAGGACCAGGCCCGAATCGTCGCCGTGGGCCATGATCGTGGCTCCGACCATGCGCGTCGAGAAGCCCCAGCTGGTGCCCCACGGACTCTTGCGCTGGTTGTCGCGGTCAAGGAATTCGATGCCGGCCGAGCGCGCGAAGTTCTGGCCGAGCATGTGGCTGGTGCCCGCCTGGAGCGCCCGCTTGTCGCGCATCATGGCCTCCACCGCGAGAGTGTAGACGGCGCCGGGGAAGGTTTCGGCGGGGCTCTTGCGGCCCGCGATGACGGGGATCGCCAGCCAGTCCTCGGACACCCGGCGGTATCCCTCCAGGCCCAGCGCGACCTCGTCGGCGGCTTCCTGCTCCGTGGCATGGAAGGTGTGTGCCTCCTGCCACAGGAACTCGGTAGTGCGCAGGAAGAGCCGCGTGCGCAGCTCCCAGCGCACCACGTTGTTCCACAGGTTCATCAGCAGCGGCAGGTCGCGATACGACTGGATCCAGTCCTTCACGACCTCGGCGATGAGGGCCTCGCTGGTGGGGCGGATGGCGAGCCACTCGGACAGTTCTTCACCGCCGGCGTGCGTCACCCAGGCCACCTGGGGGTTGAAGCCCTCGACGTGCTCGGCTTCCTTCTCTAGCAGCGAGCGCGGAACGAAAAGCGGGAAGTAGACGTTGTCATGGCCCGTCCGCTTGATGTAGCGATCGAGCTCGTCGCGCATCGACTCCCAGATGGCGAACCCGTACGGCCGGATGATCATGCAGCCGCGGACTGGGGAATAGTCGGCGAGTTGCGCCTTGAGGACCACGTCGTTATACCAGCCGGGGAAGTCCTCCGACTGTCGTGTGATGCTCGCGACGAAGCCGTCCTTGGCCACCAGATCCTCCTCGTGAACGCCGGGAGGGCGATGGTAGCGCAGCAGGCACCGAGGTCGAGCGAGCGGCCCTCCGACGCGACATGGGCAAGTCGTCGTCGGCACATTGCACATGAAGTGAACAGCAATTACATCGCCGGGCGACCAGGAGGCGGGCTCGGCGCGCTTCGGACGGCGGCAACGGCGTCGGCAAGCGTGCCTACTCGTGGCCGCAGCTTGTCGTGGCCTCCAGCTCGGCCGGATGACGCCCGATCGACGCCGATTCGGCCCCCAGACGCCGCAGCTGTTCACTTGAAGTGAACAGGTCGGTCCGGCGGATACGGCACGGCCCCCGGTCCCCACGAGCGGGAGCCGGACACGGCGCGGGGCCCTAAGAAGGGCGGATCGGGGCCGGGGCCCCGACGGTCAGCCGGGGCCGAGTCGGCGCCGGCGCCCCGAGGGTCAGCCGGGGGCGGCTACCCCTCCCCCGCCATATCGACGCGCGACGTAGTCGTCGAGCAGTCCGATGAACTCGTCGATGAGGTGCTCGCCGCGGAGCGTGGTGCGCAGCGAGCCATCGACGTAGACCGGCGCCACCGGCTCCTCGAAGGTGCCCGGCAGACTGATGCCGATGTCGGCGTGCTTCGACTCACCCGGCCCGTTGACCACGCAGCCCATGACCGCCACGCGCATCTCCTCGACCCCCGGATAGCGCTCGCGCCAGGCCGGCATCTGGTCGCGGATGTGCCCCGTCACACGCTGCGCCATCTCCTGGAAGAAGGTCGAGGTCGTGCGCCCGCAGCCTGGGCAGGCCGAGACCTGCGGCTGGAACGACCGAAGACCGAGGGACTGCAGCACCTGCTGGGCGACGCGAACCTCCTCGGTCCGATCGCCCCCCGGCTCGGGAGTCAACGAGACGCGGATGGTGTCGCCGATGCCCTCCGCGAGCAGGATGGCCAGGCCCGCCGCCGAGGCGACCGTGCCCTTCATGCCCATGCCCGCCTCGGTCAGCCCGAGGTGCAGCGGGTAGTCGCAGCGTGCCGCGAGACGCCGGTAGACGTCGACGAGGTCCTGCACACCGGAGACCTTGGCGCTGAGGATGATCCGGTCGTGGCCGAGGCCGGTCTCCTCGGCCAGCTCGGCCGAGCGCAGCGCGGAGGCGAGCATGGCCTCGATCATCACCGTGCGCGCGTCGCTCGGATCCGGCGCGCTGGCATTGGCGTCCATCATCTCGGTCAGCAGGGCTTGGTCGAGGGAGCCCCAATTGACGCCGATGCGCACCGGCTTGCCGTGTTCGATGGCGGCCCGCACGATGATCTGGAAGTGCTCGTCGTGCCGCTTGGCACCGACGTTGCCCGGATTGATGCGGTACTTATCGAGTGCCTTTGCCATCTCGGGGAACTCGAGCAGCAGCTGGTGTCCGTTGTAGTGGAAATCACCCACGATGGGCGTGCCGATGCCGAGGCCACGCACCTTGCGCACGACCTCCGGCAGCGCGGCGGCGGCGGCATCGTTGTTGACGGTCACGCGCACCAGCTCCGAACCGGCGTGGGCAAGCGCGGCGACCTGGAGGGCCGTGGCGTCGGCGTCCGCCGTGTCGGTATTCGTCATCGACTGCACCACCACCGGGTGGTGGCTGCCGACGAGCACGCCGCCCACGTCGACCGCAACCGTTTGGCGGCGGCCCGGCAGCGTGGACGATACTTCCACCTCGAGGCCCCGGGTCAGCGCCCGGCTCAGGGCGTGGCCGCGGCAGCGCGGGCGATGTCGAAGATGCTGATGTAAACGAGGAAGGCCATCAGCAGCGCAAAGCCGACGAAGTAGGTGGCCCGTTCGGCCGAGACGCTGAGACGACCGCCGGAAACGCGCTTGATGAGCGCGACCGCGACGCGGCCACCGTCCAGTGGCGGCAAGGGCAGAGCGTTGACGATGGCCAGGTTTGCCGACAGCAGGGCCATCAGGTAGAGCAGGAAGACCGGCGGTTCACCGCGCACGGTGCCCACCGCGGCGACGATGCCGATCGGCCCGGCGACCTGCGGATGGGTGATGTCGGCGATCAGGTCGCGCACCGCACCGAGGATGAGCGTGCACGCCTCGGCCGTGCGGCGGGCCCCGACACCCAGGGCCGCGATGGCATCGCGCGCGATCGGCTCACCCGCCGAAAGGCTGAACTTGATGCCCAGCGCGCCTTTCCCGGCATCGATCGCGGCCTGATCGTTGAGGGTTGCCGACACCTCGCTCACGGAGCCGTCTTGATGGCGCACCGTCAACCGGACGGTCTGGCCGGCACGCAGGCGGAGGCCCTTGAGTTGTGCGTCCGGGCCGTCGAACCACGCCCCCGGCGTGCCGTCGAGGGCGACGATGGTGTCGCCAACGACCAACCCGGCGAGCTGTGCCGGCGAGGGCAGCCCGTCGGCGCTCGCTGGCAGCGCTTCGATGTGGATGGCCGCGCTCGGATCGCCGACGAGGGCGATGGTCGACATGAGCATCGCGGCCAGCAGGAGGTTCATGACCACGCCGGCGAGGAGGATGACGACGCGCGTCGCCAGCGGCTTGCTCACGAACGCGCGCGGATCGGTCGAGTCGCCCTCTTCGCCTTCGAGTCTCACAAAGCCGCCGATGGGCAACCAGTTCAGTGTGTAGAGCGTCTCCGACCCGCGGTGCAGGATCCTCGCGCGGGGCGGGAAGCCGATCCCGAACTCGTGCACCTTCACGCCGGCGCGACGCGCGACCACGAAGTGGCCGAACTCGTGGATGACCACCAGCAGGACGAGGATGGCGAGCAGGACGACCCAGTCGACGATACTGCTCACGAATTGGGCCACCTTCAGGCCTGCGATCGGGCGGGCTGCCTGACGCACCAGGCGCGCACCTCGGCGTCCAGGGCCAGGACCGCGTCCAGATCCGGCTCGTTCGCGCCGGCGCCACCGAAGCGTTCGACGGCCGCCCCGGCCAGGCGCGGGATGCCCGGGAAGTCCAGGTCGCCCGCGAGGAAGCGCGCCACGGCCACATCGTCCGCAGCGATCAGCGCCGTGGTCGCGCGGCCACCTGCGAGGCCCGCCTCTCGGGCGATCCGCAGGGACGGGAAGCGGCCTTCATCGGGGGGCTCGAAGGTCAGCGGGCCGAGGTCGGCCAGAGACAGCCGGGGCGCCGGCGAGGGCAACCGGCGCGGATGTGTCAGCGCGTACTGGATGGGGAGACGCATGTCGGGCAGCCCCAGCTGGGCCTTCACGGATCCGTCGCAGAACTCGACGGCCGAGTGGATGATGCTCTGCGGGTGGATCGCAACGTCGATCCGCGCGTAGTCGACATCGTACAGCCAGCGTGCCTCGACGACCTCGAGGCCCTTGTTCATGAGTGTCGCCGAGTCCACCGTGACCTTCGCCCCCATGCGCCAGGTCGGATGTGCCAAGGCGCGGGCCGGCGTCACCGAATCGAAGGCCGCGAGGGGCAGATCCAGGAACGGCCCGCCCGACGCGGTCAGGATCAGTCGCTCGATCTCGGCCAGTCGCTCGCCGACGAGGCACTGCCAGATGGCCGAATGTTCCGAGTCGATGGGACGCAGCCAGGCGAGTGGCGAGGCAAATGGATCAGCCGGACCGCGCGCGGCGGCTACCTCGGCGGCGCGGTCCCGGGCCAGGGCCATGACCAGGTGGCCAGCTGCCACGAGGGTCTCCTTGTTGGCGGTGGCCACCACCTTGCCCCTCGAGAGTGCGGCGAGCACAGGGCGCAGGCTGACCATGCCTCCCGTGCCCACCACGACCAAGTCCACGTCGTCGCGCTGGACCAGGTGCACGAGTGCCTCTGCCGAATCGTCCACCACGGTGCTCGCCGGCACGTCCAGCCTCGCCCGGGCTCCTCCATCGGCCACGGCCACCACCCGCGGCCGATGCGCACGGATCTGGGTGGCGAGGGCCTCGACATCGCGGCCCGCGCCCAGGGCCACGACCTCGAAGTCGCGCTCGAGGCCGCGCAGGACCTCGAGCGCCTGGCGCCCGATGGAGCCGGTCGAGCCGAGTACTGCGACCCGCGTGCGCGGGTCGGCGTCAGCCGGCCGAGCCACTGACGATCATGTAGAGATAGACCACCGGGGCCGCGAAGAGGATCGAATCGATCCGGTCGAGCATGCCGCCGTGGCCTGGGATGAGCCGTCCCGAGTCCTTGGCACCGGCAGCGCGTTTGAGCACGGATTCGGCCAGGTCGCCGACCTGCGCCGCCAGGGCGACCATGGCACCGAGGACCACGGCTCCGGGCGTCCAGGCGCCTGCTGCCCACAGCGTCATGAAGGTGACACCGACCGCCAGGGCCGTGCCACCGGCAACGCCTTCCCAGGTCTTGTGCGGCGAGATGTGCGCCATGAAGGGGTGCCGGCCCCAGGTTCGACCGACCAGGTAGGCGCCGCTGTCGTACGCCCACACGCCGATGACACCGACCAGCAGCCAGGCTCGCCCGTCGCCGAGCCATGTCGCCAACGGAGCTCCGGCCGGTATCGGCGCGGCCCTACCCACGATCAGCAGCAGGAACGCAAGCAGGCCCACGTAGAGAGAGCCGAAGACCGTGCTCAGCCAGACTTGGAAGCCCGTGCGCGGGTCTGGACGCCACATCGCGCCCAGGGCCGCGATGACGAGTCCCAGCGCGACCAGCAACCAGGCGTCTCCGGGTCGAGCGTCCCGCAACCACGTGCCCGCGACGAGGACGAGTGCGATGGCCGTGCCGAGCAACGGCTCCCCCGGCATGCCTGCCTCCTTGAGCAGGGCGAAGACCTCGCGTGCCGCGAGGGCCGCGATGACCAGCACCAGCAAGCCGATCCAGGGCTGGCCGGCCAGCAGGACGAGGCCGACGGGGGGGATCAGCACGGCGGCGCTGGCGATCCGGATCCCGAGCACCTGCCGGCCCGATCCTAGCGCCCGAAGCGCCGCGAACGCCGCGCGTACTCGGCCAGTGCCTCGTCGAAGGCGTCGGGGTCGAAGTCGGGCCAGAGACGCTCGCTGAAATACAGCTCGGCATAGGCCGCCTGCCAGATCAGGAAGTTGCTGATGCGCAGGTCGCCCCCCGTGCGGATGAGCAGGTCCGGATCAGGCAGGCCCGTGGTGTAGAGGCGCGCCTCGAGGGCCGCCTCGTCGATCAGTTCGGGCGGCAGGCCGTCGGCGATGCAGCGCCTCGCGGCATCGACGATCTCTGAGCGGCCCGAGTAATTGAAGGCCACGTTGAGCGTCATGCGGGCGCCTGTCGAGGTGGCTGCCAGGGCCTCGTCGATGGACGCTCGCGTCGGCCCAGGCAGCTCATCCATGCGGCCGAGGATGCGCACGCGCACGCCCTGCCGAACCAGTTCCGTCGTTTCGTCGCGGATGGCCGACTCGAGCAGGGCGAACAGCGTGCGCACCTCGCCGTCGGGGCGCGACCAGTTCTCGCGGCTGAAGGCATAGAGGGAGAGCACCGAGACACCGCGCTCGGTGGCACGCCGCAGGAGCGGCCGGATCGCCTCCACGCCCGCGGCGTGGCCCTCGGCCTCGGGCAGCCCGCGCAGACGAGCCCAGCGCCGATTTCCGTCCATGATCACGGCCACGTGGCGCGGCGGAAGGGTGGCCTCCGCTTCCGCCTCGGGGCCGTCGAACTCGGCGGGCGATGGCTCGATGGCCGCCGTACGCTTGCCGACCACGCTCGCCTCGCCACTTCGCGCCGGCTCACCACGGGCCATCAGACCTCGAGGACCTCCAGTTCCTTGACCTTGCCCAGCCGGTCGACGTCGTCGATCCAGCGGTCGGTGATCCGCTGCAGCCCCTCCAGTTCACGATGGCCTTCATCCACGCCGATCTCGCCGGCGCGCTCGCGCCGCTTGATCTCGTCGGCCGCATCACGCCGCTGGTTGCGGATCTCGACCCGGGCTTCCTCCATGCGCCGGTGCACGACCTTGACGATGTCCCTGCGGCGCTCCTCGGTGAGTGGCGGGATGTTCAGGCGCACGACGGTGCCGTCGACGTTGGGCATCAGGCCGATGTCGCTCTTGAGGATGGCCTTCTCGATGGCGCCCAGGGCACTGCGATCCCAGGGCTGGATGACGATCTGGTGGGCCTCCGGGACGCTGATACCGGCCAGTTGGTTGAGCGGCGTCTGGGTCCCGTAGTACTCGACCTGAAGACGCTCGACCAGCGCAGGCGAAGCGCGACCGGTACGGATACCCGCGAAATCCCGTTCCATGGCCTCGGCGGCGCGTTCCATGCGCGCTTCGACGTCAGCGCTGCTGTGGGTCATCAGGCCGATCCTCCGTCGATGAGCGTGCCGACCGCCTCGCCGAGTACGACGCGGCGGATATTGTCGGGCGCGTTGAGGTCGAAGATGACGATGGGCAGCTGGTTCTCCATGCACAGCGTCACGGCGGTCGCATCGAGCACCTGGAGGTGGCCGTTGAGGACTTCGGCGTAGGTCAACCGGGCATAGCGTCGGGCCGACGGATCGATCAGCGGATCGCGGTCGTAGACCCCGTCGACCTTGGTGGCCTTGAGGACGACCTGGGCGTCGATCTCCACGGCGCGCAGCGCGGCCGCGGTGTCGGTCGTGAAGTACGGATTGCCGGTACCGGCCGCGAAGATGACCACGCGCCCCTTCTCCAGGTGGCGGACGGCGCGACGGCGGATGTAGGGTTCGGCGACCTCGTTCATGGCGATGGCGCTCATCACCCGCGTCAGCACGCCGGCCTTCTCGACGGCGTCCTGCAGCGCCAGCGCGTTCATGGTCGTCGCCAGCATGCCCATGTAATCGCCCGTCGCGCGGTCCATGCCCTTGGCTGCCGCCGCGAGCCCGCGGAAGATGTTCCCACCTCCGACCACCACGGCGACCTGCACGCCCATGGCGTGGACGGCTGCGATCTGAGCGGCCACGAAGGCGCAGTAGGCCGGGTCGACACCGTACTGTCGGTCGCCCAGCAGCGCCTCACCCGAGATCTTCAGCAGGATGCGCTGGTAGCGCGGCACGACGGATGCGTCGCTCACGGCTCCTCCCCCAGCTCGAAGCGCACGAATCGGCGCACGCGAATGTTCTCGCCGATGGTGGCGATCGACTCCACGATGAGCTGTCTGACGGTGATCTCCGTATCGCGGAAGGGCTGCTCGTAGAGTACGACCTGCTGGAGCCACTTCTTCAGCTGGCCCTCGACGATCTGCGCGCGGATCGCCTCCGGCTTCTTCTGCACCTGCTCATCAGCCAGCAACTCGTTGCGCCGCGCCTCGAGGACGGGCCCGGGTACCGATTCGGTGGTCGGGTATTGCGCGCGCAGCGCGACGACCTGCATGGCCAGGTCGCGTACGAGCTTCTGGAATTGCTCGGTGCGGGCCACGAAGTCCGTCTCGCAGTTGACTTCGATGAGCGATCCGATGCGGCCGCCGGTGTGGATGTAGCTGTAGATGAGGCCCTCGCGCGCGTCTCGCCCGGACTTCCTGGCGGCCGTCGCCTGGTTCCGGTCGCGCAGCAGGGCGACCGCCTTCTCGAGGTCGCCGCCGGTCTCCTCCAGGGCGTGCTTGCAATCCATGAAACCGGCGCCGGTGCGCTCGCGAAGCTCTTTCACCAACGCCGCGCCGATGTTCGGGGTGCTCATGGCCATGGGGGTCCTCGAAGGGGTCCTGATGTCGCTTCAGCGAGGTGCGCGGGCGTCGCCGATGACTTCCTCGGTCTCGACGGCGTCCACGCGATGCGGCCGCTCGTCGAGCACGCGACCGTGGACGGGGAGCAGCGCCTCCTCCTCTTCGGGGTCGGGCTCGAACGAGAGGGCCCCACCAGCGGCCACTGCCGCGACCAGCTCGTCGCTGGCCGTCTCGTCGAGCTGCTCGACGCGCGGCTCCTCATCGATGGGCTCCATCTCGGCGCGGGCAGCTCGCTGTCGGGCGCCTTCGACGGCGGCATCGGCGACCAGCGAGCACAGCAGCCGGATGGCGCGGATGGCATCGTCGTTGGCGGGGATGATGTAGTCGAGCTCGTCCGGGTCGACGTTGGTGTCGCCGGTACCGATGACCGGCACCTCGAGCTTGCGAGCCTCGACCGTGGCGATGCGCTCCCGATGTGGATCGACGATGAAGACCGCACCCGGCAGCCGCTTCATGCGGCGCATGCCGCCCACCGTCCGCTGCAGGCGCGTCATCTCCTCGACGAGGCGCGAGGCCTCCTTCTTTGACATGCGCTCGAAGTCGCCGTTGGCCTGTCGGGCCTCCAGCTGCTCGAGCAGGGAGAGCCGCTTCTTGATGGTCACGAAGTTCGTGAGCATGCCCCCCAGCCAGCGCTGGTTGACGTACGGCTGCCCGGCTCGCGTGGCCTCTTCGGCGATCGGCTCCTGGGCTTGTTTCTTGGTGCCCACGAAGAGGATCGTGTCGCCGTGGGCGACGGTGTCGGTGACGAAACGCAGAGCGACATCGAGCCGCTGGACGGTTTGCGCCAGGTCGATGATGTGGATCCCGTTGCGCTCCGCGAAGATATACGGGCGCATCTTGGGATTCCAGCGTCGAGTCTGGTGTCCGAAGTGGACGCCGGCCTCGAGCAACAGGCGCATCGAAACGAGCGGCATGGGGCGGGGACCTCCTGTCCGGTTGTAGCCTCCGCGTGCCTCGTGATCGCGGACCGGCGGCGCATCCTGCGTCGGCGGCACCCCCGCGTGGAGCGGCACGCGTGTGTGATATCGCGGCAGGGCCGCGACACCGCCCATCGGGACGGCGGCGGAAGGATAGCACAGGGTCGTCGCGGTACGGGTCAGCGTGGGATGAGACCGCGTAGATGGCGGATGCCGAGCGGAGGGCCTGGATCCGATCCCCCGGACCACGGAGCCAGATCGATGGCCAGCAGGTCCACTCGCCATGTCCGGCCCCGCAGGTCGGTCCCGTCCGCCAAATGCCCCGCTGCGCGCAGCGCCGCCGCGGCGCGATAGAGCCGCCGCACCTTGCCCGCATCGACGAGCTCCTCTTGCCGGCCAAAGGCCTCGCCGCTACGGCTGCGCACTTCGACGACCACGACCGTGGGCGGCGAGCCCGGCTCGAGCGCCAGCAGGTCGACCTCGTCGCGGCCGACACGGAGCTGGCTGGCGAGGATGCGCCAACCACGCGCTCGCAGGTGGGCGGCAGCCTCGGACTCGCCGCGGTCGCCGCGCAGGCGCCGCACCGTGCGGCGGTCGCCAGATCCGGGTCCAGTCCGGGCGCGCTCCATGGCCCCATCATGCAGGGGGGCGCTTTACCGTGGCTTGGCCGTCGCTGCGTCGCGTTCCTCGGCGGTCAGCCCCGTCGGTCGGAAGAGGAGGTAGATGAGCGTGCCCAGGAGTGGCAGCACGAAGGTCAGCACAACCCAGGTCACCTTCCACAGTCGGCTGGCATCCGGACGGCGGGCGATGTCGGCGAGCGCCAGTGCCCAGGCTCCGAGCAGCGGCGCCAGGATCAAGCCGAGCAGGAGCAGGTCGAGGGACCCCATGTGCCGCTCAGGTCTCGATGCGCTGGTCGGTCACGGTCCCTCCGAACGATGAAGCGAAGCTCGGGCTAGGGTATCGTCCGGGTCATGCCGCTGTGGCCGTACCCTGCGCCAAGGAATGCCGCGTGAGCCCCGACGCAATGGCCGCGCGGCACCCTCCGTCGACTGGCGTCGAGGTCGTTACCCTCGGCGAGAGCCTGGTGTCCCTCATCGCATCGCCCCGTGGCCCGCTGGCCGAGGCAACCAGCTTCGAGCGCGTGGTAGCAGGCGCCGAGGCCAACGTGGCCGTCGGGCTGGCTCGCCTGGGGCACCGCGTCGCGTACATCGGGCGAGTCGGCGACGACGCCTTCGGATCGGTCATCCTGCACCGCCTGCGCGGCGAGGGCGTCGACGTCCGTCAGTTGCTCGTCGAGGCCGGCGTTCCCACCGGGATCATGGTGCGCGAGTTGCGCGACCTCGGGCCGGCCGAGGTCATCTACCATCGCGCCGGCTCTGCCGGTTCCCGTCTCTCCCCTGCCCACGTCGATGCCGCGGCCGACCTGTTCACGGGCGCGCGCTGGCTCCATGTCACGGGAATCACGCCGGCTCTCTCGGCGAGCGCCGCAGCCGCCGTCGATACCGCCCTGAAGCGGGCACGGGACGCCGGCCTGACCATCAGCCTGGACCTCAACATCCGGCGCAAACTGTGGCCCGAAGCCCGGGCCGCGACCGTCCTTGGCGCGCTCCTGCGGCGCGTGGATGTCGTCCTCGGCGGCCTCGACGAGGCCGCGTTGGTGGGCGGCCTGGCGACGAGCCTCGAGGGCGGCAGCGGCGTGGATCCTGAGCGCGCGGCGGCGGCGCTGCTGCGACTGGGGCCGGTCACAGCCGTGATCAAGCTCGGTGCCTCGGGCGCGCTCGAACTGGGACGCGACGGCACCGTGGTGCGCCACGCCGGGGTCCGCGTGGCACGTGCCATCGACCCGGTCGGGGCCGGCGACGGGTTCTCGGCCGGCTACATCGCGGCCCGTCTTGAAGGCCTCGGCGCCGGGGCCGCGCTCGCTCTGGGCAACGCCTGCGGCGCTGCCGTGGTGGCCACCGTCGGTGACCTCACCGGCCTGCCCAGTCGCGTCGAGGCCGAGCGCCTCCTGGCGGCCGAAGGACCCGACCAACTGCGTTGACCGGCGACCATCGGGCCGTTCGCGCCGCCCGACGTTGCCACCGGCTGGCGATCCTGTCGATGCTCCTTGCGGCCTGCGCCGGGTGCGCCGCTGCGCCGCCTCGGTCGCCCTCGCCGGAGGCCGTCGCGTCCCCGTCCCCCACCACCCCGCCCATCCTGGGCGTTGACTGGCTGCGCATCTACGACGTCGAGCAACCGGCCGGAAACGCCCTGACCTCCCCGCCGCCGATCACGCACCCGGGCGGTTCGGATCACCCGGCGCACTATCAGGGCGGGCAAGCGGACCTGGTGGACGTCGTCGCCGGCGGTCCGGGTCTCGTCGCCGTCGGCTTCTTCGATCGCGGACCGGAAGCCGCCATCTGGACCTCCGCCGATGGCCGCTCCTGGCGCCTGGCGCGGGACTTCCCGGTGAAGGATGGCACGCTCGCCGAGGCGGTCGGAGCCGGTCCTCGCGGACTCCTCGTGGGTGGGACCGACGGCCGCCGGGCGGCCGCCTGGATCTCCGGCGATGGCCGATCCTGGACCCAGGTTGACGGAGGCTCGGCGTTCGATGATGCAGCCGCGCCACTCCAGATCACGGCCGTGGTGCCCTGGCGTGGAGGCTGGTCGGCAGGCGGCTACCTGGGCACCTTCGCCGGGCCGCTGCGAGCCGCTTTCTGGTTCTCGGCAGATGGCGCGAGCTGGCAGCGGATGCCTGACGGTGCGGCATTCGACGACGGTCGGGTGATGGCCATGGCCGCCTTCGGTGACGGCCTCGTCGCCGTGGGCGCCACCGGCACCTTCGATCGGCGCACCGGCGGGGCCGTCTGGACGTCGATCGACGGACTCACTTGGGAACGGCTGCCATCGTCGACGGATCTGCAGGCTGGCGTCCTGTTCGGCGTTGTCGCCGGGGGCTCGGGTCTCGTGGCCGTCGGTGCCGATCCGGACGACCGGGCGGCCATGGCCTGGACGTCGGCCGACGGCATCGCCTGGACTCGCGCGCCGGAAGGGACTTCGCTCCAGAACTTCGGGCTCAAGATCCGCATGCAGGATGTTGCGCTGATCGGCAACGAGCTGATCGCGGGGGGCCACTTGCTATTCGGCACGCAGTACGCGACGGCCGTGCTGTGGCACTCGCGTGATGGCATCACCTGGGAGCGGGCGCCGGAGGTTCCTGCCTTCGGCGACGGCGAAGTCAGCGGCATCGTCGCCGGCGGCCCCGGCGCGGTGGCCGTGGGCACGGTCGGCGCACCGGACTTCTTCATCCCCACGGTCTGGCTCAGTCCGGGCAAGGCCGACTTGGGACCGACCCCGTGAGCGATGAGCCCAGGCTCTACGGTGAGCTGGCCCCCTGGTGGCCGTTGTTGTCGGCCCCGGCCGAGTATGCCGAGGAGGCGGAGATCTACCGCCGTCTGCTCGTGGATGCGGCTGATCGGCCGCCTCGCGCGGTGCTCGAGCTGGGCAGCGGCGGTGGCAACAACGCATCTCATCTGAAGCGGCACTTCCAGCTCACCCTGGTGGACCGGTCGGCCGGCATGCTGGCCGTGAGCCGGGCGCTCAATCCGGAGTGCGAACACGTCGAAGGTGACATGCGGGACGTCCGCCTCGGGCGCACCTTCGATGCCGTCTTCATCCACGACGCGGTCTGCTACATGACTTCCGAAGCCGACCTGCGCGCGGCCATGGCCACCGCCTTTGCCCATTGCCGGCCCGGGGGCGCCGCCCTGTTCGCGCCCGACTACGTGCTCGAGACCTGGCGCGCAAGCACCGACCACGGCGGCCACGACGGCGTCGGCCGGTCGCTGCGCTACCTCGAGTGGGCATGGGATCCCGACCCCGCGGACACGACCTACCTCGTCGACTTCGCCTATCTGCTGCGCGAGGCGGACGGCACGGTCACCGTCGAGCGCGACCGGCATGTCGAGGGTCTCTTTGCCCGCGCCGACTGGCTGCGCTGGCTCGAGGACGCGGGCTTCGATGCGGCTGTCCATCAGTTCGACGACGGCGACGACGTCGGCACGGACGTGTTCGTCGGCTTTCGGCCGCGGTCCTGACCGCCCCGGGCGACGGAAACGCCCTTCGCGGGCGAGGTTGTGACAGGCAGCGTCCGGGTTCGTACGGGATCGCACGTTGACACCCATCGGCGCTCTGCACGGCGGCCACGTGCCCCTGTGCGAGTGTGGCGCAGCCTCACCGCAGTACCACTGCCGGGTCCCCGAGTGCCTCGCCCGTACCCGGATGGCCACCCCTTTGCTCATCGACACGAATCAAGGGTTGGAGGCCGTGACAACCCCCACCCCATTCGTAGCTGGCCGAAACTCCCGCCGGGCGGCCGGCGCCCAGCCTGCTGGCCTCCGCCACGCGGTTCCGATACCCTGAACCGATCCAAGCGCCGAGGGCGTCCCGACACGACGCTAGGGAGCTGCAGCGCGACCGAGCAGTGGCTGTGCTCGACGACTCGCACCGCAGTCGCGCGCGCTCTACACTCCGTCCAGGAGGTGACCCGATGGGCGACAAGACACCGAAGCGACCACCCAAGCCGAAGAAGCCGAAGGCGCCGAAGGCCTAGGCGACCATCGCAGCGGGGCCGGTTTTCGTTGGGCCCGCTCGAAGTCGACCGCGGCAAACGCCCCTGATAGTGAGGCTGGAGCGGGAGACGAGGCTCGAACTCGCGACATTCAGCTTGGAAGGCTGACGCTCTACCGACTGAGCTACTCCCGCCCGTTGGCCATAGTGTAGACGCGGGTGGGGGCCAAGGCGTACCGTCATGCCGTTCGAACTCGTAGCCCTCGGGAGCGGCCATGGCCATCACCGTCAAGAGCCTGGACTCGCCCGACCAGGCGTACGACTTCGGCGGCGCGGGCCGCTATGACATCTCGGTCATCGGCGACTCCATGGTCGCCCGGTCCATCCTCAATCCCGGCTGGAGCTGGGACGAGTACGTCAAGCCCTATGCCGAGGGCGCCCAGAGCTGCCCGGAGACCCACCATGAGTTCGTCATCTCGGGCCGCATCCGCTACCTGACCGATGAGGGCGATGAGATCTTCGCTCAGCCAGGCGATCATCTGGTCATCGGGCCCGGTCACCGAGCCTGGGTGGTCGGCGAGGAGCCGTGCCTCCTGGTGGATATCGAGCTCGGTGTGATGGAGGACCCGACGGAGGGCTGAGCAGGCTTGACACCCCGCGAAGAAAGCCTCGCCCCAGCCCCTTCCCGCCACATGGAGGCCGGCCCCGACGCGGCCATTGCGCGGGTCATCGCCTCCGCGATCCGACTTGGCGTGGAACTCGACGCCCACGAGGCCGCCGAGTGGATCAGGGAGATGGCGGCCGAGTCGACCGGCGGCGATCTGGTCGTCGACGTCGAGGCCGGCGTCTACGGACATCGAGTCACGATGCTGGATGTTCGGCCCGAAGACCTCGCGCGGTTTCGGACCATGGCGAAGGTGGTCGGCTTCGAGGACCGCCCGCCGCACGTACTCACGGCGTTGTCGATCTCGGGGTCGGCCGCCCAGAACAAGATCAATGCCTACCCCGCCGACTGCGACTTCTTCGAACGCGTGCACATCACGACCGACACCCGCGAGGAGGCATGCGCCATCCTCGCCGCACTCATCCGCGAGAAGGCGCTGGCCACCGGCGGCGGACCGAGGCGTCGGCTGTGTGAGGTCAAGTTCGGGTCGCACCCGGTCGCTGCGAGCAAGGGTGGCACGGCCGTCAGCGCGGGCGCGCCGATGTCCTGGACGCTGGAGGAGGTGCGGGCGGGTCAGTTGGAGGTCACGCTGGGCGATGGGACAGCCCGTGTCTACACGTGGCAGGATGCGTCGCATGAGCCTGGCTGGTGCAAGCTCGACTGGGTCATCGCCGACGCGACGCGCGGCCAGTTGGCCAATGCCAGCAACGACCTGGATCCCACCTGGGAGGCGCCAGACGGCCGGATCGTACCGCTCGACGGCTTCCTGGATCCGTACTTCCAGGAGGTCTACCTCGATACCGGGTCGATCCCCCTCTTCTCGAAGCTGGTGAGTGAGCTCACCGCCGACGCGGTCGACGACTACGTCGAGACCCTCGAGCATGAGATCTGGAAGCACACGATCCAGGAGCCCAACTACGGCAAGGCCGCGAGGCGCATGTACAACGTCTTCCGGTTCGACGGGCACTACGCCGAGGCGGCCTACATCCGCGAGTTGTTCGACGAACCGGTGGCCGCGCTCTACCAGGTCGCCGCACTGATCCGCACGCTGGACGAAGCAGCCCGGTCGGGCGAGACGTTCGAGACCGAGACGATGGTCGCTCAGGTCGACCGGCTGATCATGTCGGCCATCCAGGCGCTCGACGGACCGGGCGAGGCCGAGATGGTCGGCCACCTCCTCAGGCTTCGCGACTCGCTCCGTGCGCGGAAGTCGCAGGCCGAGGAGGCGGACGACATGAGGGGCGTGCAGCTCGCTGCGCTGGGCGCGGTGAATGCCTACTTCGAACGGCAGCTTCGAGCGGTGCCGGAGATCGAGGCATACCTGCGGGCCATCGCGCAGCGCGCTCCGTAGGTCCCGGCTACCGCGATTCGGTCCGGACCTGGCCCCCGATGTCGATGAGCTCGGCAAGGCCGGCCACGAACTCGCGATCGAGATCGACGACGGCCCCGGTCCCCAACGGCAGGTCCATCTGGATGCCATGCACCGCCGCCTGGACGGGGGCGAAGGAGCGACGGTGGAAGGGCGTCGGGCCGAGCCGCCGCAGGGCCTCTCGATGGGCGGCCGTGGCATAGCCGGCGTTGTGCTCCCAGCCGTACGCCGGGTAGCGTGCCGCGAGCAGGCGCATCAGCCGATCGCGCACGACCTTGGCCACGATCGAGGCGCAGGCGATGGAGTAGCACGTGGCGTCGCCGTCGACGATCGAGGTGTACGTGCCCACGTGCCCCTCGAAACCGGCGATGCGGTTGCCGTCCACGAGCACGTGGTCGTGGCCGCCGAGGTGGCCGATGGCGCGACGCATGGCCAGGTGCGTGGCGTGGTAGATGTTGAGCCGGTCGATCTCGGCGACCGAGGCCGCGCCCACGCCGACCGCCACGGCGCGGCGACGGATGATCGGATCCAGGCGCTCACGCTGCGCCGCCGAGAGGGTCTTCGAATCGCGCACGCCGGGGATGCGCCGGCAGTCGGGGGCCATGATCACCGCGGCCGCCACGACGGGCCCGCAGGTAGGCGCGACGCCGACCTCGTCGACGCCGGCGATGCGCAGCATCCCGGCCCGCCACAACTCGCGCTCGGGTCGCAGCCGGGGGATGATCACGACGCCGGGGGTCGGCGGGTCGAGCGCGGCATGAGGGTCATCGTAGCCGCGCCCGCGGCGGTCAGCTCGGCCGGCGCTCGCGGAGGGTGGCGGCCTTGCCGACGCGCTTGCGCAGGAAGTACAGCTGGGCGCGACGCGCGACGCCGTGACGCACGACCTCGATCCTCTCGATGCGCGGCGAATTGATCTTGAACGTCCGCTCCACGCCCACGCCGGAGCGCAGGCTGCGCACCGTGATGGAACGGGTGATGCCACCGCCGCGCAGACGCATGACCGTGCCCTCGAAGACCTGCACACGCTCGCGATTGCCCTCGACCACCTTGGCCGAGACACGCACGGTGTCGCCAGAGGCAAGCTCCGGCAGGTCAGTGCGGATCTGATCCGCGGCGATCTCGTCGAGGATGTTCACAGGGCGCTGCTCACTGGCGGGACCTTGATCGGGTGGGCTGCCGGCGGATACAGCGACCGCGGGCCGGCGGCGAAGTATAGCATCAGGTTCGCCGGCCCTCAGCCTCCGGCCGACGGACCCGCGTAGCCGATCCCGCCAGGGGCCGGCGGAACGGCATGCTGCGAGGTC
>Ga0315281_10001288_pt1 | contig 36812 bp, 31 predicted proteins | sample YL17G07_0_MG_FD_204540 | JGI IMG/M metagenome (GOLD analysis project Ga0315281, IMG submission 204540) | Sediment microbial communities from Yellowstone Lake, YNP, Wyoming, USA - YL17G07_0 | ecosystem: Environmental > Aquatic > Freshwater > Lake > Sediment | place: USA: Wyoming | collected...
GGCATCTGGTTGCCCATTTCAAACGCGCGGCCTTGCAACACCGTTGCCCCTTGCGCCGCCGCCCACGTGGCAAACTCACGCGCCAAACGCGTCTTGCCGATGCCCGGCTCGCCCTCGAGGCTGAACAACTGCGGCTGGCCGCGCCGCGCGGCCCGATAAGCGGTTACGAGTTCGAGATGTTCATCGGCGCGGCCAATCAGCGGCACGTCGTAGGTTGGGGAGGCCGAAGTTGATTCTTGACCGACCGGTTCGGATGAGGGAGGCGGTTGGGTGCGGAGACGGTCTGCGAGGGCTTCGGTTTCGGGCGAAGGGTCGGCGTTGAGTTCGCGTTCGAGGACGGCGCAGCAGGCCGCGTAGGCTTGCAAAGCAGCGGTTCGGTTTCCGGCGGTGAAGTGGCCCAGCATGAGGCGGCGATGAGCGGCCTCGTTAAGCGGGTCGTGTCTCAGCCAACGGGCTGTCGTCTCAATCGCCTGAGCGACCTCGCCGCCCCAAAATTGCAACTGCGAGAGCGCATCGAATACGGTACTCGCTTTGCGATGCCACATCTCGCGCTGAAGGCTGGCCCAGTTGTCAAACTCTGGCGCATCGCTGAGGGAGAAGCCTTCGAGGAAATCGCCGCGAACAAGGGAAGCGGCGGCGGCCAGTTGTGAACGCACCGACTGGGGCTGGGCGGTGAGCGGTTGGCGGGCGATTTGGGCGGCGGTCTCTAATAGGCGCAAGTCGAAGTCAACGTCGGGTGAGAACTCAAAGCGCAGAGAGTCGCGGTCAGCGACAAGGTGCGCGGCGGCCTTGCCGAGCGCATCGCGCAAAGAGGCGAGGGTACTGCGGAGGGTGGCGCGTCCTTGCGAGGCGCCGCTTTCCGGCCAGAAGAGTGCGGTGAGCGTCTCGCGCGCGTGAACGCGGTTTTCGGTGGTGAGGTAGATGAGGAGGGCCAGCGCCTTGCGGGTCGGGAACGCCAGCAATTGCCCGTCAAGCCGGACTTCGGGCGTGCCGAGACAATGGAGCAAAAGGCGGTTCATTCTCCGGGTTGCCTGTGCCTGCGCGGGGGTGTCACCTTTTTGCGTTTTTTGCACGGTGAGGTGCTATCATAGTCACAAATCCGCAACTCAAAGTGATTGTAGGCAAACAAACCCTAAAAGGCAATATGCCGATTTTGTTCACGACCACCGCCTGCGTCAAGGACTGGAAAGCCTTGCGCGAGGCCCACCACACGACCCTGCTGGGGCGGGCCAGACTGGCGGGGGCGAAGCGGTTTCAAGTGTACCGCAACGTGAACGATGCTTCCCAGGCCCTCATCGTCGTCGAACTGCCCGACGAGGACGCCGCGCGGGAGATGAGCCGCGCGCTGAACGAGCAGTTGTCCGACATTCAAGTCGGCGAAGTTCCCGACTACGAAGCCTGGGAGCCGACCGGCTGGGACGGACTCAATAAAGAGGAGGTCGTCATCTCGAACAAATCCAGTCAAGCCCCGACGCACATCCACCGCTCAATTCACAACCCGCCACTTTCAAATCCATTACTCAGCCTCACAGGAGAAACCACCATGTCCACCGAAACCAACAAAGCCCTCGTCCGCCGCATTTTCGAGGAGGGCCTGAACCAGAATAAGCCCGGCGTGTTCGACGAGTTAATCGCCCCGAACTACGTCAACCACAATTTCCCCGCGCCCGCGCCGGGGGTGGAGGGCTTCAAGCAAGTCATCGGCGTCTTTCTGGGGGGCTTCCCTGATATGCGCATCACGATTGAAGCCGACCTGGCCGAAGGCGATCGCGTGGTGACGCGCGGCTACTTCACCGGCGCCCACACCGGCAATTTTCAGGGCATCCCGCCGACGGGCAAGCAGGTCAAAATTAACTACATTGACATCTGGCGCGTCGAAAATGGCAAGTGCGTCGAGAACTGGGTGCAGATGGACCAGGTAGGGCTGATGCAACAGCTGGGCGTGATGCCGACGCCCGCGTAAACCACCGCTTGGACGGCTATCGCACCAGTCAGGTCATTGATATTTTCCGATCAGTAGTTCACGAAAGGCTACCCTCCCGCAGGCGCGAAGCGTAAGCGAATCTTGCCGACCTTTTACGAAACCTGCGGGAGGGTTGAGGTTGATGCGGACTATCTGACGCAAGGAGAGCTGGAGATGATAAACGTAGAAGTCAGCACAGTCATTAATCGCCCCGTCGCGGAGGTCTTCGCGTTCGTGGCTAACTTTGAAAATCATCCGAAATGGGAAACGGATTTTCAGGAAGTGAAGCGATTAACTGCGACCCCGGGCGGCGTCGGCACGACGTATAACTGTTTGCTTAAATTTCCCGGCCAGACGGCGACGTCCAAGTTTGAAATCACCGAATATGCGCCGAACCAAAAAATCGCCTATGCGGGCGAACCCGCCGGGCCAGCCAAGCCCAAAGGCAATTTCCTGTTTGAGTCCGTCGCGGGCGGCACGAAGATCACGGCGCGCCCTCAGCCGGAGTTTGGCGGCCTATTCCGGTTGCTCGAACCGATGATGGCGAGCTACATTCGGAAGAACAACGTGGCCCATTTGAGCAACTTGAAGCGACTCCTCGAAGCCTAAGGTCAGCCCCCCCGGAGGCAACCCTGATGTTCATTATGACTGAAAGCATTGTCATCAATCATCCGCTGGCGGAAGTATTCGCATTCGTGAGCGACTTGGCGAACGACCCGAAATATCGCCACGATATTCTGGAAGCCAAGTGGACTTCTAGCGGCGCCATTGGCGTGGGCCGCACGTTTGAGCATCTGCTCAACTTCATGGGCCGGAAGCGTTTCCACGGTCGGATTACGCAATATCAACCAAACCACGTCATCGAGATTCAATACACGTCCGGTCCCATTCAGCCCACGTACAAGATAACGTTCGAACCTTCCGGCTCGGGCACCCAAATCACGCATCAGAGCACCGTGCGAATCTTTGGCCTATACCGATTGATAGAGCCGATGATGCCGGCTATGGGGAAAGCGCGCCTGGCGCGGGATTATCGGTCTCTCAAGTCACTCCTCGAAGAGAAGCTGTAGGCCCTGGCGACGATTAAAAAGAAACCCGTCTTCGCGCAGGGCGGAAAACGGGTTTCAGGCGACGAGGCGCTAAAACAGCGCGAGGTGGGTCTTTACTTGACGAGGTAGGGCATGGCGAAAGACAGCCCCACGAGGGCGATGATGAAGCTAACCGCCAGCACGGCGATGCGAGTGAGGTCTTTCTTGATGTAAGTGTAATCGAAGTTGGCCGTCTCGGCGCGCGCCGAGCGCAGAACCGGCCGGCCCTCGGCGCCGCCGCCGGCCGCCAGGCTGGGGCCGACCTCAAGGGGGAGGTTCGGGCGGCGCAGTTTCTTGGATTTCTTGATCTTGCTCATGAGTAGTTCCTTTCTAAGGTATTTATTCTGTTTTCAAATCGGCTGATACGACAATGCGTTGCGTGTCCACCAGATAAGGATAACACGAAATCAGCGTAAGGGAAGGGTGCGCCGTGGCGTCCATCAAGTTGACCCGTGTTGGCTCCACGATTTGCCAGCCGGTGATGATGTACGTGAAGACCTGACTGGCCGTGTAGAGTTGCACTTCGTCGCCCGGCTTGAGTTGGTCGAGGTTCTTGAAGATTTCTCCGTAGATGTCGTTGTGCGCCGAGAGGACGAGGTTGCCCGGTTGGCCGGGGTCGGGCGTGCCGAGGTGTTGCCCGGCCCCTTTCTTCAATTGCTCAAAACTATCGCCCTGCGTGACCGGCGCATCCACATTGATGGCGGGAATGACGAGGCGCAAGGCTTGCGTTGGCCCTTGCGTGGGGAGGACGGGTTGCGGGAGCGATTGCACCAGCGGGCGCAGACTCGGCGGAATTTCGGCCTCGTTGAATTGTCCGCCGTCCGGCGCGGTGGGCGGCGTGTGACCCGAGGGCAAGACCACGGCCGTAATGAGCGGCGTGGGCGAGAAGGTCGGTTGCACCAGCACTTGCGCGACTTCCTGATTGAGTTGGCTGAGAATATGCGAGCCGTTATATAAAACGTAGATGAGGCCGAGCACCGCGCCGACTTCGACTAACAATAAAAAGAAATCGAAGATCCGGCGGAGGAGGCTGCGCGGCGCTGGCGGGCGAGCGGTGGCGGCGAGCCGGGCGTCGGGCGTTTCGCCGATGGGGACGTGCACGGCGCGGCCCGTCTGGCGGTATTGCGCCAGCCGCGCTTCGCGCGCGATCCGTTTTTTCTCGGACAGCACGCGCTGAAGCTCGTCAATGGAGAGGTCGTCTACGGAGCGGCGGTCTTTCATCAGCAGTCAGTGAACGGTAAACAGTCGTCAGCGAGTGGGTGGGCGCGCGCGCCAGGCAGTGAGCAGTTCGGCTTGGAGATTCATTCTTTTTCCCACTTCGTCATTTCCCCCAACACCCGCATCTCAGCCTCGCTCAACTTCAACCCCGCCGCGCCGAGGCTGTCGTTGAGTTGCTCCACCGTATTCGCGCCGATGATGGGGCTGGCGACGAGGTCCTGGGTCAGCAACCACGCCAGAGCCATTTGCCCCGGCGTTTTGCCGCGCGCCCGGCCAAACTCTTCCAACTGGTCGAGCAAATCAAAGTTCTTATCGTTCAAAAGTTTTTGCACGCTACCGGTGCGCTTGCTCTCGGGCAGAGGCTGGCCGCGCCGGTACTTGCCGGTGAGGAACCCGCGCCCCAGAGGGCTGTAGGGAATAATGCCGAGGCCGAATTTCTTCACGACGGGCAGGACGTTCTTCTCAAAGTTCTCCCGCTCGACGAGCGACCAGTGGGGCTGAATGGAAATGTATTCGCTCAGCCCCGCAGGCCGCGCCTTGAGCACCGCTTCCATGAGTTGCCAGCCGTTGTAATTGGAACAGCCGAGGTAGCGCGCCTTGCCCTGCCGCACGAGGTCGTCGAGGACGCGCAGGGTCTCTTCAATCGGCGTGTGGTCGTCGGGCCAGTGCGTTTGGTAGAGGTCAACGTAATCGGTTTGCAAGCGGCGGAGGGAGTCTTCGACGGCGCGGAGGATGTGCGCGCGGCTGAGGCCTTCGCCGTTGGGGCCGTCCCACATTCGCCCCCGCACTTTGGTCGCCAAGACAATTGCGTGGCGGTTGCCCTTGCGCTTCAGCCAATTGCCGATGACGGTTTCCGCTTCCCCACCGGTGTTAGCGCCCCACCACTTGCTGTAAATGTCGGCGGTGTCAATGAAGTTGCCGCCCGCTTCAAAGAAGGCGTCGAGGACCTGGTACGAGGTCGCCTCGTCCGTCGTCCACTTGAATTGCATCGTGCCGAGGCCGAGTTCGGAGATTTGGAGGCCGGTGTGGCCGAGGTAGCGAAATTCCATTGAGGTTGTCCTTTAGTCGGAGGGTGTTTCGACATCTCCAACCAAGCGTTGGACGGTTGCCAACACAAACTCGGCTTCTTCCAAGGCGTGGTCGGCTTGCGGCGCAGTGTAAAGGCGTTGAGGCGGCGTGCCATCCGGCGAGCCATAGAAGGAGGGCAAGCGCTCATCGGCCAACTCGCGGCTACTGCGCGCCAAGCGGCGTTGTTCGTCTTTAGGAAGTTGCTGGACAAGCGGTTGCTTGCTGACCAATTGATGCAAGAAGTGCTCATCCGGCACATCCACGCCGCAAAACATAAGCAAGGCTTTCAAGGCAAATTCACTGCTTTCCTGACACAGCCGGACAGTACGATGATAATGCCCGCGCTCTTTCTGCTCGCGGGCTTCCGTCAAACGGCCAACGGCTTCTTCTAACCACGCGCGCATGATTTCGGAGTTCTTCACAGTTCCACCCTTTCACCCGGCGACATTCCGGGCTTCAACAGCCATACCCAGCGTTTGTGCGTGAGATATTCGCGGCGCGTGCCAAGTTCCAGCATACGTTGCCGAACTTGCGCGAGTTTCGTCACAATAAATTGATCGGGGTCATAGAGGATTTGCCCGTCCACCGCCAAGTCAAGATAAAACAAGTGGGTGCGGAGGGCTTCGGTTTCGGGATAGACAATTGGACGAATGGCGACCGCAAAGCCGCGCAAGGCGAGGGCGGATACCTCCGGCCCGGCTTCAAAATCCAGGCAGAGTTCAGTCACTTGCTCGCGCAAGGCAATCAAGTCGGCGTCGGTCGGCGCTTTGACGACGACGAGCACATCAATGTCGCTTTTCTTAGTCGCTTCGCCGCGCGCAACCGAACCGAACAATACGATTGAGGTGAGTTGCTCGTCCAGTGTCTGTGACAACAACTCACTGAAATTCCGGGCAACTTGGGAGAGGATGCCCGAGGCTAGCGTGCCGGGCTTGGGCGGAGAAGCCTTTACTCGCCGCGCTTTCGGTTTTGGCGTGGAGGCCGTGACTGAACGGTTCGTCATCTTACTTCTCCCCCACCGCGAACACATCCCGCTCAAAAAAGTACCGGAACGGCGGCAGGTCGAACAGCACCCAGCGCGCGAGGGCGAAGATGAAGTTCTCCTGGCGGTTCTGCGGGGGCGAGTCGAGCCAGGCTTTGACGTTGCGGAAGCCGTTGCGCCGCAGGGTGCGCCACAGGCTCCATTGACTTTGCTCGTTCACGTGCACGTCGGCGTTGGCGGCCACGTTGAGCAGGCGCGGGTTGCGGGGATATTGCGCGCCCTGCCCCATGAGCAACCGGACAAAGCGCACGAGGGGATAGGCGTAGCGGTCGTACCAGACGTTGGGCGCGGTGTGGACGATGACGTAGCCGCCGCGTTTTAGCACACGCTGAATCTCGGTGAGGCATTCGGCGAGTTCCCACGGGTAGAGGTGCTCGACAACGTCGAAGATGAGGACGCGGTCGAAGTAGGCGTTGGGAAACGGGAGGCGCTTGGCGTCAGCGCGGGAGACGCCGGTTTTGCCCGGAGCGGCGCGTGCGCCCTCCACCACTTTGCTGGCGAGGTTGACGGCGACGGGCGCGTAGTCTATGCCATAAGCATCCGCGCCGAGTTGCGCGCAGTGCCGGAGAATCTCGCCGCGCCCGCACCCCACGTCGAGGACTTTCAGGCCCGGCGTCACGGCGGCCAACTCAAAGGCAATCGTCAACCGGCGCGAGAGCCATTCGCCTTGCGTCTTGGCGAACTCAGTATAGCCCTCGCAGGCGTGGAGGAAGTAGTCTTCGGTATAGAGGTCCGGGGGGAGGGAGGGACGGTCAGGCATAAAAAGGATGAAGGCCGAAGGATGAAGGATGAAGATTTTATTTCGCCTTCATCCTTTATCCTTCATCCTTGCGATTATACTCCAAGCCTTTTGCGAATCAGGTCCATGGCCAGGCGGACTTCGACAATGTTGAGGCGGGCGGCGAGCCAGAAGTAGGCGACGAAGCCGACGGCGCCCGGCAGGGCCACGACGAAGGCGCGGGAGGGCAAGTCCGCGCGGGGCATGAGGTTGTGCGCTCCGAGATACGCCACCCCGGCGAGGGCCGACATCGCCAGAGAGGCCAGGGCCGCGCGGGTGAGCGTCGTCCACACGCTTAAATCGTTGAAGCCGCCGAGCCGCCGCCGGAAGAGGGCGAGCATGACGAGGGCGTGCGCGGCAAGTTGCGCGTCGTTGGCGAAGACGAGGTCGAGGAGGGTGAGCGGGCGCAGTAGCGAAAGCCCGAAAGCGATGCCGAGGTAAAGGCCGACGCCCGCCATGCCGACGAGCGCCGGGGTGAGCGTGTCTTTGCGGGCGTAGAAGGCGAAGATGAGCGGTTGATCCAAGGCGGCGAAGAAGACGCCGAGCATTTGTACGCGGAGGACAAGGCTGACGATGGCGGTGTCGGTGGCCGTGAATTTATGGCCATGCTCGTAGAGGAGGGCGGTGATGGGCGGCGCGAGGAGGGCGAGGCCCGCGACCGCCGGGAGGATGAGGGCGAGGACGAGTTTAAGGCCCTGGGCGAGGGTGCTTTTGAAATCGGTCTCGGAGGTGACGGCTTGTTGCGAGAGGGTCGGGAGGATGGCGACGGAAACGGCGGTGACGACGAGGCCGAGCGGAAATTGCATGAGGCTGGTGGCGTAGTCGTTCCAGGCGATGCTTTGCTCGCCGGTGGCGGCGATGAGTTTGGCGCTGACGAGGATGGCGAGGTTGCTGATGACGAGGCCGAGGATGATCGGCAAGTAGAGGCGGGCAATTTGGCGCAGGCCGGGATGGCGCCAGTCAATCCAGCCCCTCGGCCCCCGCCCCATTCCCCTCCGCGAAAACACGAAGGGAGAGGCGGAGAAAAATCCGCGCAGGCCGGGGAGTTGCACGACCACTTGCAAGGCTGCGCCGACGAGCAGGCCAATGGCGAGGCTGGTGACGCCGAAGACGTTGTGCAAGGCCAGCGCGCCGAGGACAATGCCGAGGTTGAAGAGCGAAGCCGTGAAGGTGGGCAGGGTGAAGCGCTGGAGGGCGTAGAGCAAGCCGGTGAGGACGGCGGAGAGGCTGAGGAAGAACAGGCTGAAGACGAGAACGCGCAAGAGTTGGACAAAGAGGGCGCGCAGGTCGGGCGAGAAACGTGGGGCCATGAAGTCGGCGATGAGAGGGGCCGCGAGTTGGATGACGAGGATGAAGGCGGCCATGACCATAGTGATGAGGGCGAGGAGCGTGCCCGCCAGACGCCACAGGTCATCTTTTTTCTCGCGGGCGAGGTAATCGCTGAAGACCGGGACGAGGGCGCTACTGACCATGCCGCCGATGAGCAAATCGTAAACCGTGGTGGGGACGATGACGGCGAGTTCGTAGGCGCTCACCGCGCCGGTCGCGCCGAAGTAGTGGCTCTTCACCGTGTCGCGCGCGAGGCCGAGCACGCGCGAAGCGATGTTGCCGAGCGCTATGATGGACGCGCTCCGGGCGAGGCCGCGCGTCTCTTCGGCGAGGGGGGGATGGGTGAGGAGGGATTCGGACATGATAAAAAATGAAACGTGAAGCGTGGAGGCACTTCACGTTTCAGATTGCGCGAGCATTGTACCGTGAGAGGGAGGGGCGTGCCAATAGGAGGGCGGTGGGCTAAAGGAGGAGCGGCCATTTGTTCGCCGTGGATTTCGCATAAAACCCGCGCTCGTGATACATTATGCGCCACCTACGCTCCGAGCGGGGATATCTCCCCGGCGGGGCAAACAGCCCGACATTACCTATACTTTAGCCTCGGAGGGTATATGCAAAAAAATACGTTCATGGACCGCCTGCGCTACGCCTTTGACAACTATATGTCTAAAGGAATGATCGCCTTGCTCGCCGGTTTACTCGTCATTTCAGCGATTATGATTTTTCTCGTCGCCGCTCTGGTGAGGCTCACCGGCAGCCAGCCCGAGGGCACCGGGTTCCTCGGTCTGGCCTGGATGGGCCTGCTCCGCACGCTGGACACGGGCACGATGGGCGGCGACACCGGCTCACCGTTCTTCTTGTTCATGATGCTGGTTGTCACCCTCGGCGGTGTGTTCACCGTCAGCACCCTCATCGGCATCCTCAATAACGGCCTGGAAGATAAGCTGGACGAACTGCGCAAGGGCCGCTCGCGCGTCATTGAAGCCGATCACACCGTCATCCTGGGATGGTCAGAGCAAATCTTTTCAATCATCTCGGAACTGGTGCTGGCCAATGAAAGCCGGAAAGTAGCCTGCATTGTCATCCTGGGGGACAAAGACAAGCTGGAGATGGAGGAAGAAATTGCGGACAAGGTGGGCGACACGAAGCGGACGCGCGTGGTGTGCCGCAACGGCAGTCCCATGGAGCCGAGCGATCTGGAGATTGTCAATTTGCCAATGGCGCGCTCGATCATCGTCCTCGCGCCCGAGGGCGACGAGCCGGACACGAGCGTCATCAAGACGATGCTGGCCATCATCAACAACCCCAACCGCAAGTCCGAGCCTTATCACATCGTCGCCGAGATTAGCGATGCCAAGAATTTTGAGGTGGCGAAGCTGGTGGGCAAGGACGAGGTGGAATTGATTCTGGTCGGGAGTCTGATCTCGCGCGTGATTGCCCAGACCTGTCGGCAGTCGGGACTCTCGGTCGTCTACACCGAACTGCTGGACTTCGGCGGCGACGAGATTTACTTCAAGGCCGAGCCGTCACTGGTGGGCAAGACGTTTGGCGAAACGCTGATGGCCTATGAAGATTCAGCCGTCATCGGAGTGCAGGTGAAGGGCCAGGGGTCACAGCTTAACCCGCCGATGGATCTGCGAATCCAAGCCGGGGACGAGCTGATTGTGATTGCCGAAGACGACGACAAAATCAACCTCTCCAGCCTGAAAGATTGGAAAATCAAAGGCGAGGCCATCAACCTGCGCGAGCCGGCCAAGCCCGCGCCGGAGAACACGCTCATCATCGGCTGGAATTGGCGCGCGCCGCTCATCATTAACGAGATGGACAACTACGTGGCGCCCGGCTCGGAAGTGCTGGTGGTGGCCGACACCGCGAACGCGCACGCCGAGATTGTCCAGCGGTGCGCGGGCTTGAAAAACCAGGCCGTGAAATTCGAGGCGGGCGACACGACCGACCGCCGCCTGCTCGATAGCCTGGCGGTGGAGACATACAAGCACGTCATTGTGCTGGCCTATGATGGCCTCGACACCCAGCAAGCCGACGCGCGCACCCTCATCACCCTGCTCCACTTGCGCGACATCGCCGAGCGCACCAAGCACATCTTCTCGATTGTGAGCGAGATGCTCGACGTGCGCAACCGCAACCTCGCCGAAGTGACCAAAGCCGACGACTTCATCGTCAGCGACCGGCTCATCAGCTTGATGCTGGCGCAAGTCTCTGAGAACAAGGCGCTCAATGCCGTCTTCGCCGATATCTTCGACCCCGAAGGCTCGGAGGTATATTTGAAACCGGCCTCCAGTTACGTGAAGACCGGCGTGCCGGTGAACTTCTACACGGTAGTGGAAGCGGCGAAACAGCGCGGCGAGGTGGCCTTTGGCTACCGCCTGAGCGCCCAGGCCAAAAACGCGGAGAAAGCCTACGGCGTGGCGGTGAACCCGGATAAGTCCAAGGAGGTGACGTTTGGGGAGGGGGATAAAATTGTGGTGCTGGCGGAGAGTTAGATGAATAAAAAGAAACGCCCCGGTTTTAGCCGGGGCGTTTTTATTTTTACAAATGCGCCTTCACCGCCGCCGCCGCTTGGCGCGTCATGCCGCGCACGTTTTGCAATTGCTCCAGCGTGGCCTCGCGGATGCCGTCGAGCGAGCCGAAGCGCTTGAGCAATGCCTTGCGCCGCACCGGGCCGATGCCGGAGATGGAATCGAGTTGCGAGGCAAAACTAAGCTTGCTTCGCCGCTCGCGGTGGTGCGTGAGCGCGAAACGGTGGGCCTCGTCGCGCACGCGCTGGACGAGATACAAGCCCTGCGAGCGACGCGGCAATAAAATCGAGAGCGGCTGACCCGGCCGGAAAATTTCTTCCTGCTGTTTCGCCAACCCGCACACCGGCACGCGTTCGAACAATCCAAACTCTTTCAGCACCTCCACTGCCACGCCCAGTTGACCTTTGCCGCCGTCAATAATGAGCAAGTCCGGGAGGCGCGAGAAACTGTCGTCCAGCTTTTTGCCGGGGGCGCGGGCCGCCGGGGAACTGCGGGAACTTGACTCGGCCTGAGTGCCTTCAACGCCTTGAGTTTCCAGCGTTCCCGCACTATCGCGCCAACGCCGAAACCGCCGCAGGAGCGCTTCCTTCATCGAGGCAAAGTCATTCGGGCCTTCCACCGATTTGATGTTGAAACTGCGGTAGTCGGCCTTCTTGGGCGAACCTTGCTCGAAGACGACCATCGAGGCGGTGAGCGCCGTCCCTTGCGTGTTCGAGATGTCGAAGCACTCGATGCGGTTCGGCGGATGCGCGAGGCCCAGCGCGGTTTGCAGTTCCCCGAGCGCTTGCGTTTGTTTGTGAGTGTCGGCCTCCCACTGCGCCTTGAGCGCGGCCAGGGTGTCGGCGGCGTTCTCGGCGGCCATCGTCACCAAATCTTTTTTCGCGCCCCGGCGGGGGACGGTGAGCGCCACTTTGTCGCCGCCGCGTTTAGTGTCGAGCCATTCGTTGATGATGCGGGCTTCTTCGATTTCTTCAGGTAGCAAAACTTCGGGAGGCACGTAGGCGGCCTCGTCGTAGAATTGCTTGACGAACTGCTCCACGATTTGCGGCCCGCTCTCGTCCTCCGTCCCCTCCAGCACAAAATACTCGCGCCCGATGAGTTTGCCCGCGCGGATAAAGAACACCTGCACGCAGGCTTCGCCGTTGGAGCGGGCAAAGGCAATCACGTCCGAGTCGGTCTGCTCGGTGGTGATGACTTTCTGCTTCTCGACGACGCGCTCGATGGCGACGAGTTGATCGCGGAGGGCGGCGGCCTTCTCGAACTCTAAATTCTCGGAGGCCTGGAGCATATCGGCTTGGATGCGAGCGACGACTTCCTCGGTATGACCGCGCAAGAAACGGCACAACTCGTCAATCATGGCGCGATATTCTTCTTTGGAACTCGCGCCGATGCAGGGGGCGATACACAGTTTGATATCGTAATACAGGCAGGCGCGCGGGTCGGAGCCGGTGATGATCCGGTCACAAGTGAGATAGGGGAAGATGCGGCGCAGGACGTAGAGCGTTTGATGCACCGCCCACACGCTGGTGTAGGGACCGAAATACTTTGAGCCGTCTTGATCCATGCGACGGGTGACGGTGACGGTGGGGAACGGATCGGCGTAGTGGACTTTGATGTAAGGGTAGCGCTTGTCGTCTTTGAGCCGGACGTTGTACTTGGGGCGATGCTTCTTGATGAGGGTCATCTCCAGAATGAGCGCCTCAAGTTCCGAGCCGACGATGATGTACTCTAAATCGGCGATGTGCTTGACGAGTTCGCGCGTCTTGGCCGAGTCCACCGTCTCGTGGAAATACGAGCGCACGCGACTGCGGAGGTTGACGGCCTTGCCCACGTAAATAATTTTGCCCGCGCTATCCTGGTAAAGGTAACAGCCGGGCTTGGCGGGCAGGGTGTCGAGTTTTTGCTGGAGAGCTTCGGACAAAGGCATGGGAAAAAGCGGGCGGGCTAATCTTCAAACAGAGTCGCCACCGGCGCTTCAAAGCCCGGTAGCACGTCATCGCCAACCAAGATATCAGTCTCTTTGAATTCGCGGATGTCGGTGAGGGAGCGATAAGCATAAACCAGACGCGCTTCAGGGTCGGCGACCCACACCAGCCGCACGCCAATGGCGAAGTACTCGCGGAGTTTCTGCGTCAAATCCATCACCGCATCCCCCGGCGAGAGAACTTCCACCACCAAGTCCGGGGCCACATCGAGATAGCCCCGGCTCTTTGTCCGGCGGGCGTAGCGTTCGTCGGAGATATAGAGTACATCTGCCGCGCGCACCCGGTCGGGGTCACGGTGAGTGTAGATGCCAACTTCGCCGCTCCGCACTTTGCCAAGTTTCTTTTGACGCACAAAGCCTTTGATGGTTTCGGCAATGGTCAATTCCACGCCGCCGTGTTCGTTGCCAGTTGGACTCATAGGCACAATCCTCCCGTCAATCAATTCGCAGGGGCCAACGCCGACCATTTCGTAGAGTTCGTCGCCGGTAATCAGTTTTTCGTGGGGGGGCGCAATAGCTTCGACCATAATTCACCTCGGCCTGATTATATATCCGCTCACCCACAGCGGGTATGGCGTATAATGCCCGCATCCGATTGCGAGACACGCTTATGTCTGACACCTCTATCGAAGTTCTGGTCGGCCAATTGCTCACGCAACACAAACTTACGCTGGCGGTGGCCGAGTCTTGTACGGGCGGCCTCATCGGGCACCGGCTGACGAATGTGCCGGGGAGTAGCACGTACTTCCTCGGTGGGGTAATGGCGTATGCCTACGAGGCCAAAGAACGCTTGCTCGGCGTAAGCCATAACACTTTGTACGACCACGGCGCGGTGAGCGAGGAAACCGTGCGCGAGATGGCGCACGGGGTGCGGCGCGTCGTCGGGGCGGATATTGGGGTGGCGGTGACGGGTATCGCCGGGCCGGGGGGCGGCCTGCCGGGCAAACCGGTGGGCTTGACGTGGGTGGCGATCTCCACGCGCGAGGGCGAGCGGGCGCGGCATTTTGTGTGGACTGGTGATCGCTTCGCGAACAAAGAAAAATCGGCCGAAGCGGCGCTGGAACTGGTGAAGGAATATTTGGAAGGTCTCTAAGTCAGTTGAAAGTGAGAGGCAACGCTGATGCATGAGCCAACTCAGGTCGAAGCCCAATTTAATAGCGACGGCACCATCACCCTCTTCAGTTTCAGTTGGCAGGGAAGCCAACTGCCTGTGCTGAGCATGGGCCGCGAGTGGCCCGCCGCCGATGGCCGGCATTTTTTAGTGACGACGACCGAGAAGCGCGTCTTTGAGTTGGTGTTCGAGCCAACCAATCTGGCGTGGCACGTCGTTAGCGCGCCGAAGCCGAAGTTGGTGGCGTAAGCGGCAGGGCGCTTCGCCGGGGCTTAGGGAGTGAGCGTCACCGTATCGAGCACCAACCAGTCCTCGCCAGTGTCGTTGACGAGGGGTGTCTCGCTTCCCAGCGGGAACACGCGCACGACAAGTTTGTACGCGCCGGGTGAAACATTCGGGTTGACGTTCACGTCAAAGTCTTGCCGGATGAACTCACCCGATTGCCATTTAAGCGGCGGGTAGAAGGCGCGCAGGTCGTTGGCGCGCGGCAAGTCGCCGCCCCAGAGATTCCCCGCTTCATCTTCCAGACTCACCGCCATGCGAATATCCTGCGCCAACGGTTGCGCCACCGACCAATAGAGGGTGACGTGGACCCAACTGCTCGGTGGATGGAGAAACTCGTCCCGGTCCGGCAACACGCGTTGAGGCAGGCGGTAGCCCGCGAGGACGAGGCCCGCGGCGGGGAACCGCACCCCGCGCGGAATGGCCGACCCTGGCAGGGACGCCGTCCGATAGCGCGGGGCGAAGCCTTTAATCAAAATGCCAGCGGGGTAAATTTCGGTCGTCTCCGGGTAGTGCTCTTCGAGCCAGTTTTGAATCTGGTGTTCCGGGTCGGTGATGAACTCGCCGGATTGCGCGAGCCAAAGCGTGTCGTAGTTTTGATATTGACTCAAGATGCGGTCAATCTCGGCAGGGGCGGGCAGTTGACTGCCAAAGGGCGCAACGATGGGCATACGGCCGCGATAGTAATAGCGGAAGACGACTTGATAGTATTCGAGGTGAACGAGGGCGAGGTCGTCCGACGTGCTGTGCGCGTTGAGGTATGCCAGGCCGTGCCGCCAATCTTCCTTGCGGCTCGCGGGAGTCCACAGGCCGCTCACGCCATAGAGTTGCGCGGCGAGCAGGCCAACGCCGACGAGCGCACCGAGGAAGCGTTGCCAGTGCGCGAGGCGCGCCCATCCGGCCCCCACGCCTAGCGCGAGCGCCGCGCCGATGAAGGTGAGCGATTTGGGCTGATAGACCGGCTCGCGGAGGGAGAGGAGCGCGATGAGGCCGACGAAGACAAAGAAGTAGAGCGCGGTGAAGGCGCGGGCGAGCGGGCTGTTTTCACGCCCGAGGCCAAGGCCGACGATGAACACCCCGGCGACGAATAACACGATCACCCATTGCAGGATTTGCGGGGCGGGAGTTTCGTAAGCCGTGAGTTGCAGGATGATATTGCGCAACAATTGGTCGAAGCGCAAATTTTGGCGGAGGACGTTGTGGCTCGGCCCGGAGACGCGCCACACATTGAGCGCAAAGGGAAGAAAGGTGAGGCCAACGGCGGCAAGGGCCGTGAAGGCTCGTCGCCATTCGCGCCGATTACGCGCGAGGGCCAGGAGGACGTAGAGCCCTTCAAACGGCAAGAGAAAACTCGCGGCGAGGTGAGTGTAGCAGGCGAGGATGGTGAAGAGAAAATAACCGGGCCACCACCGGATTTGACGTGTGCGAAAGGCATTGACGAGGCAGACGATTCCGGCCAGCGCGAGTGTGCCGCCCAGCGTGTACATTCGCGCATCTTGAGAGTTCCAGACGAGGCAAGCGCTGAGGGCGGCAAACAGCGAAGCGGCGAGCGCGGCGGGGCGTGAGAACAGGCGGCGGCCAAGATAGTAGATGAGCGCCACATAGAGCGTGCCGAGGAAGACCGAGGGCAAACGCATCGAGAACTCGGACGAGCCGCCAAGCATCATCCAGAATTTAAGCGTGAGCCAGTAAACCGGCGGGTGCGGGTCGCCGCGCGCGGTGAGGGACTCAGTGATGAGTTGGGGGAGCGGGCGACTGGCGAGGAACCAGCTCCAGGCTTCGTCGTTGTCGGCGCTTTTCCAGTTGAGTTGGTAAAGGCGGAGGAAGGCGGCGACGGCGAGGAACGCGTAAATGGTTAAGGGTGAGGTTGAGCAGTTACGTTTCATCAAAGGTAGGAAGTAGAGTCAGCCCCAATTCGGCAAGGCCGGGATGATGAAGCGGTAGAGGGCAAGGAAGGCAAGGGACGCGAGGAGGAGGAGGGAGAGGAGGGAGGGGAGGTGGGAGGTGAGACGGGTCTCGAGTTTCGAGTTTCGGGTTGTGTAAGCCATTAGCCCGACCAACCATTTATCCCATTGTTCAAGGCTGAGGGCCACCGCTAAAGCAATGGGAATGAGCGCCGGGAAGAGGTAGCGGCCTTGATGTTGGACAAAGTTGAAGTTGTAGTAGAGGTAGAGCGCGCAGGTCGTGAGGGCGGAAGCGGCGAGGAGGGTGAGGCCGTCGCGCTCGGTCATGGAGAACACGCGCCATGGCCGCAATGCGCCCGCCGCGCCGATGACAAGCAGGAGGGTGAAAGTAAGCAGAATTTTGTAAATACGCTCGGGCATGAAGACGCCCATCCACCCGAACACTCCCCAGAAACTATCGAATGTGAATTTAAAGAGGCGCGGCAGGAGGCTTTGCTCTCTGCCCCACCAGCCATATTCCGTAATCCATTCGCGCGTGGTCGGCTGGCCGATGACGACGTGGTTGTGCCAGTTGCCGCAGACGAAATCGGCGGGGCCACAGACAAACCAGTTGCGCCCCCAGTAGAGCGCGCCGAGCGCTAAGCCAATCCCGAAGACGGTCAAACTCCAACGCAGAAGCCCGCGCCAATCCATGGTATGCGCCGGCCGCGCGCGCCGCCACTGCAAGATGATATACAGTGCGAACACCGGCACGAGCACGTAGGCTTGCACTTTAGTCAGCAATGCCAGCCCTAACACAACGCCCAACCACCAGCATCCATTTTTTAGGCGGCGGTTATTCTCGCGCAAGATGAGCCACAGCCCGAGCGCGATGATGAGTTCGGAAAGCGAGTCGTTGTTCACGCCCGCCAGCATGGCAATGTGTTGGGGGATGAAGGCGATGAACCCGGCGGCAGTGAGGGCCAGGAGCGGGCGCAGGGGGAACAATTCGCGCACGGCGAGGAAAGCAAAGATGACGCCGCCCGCGCCAAGAATAAGCGAGAACAAGCGGAGCGGCAAAAGCGCGCCGGCGAACAAAATAAAAACGGGCGTGGCCAGTAAATAATAGAGCGGCGGCTGATAGTCTTGATATTGAACACCGTCGAGCGCGAGGTCGGGCGGGAAGCCTGCGCCCACCACCCTCCCTAGATAGTCCTGGTCGTAATCGCCCGGCTCGAGTTTAGGCAATGCGCCGGTCTGCGCGATTTGGCGGATGACGTTGTAGTGCGCCGGTTCGTCGGGCACTTGCCACGCGGGCGTGCGGGAGGCGTAGAGGTAGCCGAGGAGGAGGTAGGCGAGGAGAATTGCGAAAAGAGCAGGGGAGCTCGCTGCGCTCGGGAGCAGGGGTGCAGGGGAGATGGTCTCCCTTGCCCCCGAGCGAAGCGAGCTCCCTTGCCCCCCTGCAGTTTGTAACTTAGGCATTCTTCGCCCCGAGGCGCGCGCGTTCTTCAGCCACGATCTTCGCTTCCAGTTTCTTGAATAGCGGCGCGGGTTCGCGAAGAGGTTGCCCCGCTGGCAGGCGACTCGGCTCCCAACGCCCGACTGCGCCCATGGCGTCATACGTGAGCGCGGAATGCGCCCGCGCGGCCTCTTGATACTCGACGATTTTCTGCGTCCCGAACAGCGTGCCTTCGTAACCCAAGTAGCCGTGCAGTTTCTCGGAGGAGAACGGCAGGAACGGGGCGAAAAGCGTCTTGAGCGAGTCAATCGCCTTGAGCGCGGTGTAGATGGTCTTCGCGGCTTCGGCCTTGTCTTTCTTGATTTCGAACCACGGCCCTTGCGCGTCGAGATAACGATTGGCCTCGGTCGCCAGCGCGACGGCCTCGCCCAGCGCCGAGCGCAATTTCACCACCGCCAGCAAATCGCCGATGGATTGGAAGCCGCCTGCAATCTTAGCGATGAGTTCTTTATCCTGTGGGCGCAACTCCCCGGCCTCAGGCACTTTGCCTTCCCAGTGTTTGTAGCAAAAGGTCAGCACGCGGTTGGCGAGATTGCCCCACGTCGCCACGAGTTCGTCGTTGTTGTGATTGAAGAAACCCTGCCATTCCCATTCGGCGTCTTTGCTCTCCGGCATAATCGCCGTGAGGTAATAGCGAAGCGCATCGGGGTCGTAGCGCGCAAGGAAATCGAGTCCCCATACCGCCCAGTTGCGACTGCCGGAAATTTTCTGGCCTTCGAGATTCAAGAACTCGTTGGCCGGAACGTCGTAAGGCAAGTTGAGTTTCTTGTTTGGGTCAGCCTCGTAGAGCTGGCCGATGCCCGCCAGTTCGGCGGGCCAAATGACGGCGTGGAACGGGATGTTGTCTTTGCCGATGAAGTAATACGTCTTCGCCGCCGGGTCATACCACCACTGCTTCCACGCCTCGGGCTGGCCAGTGTTCTTGGACCACTCGATGGACGCGGAGAAGTAGCCGATGACGGCCTCGAACCAGACGTAAAGGCATTTGCCGCGTTCCGCCCAGCCCTCGACGGGGACAGGGATGCCCCAATCGAGGTCGCGCGTGATGGGGCGTCCGCGCAGTTCGCCACTATCCACTTGCGAGATAGACGGGTTGAGGACGTGAGGTCGCCAGTGCTCTTTGTTAGCGTGCAAGTATTGGCTCAACGCGGGCGCAAGTTTAGCGAGGTCGAGATAGAAATGCTCGGTCGCGCGTAGTTCGAGTTGGCCCCCGCCCGTCTTCGTGCGCGGGTTGATGAGGAGAGTCGCGTCGAGCAGGTTGCCGCACTTATCGCACTGATCGCCGCGCGCGTTGAGGTAATGGCAAATGTAACATTCGCCCTCCACGTAGCGGTCGGGGAGGAAACGCTTCTCGTCCGGCGAGTACCACTGCTTCTCGGTTTGCGTGAAGAGGTTGCCGTTCTCGCGCAGTTTGAGAAAGATGTCTTGCGAGACGCGGAAGTGGTTCTCAGTGTGGGTAGTCGTGAAGAGGTCGTAGCACAGCCCCAACTTCACAAACAGGTCGAGAAAGCGCTGATGGAAACTCTCGTACACTTCCAACGGCGTCTTGCCTTCGGCGTCGGCGCGGACGGTAATGGGCGTGCCGTGCGCGTCGGAGCCGGAGACCATCAGGACGTGATTGCCGCGCAAGCGATGGTAGCGGGCGAAGATGTCGGCGGGCAGGTACGCGCCCACGATATTGCCTACGTGAATGTCGGCGTTGGCGTAAGGCCACGCGACAGAAACTAAGATGTGGTCGGTCATGGTCAGTGCTCCTTCAAGGTGGGTGATTTTATCATGCCTCACCTCACCCCCATCCCCTGCCCTTCCCCCGTCGGGTAAAGCACCGACAGGGGAAGGGAGCAAGCGATTGTTAGACTACTCCCCTCTCTCGACGACGCCCTTGGTTTTTGTCGTCGGGAGAGGGGTCAGGGGTGAGGGGGCTTAAACAAAAACCGCCAGCCGAGGCTGACGGTTTGGACTGCCGTGACCGGTAAGCAGACGCGCTCACACGGCCAAAACGGGTGCTGTGACTCGGCTTCGCGAAGCACCTCGTAGCGGCAGGTGACGCATGGACATCGAGAAAGAAATAAAGTGCGTGAACATGAGGCTATTGTAGCACGGGTGTCAAGTTGGCAACGGATGAGTAGCGGATTAGCGGATGGGTGCTGGTAGGCATGGCGTACATCCGCTAATCCGTTAGGCCGAAGGCCATCCGTTGCTAAGGCGCGATTTGCGGCTTGAGCAGACTCCACTTCTGGCCGCCGTTGGTGGTGACGACCAGCGCGAGGGCGTCGCTCGCTTGAGCCACGGCCCAGCCGGTCTGATCGTTGATGAAATTGAAGATGCCGCTCCAAGTGGCGGTGCCGACTTTCGTCCACGTCGCGCCGCCATCGGTGGTTTGGTAGAGGTCGAGGGGCGCAGTGGGGTTATTGGAGTCGAGCGTGCCTTGCGCCCAACCGAGTTTAGCGTCGAGGAAGGTGACGGAGGTGGAGGCCATGGGCAAGGGAGTGGCGGAGAGTGTCCACGTCTGGCCGCCGTCGGCAGTAGTATAGAGGTAGGACTCGGCCCGGATGGGGTTGGCGGTGAAGAAGGAACAGCGCACGACGAGCGCGCCGGATTGCGCGAACAGCGCCGGGTTGTAAGTGCCGCAACCAATGTTCTGGTCAGTGAAGAGATCGGGTTTGTCGGTCGGCGAAGCGAGTTCGGGGGTCGTCCACGTCGCGCCGCCATCTTTGGTTGCTTGCAAGAAAACGCCGGGGGCGACGGCGTGGCAATCGCCCGTGACGAGGCCGGTGTTGGCATCGGCAAAGACAATACCCGTCTTGTCGCAACTCATGGTGAGGTTGTCGAGCAGAGGGTCAACAATGCGTTCCCAATTCACGCCGCCGTCGCTGGTGCGGTACAGCGAGACGTAGTCGTGCATCATGCCCACGCCCAGGTGGGCGAATACAAAGCCGGTCTGCGCGTCGAGGAACTGAATGTCGGTCGCGTCAAAGTAATCACCGGCATCAGTCCAATTGAGGAGGGTACTCCCTTGCCACGTCGCGCCGCCATCGGCGGTGCGCCACACGCTGGCGCTGGTCTCGCCGCCGTTGAAGTTGCCGTAGGTGACCCAGGCGGTGTGGTCATCCATGAAGTAGCCAGTGGCGTTATTCGGCATCTCGGGGGCGGACACGGACTCGGGTGGGGTGACATCACTCCACGTTTTCCCGCCGTCGCCCGTGCGGAGGATGTGATCCCCGATGTTGAGCGGCCCCCCGATGGCCCAGCCATGCGTGGCATCGCTCATGTGCAGACGCGTAATGGTGAGGACCGTGCCCGCGCTAAGGTGCGCGATAGGATTCGCGGCGGGCGCGGTGGTGGGGGAAACCGTCGAGGGTTCGGTAGCCGCCGGGGTGGCCGTGTCCGCCGGGGCGGCGGTCTCGGTTGGCGGCATCACCGTCGGGCTGGGGGGCGGCGCAGTCGGGAGCGGTTGAGTCGGTTGGGGCGCGCGCGTCGGTTCGGCGGGCGTTTCGGTGGCCGGGGCGCCGCACGCCGCTAGCGCGAGGGCACAAATCGTCAAAAACAAAATCAAGCGACAGGTAAGTGAACGGCACATTTTCTTTTTCTCCATGACATCGGTGTTAAAACGCACCAAGTGAGACGTACCAGACTGTTAATAAGTTCCCGCGTGTTTTGTTATGTTTGCGGCAAGAGGACTGCATCGCCGACTGCAATGGTGAGGGGGCTGACGCGGTCGAGCGTGCCGTAGAAGCCGCGCATCCCGCCGTCGAGGAATTGGAGGGACTCTTTGACGGTGGCTTCGGTGCCGTGCATGACGTAGCCGCTGAACGGGCGGCACGGCGGGGCATGACAAAAAATTTTCAGGCGCACGCGTTGGTCGCCGGATTGAATGACGAGGCCCTCGGTGAGCATTTCCATTGTCACCCGGCCCGTGGTTTCAATCAAGATATTTTCGCCCGCGCAACCGTCAAAAAGATGGTCGCCAAACTCGGCGCGCATGGCGGCGTAGTGGGCGGTGAAGCCGACGGAGAGCGTATTCGTCCCGTCGTTGTTGCGCGTCTGCGGGTGGGTGGCGTTGTGAATATCGAGCAGTGTCCCGCTTTCAGGCAAACGCGCGACCGCGCCTTGCGGGGTGAGGGTGAGTTCAGCCACGCTGAGAAGGCCTGCGGGATCGTAGACCCGGTTGGGCTTCTCGCCGAATTTGAGGGCGGTGCGCTGAATTTGGAGGCGGACGATTTTACCGAGTGGGGTGAGGGGCATGGATGGATTCCTATAAGATGATAGTGATGTAAGTGGGGTCAATGAGGCGGGACATGGGAATTATTTTACCAGTCTCTTCGCCAGCCTCTGCGTCAATTCTTTTGTCTCCGCCCCTTCCACGCCCACCGGGCCAACACACGCCGGGCAACCATCGCGGCAAGGGCAAGTCTTCACTAAATCATAAGCGCCCTGCAAGAGTTCCGCGTGGAGTTCGTAGAGCCGCTCGGCGAAGCCCAAGCCATCCGGCACGCGGTCGTAAATAGTAATCGTGGGCGCGCCCGTCTCTTTGGAATGCGCTTCGCTCAGCCCGCCGAGGTCGCGTGGGTCGCACATGAGGAACAGGGGCGCGATGTTGCCGAGGGCGTGAGTCAGTCCGCCGAGGGCCGTCTGCGTGCCGCGCGACATTTCGGCGCGGCGGTGGCAGGCGCGGCAGAGGGTGACGAGGTTGGCGAGTTCGTTGGCTGGCCGGTAATTCTCGTTCAGGCCGGGGACGTAGCCAAAGGCGCGGAAGGGGGTGAGGTGATGGACATCGTGGTGTCTGCCCCTAACCCCCTCCCTGCCCCGCTGGCGCGCCATTTCGGAAGAGCGCGAAATGGGGGAGGGTTCTTCTTTCCCGCATTGCTGACACCGATAGCCATCGCGCGCGCGCGCGGCACTGCGTTGTTGTTCCCAGTTTGGGCCGTAGTCGTTGGGCGCGACGAGGATGCCCTCGGCGGCTAATTGCTCCACCAACGGTGGCGGAATCCACAGCCAGTAGCCGGTAGTCTGAAACTCGCGCGCGGGCAAATCAATCTGGCCGTAACCCAGGGTCTCGTGCGTGTAACGCTTGACTTTGCGATAGGAGGCGGGTTGGGCAATAACTAATAATTCGCCGTGGGCATAAGGCAAGGCGTAATTGGTTATTGGTAATTGAAGATTGGAGGTCAGAGATTCATGCGAGTCAAAGACTTTGAGAATAGAAATGTCAACGGCTTCACTGGCTTCGGTGAAGTAATCCACCTCGGAGGGTTGCACTTCGGCAAGGCTATTCTCCCAATCCAAATGCGCGACGATAAACTGGCGGCCTTCGTGCAAGTACACTGCTCCGGCGTGAACGCGCACGGGCGCGGTGGCGCGATCCACTTCGCCAATGACGACCGGACGGCCGCCGCCTGTTTCTTGAATCACAATCCGGTCGTCGCTGGCCGAGCGCAAAGAAACATCATCCGCCGGGTAAGAGTCGGCCACCCAACGGTAGGCGTCATGAGAGTGGTGCAGTTCGCCGTCCTCGACCAACACCTGCAGTAACTCTTCCACCTCGGCAAACGCACCGAAGGCCTCACCCGCTTTGAACGGCAACTCAAACGCGGCACAGCGCACGTGGCTCAACAGCAGAGCGAGATTGTCGGGGTTGATGAGCCCGTGTTCGGGGGAATGCTCGAAGAGATAACGCGGATGCGTGGCGATGAACTGGTCGAGGGGCGCGGCGCTGGCGACGAGCAGGGCGACGCTCGTCTCCGCGACTGCGCGGCGGCCCGCGCGGCCGGCCTGTTGCCACACGGAAGCAATCGTCCCGGGGTAGCCCGCCATCACCACCGCGCCCATCTGCCCGATGTCCACGCCGAGTTCGAGCGCGTTGGTGGCGACGACGACGCGCACCGCGCCCTCGCGCAAGCCTCGCTCAATCTCGCGCCGCTCGAGGGGCAGGTAGCCGCCCCGGTAACCGCGCACCCCGCGCGGGTCGCGTCCCCGCCGGGCGGCCTCGTCCCGCGCATAGCCCAGCAAAATCTCCGTCGCGTTGCGCGAGCGGGCGAACACCGCCGTCTGCACGTCGTCCGCCATCAATTCCCCCGCGAGTTTTTGCGTCTCCAACAGATACGAGCGGCGCAGGCCGAGGGCCGGGTCGAGCACCGGCGGGTTGTAGACGATGAAAATTTTTTCGGCGCGCGGTGAGCCGTCATCCGCAATGAGCGTTACCGGAGTCTCCGTTAACTTCTCGGCGAGGTTTTGCGGATTGGAGATGGTGGCCGAGGCGCAGATGAATTGCGGGGACGCGCCATAGAACGCGCACAGCCGCTTGAGCCGCCGGAGCACATTGGCCATGTGCGAGCCGAACACGCCGCGATAGACGTGGAGTTCGTCGAGGACGACGTAGCGCAGATTAGCGAAGAAGTCCGCCCACTTGGGGTGGTGCGGCAAGATGCCCGTGTGGAGCATATCGGGATTAGAGATAAGGATGTTGGCGGATTTACGGATAGCGGCGCGGTGGGCGGGAGGCGTGTCGCCGTCGTAAGTGCGGACAATGATTGGAGGTTGGACGCCCTGCGGGCGGGAGGTTGGAAGTTGGAGAGGCTCTGGTAAAGCCGAGATGAATTGTCCCAACTCGTCGGCCTGGTCTTGCGCCAACGCTTTAGTGGGGAACAAGTAAAGCGCGCGGGATTGAGGGTCAGTGAGCAACGCATTGAGGACCGGCAAGTTATAGCAGAGCGTCTTGCCCGAGGCGGTGCTGGTGACGATGACGACGTTCTCGCCCCGCAGAGCCGCCGCGATGGCTTGGGTTTGATGTGAATAGAGTTGCGGGATGCCGAGTGTTTGGAGAGTGGAGATTAGCGAAGGGTGGAGGGCCGAAGGAAACGGCGCATATCTGGCGTCGCGCGCGGGGAGGCGCTCCCACGCGGCGACGTTGGACATGAATTGGCGGTCGAGGCGGAGGCGGTCAAGGGTGTTCATCCCAACCACCACCACAAGCCCGCCGCCAGCGCCGCCCCAAAGACGGAACTGACGAAGTTCACCCAGTCGTTGTCGAGCCAGCGCCAGCCGCGCACCGGCCGCGTGTCGTGGCCGCACGTATGCGTCGGATGCCGCTCGGTTTCTTTTTTGCACTGGTCGCAAAAGTACATGGCTTGCGCCGTCGCGCCGAGAAGTGAATCAAACAGTGAGCCGAGAAAACCCGCCAGCCCGCCCCACAACAACACGGAGAACAGCGCCGCGCGAAACACGCCGCCGGGATCGGGATCGCCCACGGGATTGCGGAGGTATTGATAGAACGCGCTATCCACCGCCCGCGAGCCATAGAACAGCCCGCCGAGAAAACCGATGAACACCGCGCCCCACGAGGCGGCCATGGACCCAAAGGCTGTCACCCCGCCTGACGTGCCACGCTCTACGGCTTGATTGGTGAAAATCAAACGCGGGCGCGCGCCGCTTAACACGCCGAGTTCGGTAGCCCAGGTGTCGGCGTTCACCGTGGCCAGTGCGCCGACAAACGCGAACCACCACACCGGATGTGGATAAAAGAAATGGCCGAGGACGCATAGCGCCCCAGCCCCGCCGTTGGCGAGCGTCTGCGCGAGATCGCGCTGGTGGCCCTTGCTGAATTTCTCTGCGAGGGCGAGAGATTCTTTGAGCGACTCTTTGAAGTGCGAGAGCGCGGACGACGAGAGGAAGAACGCGACGAGCAGAACGCCCCATTCCCAGCCGCCGAGGCCGAAGATGGTCGTGCCAATAAACACCGCGCCAACAACGCCCGATTTAGACAGCGAGCCGCGCCAATAAGCGACGCCGCCGATGATAAGGGCAAGGCTGAAGCCGATGAGGAGTTGGGTGAAGGTGGACATGGAACTTGCTCTAGGGAGATTGGCAGACCAACGCAAATACCCGGTGCGGCACCGGCAATGGGTCTTGTGGAAAATGTTGCGCGAGGAGTTCACGCAATTCATCATCGAAACGCGCCACTTGTTCGGAAGCAAGGCTCGCGGCCACCCCTGCGCTCGCGCGAATACGCCCACGCCACGCCGCGTGAGTATACGGCACGAGCACGTCAAAGGTGAATGACTCAATCGCGGTAAATCCCGCTAACGCCACATCAGCGAACCACGCCGGGTACACGCCCGCGCCGCCCCCCATCGTCCACCGGGGATTGTGGTGTTCGATGAGCCGCTCGGTGGCCTCGACGACGTTGCCCGCGAGGGGAATCCAATCGAAGTGCGCGATGACGAGGCGGCCCTGCGGGACGAGGAGCCGCCGGGCTTCTTGCGCGGCCCGCGCGCGATCGAACCAGTGCCAGCATTGCCCGGCGGTCACCCCGTCGAAACTTTGGGCGCGGAGGCCGGTTGTTTCTGCGAAAGCGCGGAGGCGCGGGACGACGACGTCCGCTTCGGCATCGAGCCGCTCGGCTTCTTTCAGCAAGGCCCAGGCCGGGTCGAGGCCGATGACTTTGCACCCGCGTCGAGCGAGGCCGCGCGCCACCGTGCCCGCGCCCGTGCCGAGGTCGAGCACCTGCTGACCTGGCGTGCCCAACCCCCACGCGGCGAGGCGCTCAAAAAATTCGTCGGGAAAGCCCGCGCGGTGGCGACTGTAGTCGTGCGCGGTTTTGCCAAAATCAATTTGCATATGGGTGTGTTCGGAAGGCGCGCTTCCGGTCGCGCGATAGGCCAAAACCCTAGCGTGCTTTGCGCCAAACGGTGGCGACCAGTCCACCGAGCATATACAGCAGGCAAGCGACAAGCAACGCGAACTTGATTGCAGCCGAGATGCCCGCGAGGACGATGAGGGACGAGGCCGGATTGGATAAGGTGGCGAGCAAGACAAAATTCTCAGTCGCGTCGAAGAACCATGATACGAAGGGCGCGAGGGTGAGCCACAAGCCGAGGGTTTGCCAGCGACCGCGAGCCGCGCGGGCGGCGAGGAGCGTGAACCCGGCGAACGCGAGCGCGTAGGCGGGCATGAAACCAAAATCCACGAGGAGCGATTGCCGCGCGGCGTGCGCGCCGACCACGCCCCACGCAGTGATCATCTCACTCGCCCGCGCGGGAGTGAAGGCGAATTCAAACAGCACAATGCCATAGGGCGCGAGTTGCGCGTCGAGGGAGCGGAGGTATAGAAAGATAGCGGCCAGCCCGATGAAGGCCAACAACGTGCCGAGCCAGAGATTTTTTTGCGAGGGGGTTTCAAGTAGACGGCGCATAATGGTTTTCCAGCGGACTGGCCTTACGTTTTCTTCAGCCACTCAATCGTCTCGCGCATACCTTCTTCGACGGAGCGCGGCGTCCAGCCCAATTCGGTTTTGGCTTTATCGGCGCGGGCCAGGTAGGAGAGGCCCGCGACATTTTGCAGGAGTTCGGCGCTCGCGGGATGCAAACGGCGCAGAGGGCAAGCGAGGAGCGCGGCGAGTGGGGCAGGCAACCAGAGCAGAGGCGCAGGGAGGCTGGTGGCGCGTTCACACGTCTTGAAAAATTCTCGAAAGGTGAGCGCCGGCCCGGCGAGGAAGTAAGTCTCACCTGCCCGCCCCTTTTCGGCGGCGAGGCGGTGGCCCGCGGCGATGTCGGCGACGTGCGCCCACGTCACGGCATTGTCCGGGCCGAGCATCACCGGCAAACGGCGGCGGGCGTAGGCGCGCAAGACGGGCGCGAATTGCGAAGTGTCGCCGGGGCCGTAGACGAGGCCGGGGCAGACGATGATGAGCGGCAGACCCTGCTGTTGCAAAGGCACGGCGACTTCAAAATGCGCGAGGTATTTCGTATGTTCGTATTCGGAAGTGAAGAGGGTGTCCTGCCGCCGATACGACTCATCGGCGATTTGGCCGCGCGTGTGGCCCAAGACCGCCACCGTCGAGGTGTAGACAATCTTCGGGATGCCGAGCGACCCGGCGAGTTCGAGGACCTGCCGCGTCCCCTCCACGTTGATGCGGCGCATCCGCTCGCGGTCTTTGGGTTTAACGCCAATCGTATACCACGCCGCGACGTGAAAGACTGCGTCCGCGCCGCGCATGGCCGAGCGCATGGTGGCCGGTTGGGTCACGTTGCCCGGGACCGGGCGAGCCGCCGCGGGCAGAGTCCGCGCGCGGTCAAGGGTCCGCACGAGGGCGGTCACGTCCCAACCACGCGCGAGCAAATCCTGAACGAGGTGGTGTCCAACGAAACCCGTGCCGCCGGTGACGAAGGCTCTCATGCGGGTTGAGGCTCTTCGAGACTCTCAAAGAATTGGCGCAATTTTTCGCGCTGGTTGTCAGGCACGTAATCCAAATTGACGCGGCGCTCGATGACTTCCCAATATTTCTCGCGTTTGATGTGCAGGAGATCGTCTTTGAGCGCGGCAATAAAGGCTGAGTCGAGACTGCGAAAATTGCGGCGAATGAGGTCGGCGGACTCCGGATAACCGGCCAACAGGAAATAACTGGCTAAGAGAGCTTGCGCCTTTTTGACGCCGGGCAACGGCGACTTGGATTGGAGGTCATAGCGCAGAAAGCGTTCCAGGAGTTTCTGCCGATTGGCGGCCTGCGCCTGCCAGGCCGTCTGCACGAGGGCGCCGAGGTCGTGCGCCACCACTTCGGCGATGAACGGCAATTGATAGTCGCGGGCGACGTGGCCGTAATATTCAAAGTAGTAGGCGACTTCGAGCACAAATTCGGGGTAGTCGCTGTTCAGCGCTTCGGCAAAGGTGCGGTAGTGGTCGAACAACGAGAAGACCGAGCGCGGGTCTTTGCGGGTGAGGCCGAGGCGGATAAAGGTGTTGAAGTATTCCATGACGATCTCGTGCAAGGCTGAATCCGTGCGGGCGGCGGTTTCCATGCCCAACTTGCGGAGGGTCTTGGCAATGACGTCAATCACGTCGTGGGTGCGGGGGATGGCGGCGCTCAACACCTGCCGGAGTTGAGAGAAAGTTTTCATCTCGACCCAGGAATGACTGGCGTTGAATTCGTCCACGGCTTTGGAGGAGAAGCCGAGAAAGAGGCTTTTATCCACGCTGAACCAGTCGGCGGGCATCCGGGCTTTAATATCCCAATAGGCGCGCATGACTTGTTCCAGCGTCAGGACACATTCGATGGCCGTCGTCCGGTCGGAGCGGTCTATGGAGCGAATGGCGATGTTGGCGATGTGCTCAATGCCTTCCGCGACTTTGGCATGATAGACCGTGGCGCGGCCCCGGCGGCGAGAAGCGGCCTGCAGGTAAGACTCAATCTCGGCCTGCAGACGGCGCAGGAGAGTTTGCGGATGCAAAAAGCGAAAGACGTAATAGAGGTATGGAAAAATCAGGGTCAGGCACAAGACGAGCAGGCTAAAAGCCACGTGGAGTTGGAAAACCGGAATTAAAGTTGGCTTATCGCGGGTCGAGTAGACGACCCAAAAGCTGAAGATGTCGGCTGAGACGACGAGGGTCAGCATGAAGGCGTTGACCGTATCTTTGATAAAGAATTCGAGAAACTTAAGCGAGTATAGGTTGGCTGTGAGGGGCACGGCAATGGCGACGACGGTAAAGGTCGTCGCCAAGACCTGATTGAGGCCGCGATTGGTCATATCCACGATAAACTTCCAACTGTTGTAATCCAGCTGGTTGAAGCTCAAGTCGGCGTTGATTCTCGTCAAAGGATAGCGCAGGTATTCGACATCCCAAATCAGGCCAGCCACAATCATCAGGATGGCTAAACTCGCCAGGACAATCGCGCCTCGAATCAAGACAAAAATCTCGTTTTTCATGACCAGCCTCGAGCCTGGCCGCGTTGGTGACCAGGCATTTTCTGCTTTATTCCTTCCGCCCGGTCATGCGGCGGCCAGCAGGTCCTCCAAAAATTCGCGCAGTTTTTCGCGTTGGGGGTCAGGCACGTAATCCATATTGATGCGCCGTTCGTTGATCTCCCAATATTTTTCGCGTTTGATATGCAGCAGGTCATCGGCCAGGAGGCGAAGATAACCCGGGTCGAGACCGACGAAGTTGGCGCGAATGAGGGCCGCCGATTCAGCGTGGCCCGCTAATAGAAAGTAACTCGCTAGCAACGCTTGCGCTTTCTTGACGCCGGGCAAAGTGGCTTTGGCTTGCGAGTCGTAACGCAAAAAGCGGTCCAGGAGCTTCTGCCGGTTAGGCGCGCCCGCCTCCCACGCGCGCTGGACGAGGGTGCCGAAGTCATGGGCCACTGCTTCGACCACAAACGACAGTTGCGCCTCGCGCGCGGCCTGACCATAGTAGGCAAAATAATAGGCGATCTCCTGCGCCAGTTCCGGGTACTCCAGATTCATCGCCTCGGCATAGGTGCGATATTGGTCAAAGATGATGAAGACCGAACGCGGATCTTTGCGTTGCAGGGAGAGGCGGATGAAGGTGTTGAAGTATTCAATCACCAGTTCGCGCAAGGCCACATCCTGCCGGGGAACTTCGTCGAGGCCTAACTGGCGCAGGGATTTGGCCGCACTGCTGACGACTTCGTGCATCCGCGGAATCGCCGCGTTCATAATGTGGCGTAATTGATCAAAGACTTTCATCTCCACCCAACTGTGGCTCTCCGTCAACTCGGCCACGGCCGCCGAGGAAAAACCAAGAAAGGCGTTGGGGTCGGCGGTGAACCAGGCCGGCGCTAAATGCGGCTTGGCCGCCCAATATAGGCGGGTCACGCGCTCCAGGCTAAAAATGCTTTCGATGGCGGTGTTGCGGTCGCCCCGGTCAATAGACCGGATGGTAATGTTGGCGATGTGCTCAATGCCCTCGGCGACTCCCCCCCGGCGGGTCGAACTGTGCGCCGGATGGCGCATCGCTTCTCGCAGATCGGCCTCGAATTCATTTTCCAAACGGTCGAGCAAGGTGTTGGGGTGCAGAAATTTAAAGATGTAATATAGATAAGGGAAAATCAGCGAGAAGCAACCGATGACGAGCACCAGCGTCAGGTGCAGTTGGAAGACCGGCACGAAATCGTCTTTGATGGAATAGCCCCACCAGGTATTGTTCAGGTCGGTGAACACGACGAATATCAACACCACGGCATTAATCGGGTCTTTGATGAAGAAGTCGAGGAATTTGAGGGAATACATATTCGCGGTGAGCGGCACCGCGATAGCGACGCTGGTGAAGACCACCGCCACGAGTTGATTCAAGTTGCGATTAAAGAGATTGTTGAAGTGGCGCGCCGAGACTGCGTCAAACGCGGCGGCCTTGAAGAGGGGATAACCCGCCTCGCGAAAGTCAATCAGCGCCAACGCCAGCATCACCAAAATCATCCCGCCCGCCAATAACACAATCCCGCGCACCAGACTCGCAACTTCGCGTTTCATAGCATTCTCCTGCGATGGGCTGGAAAGGCTGGCAAAGATTTTATACCCGATTACATTACCGCGATTTCCGAGCCGTTCGGCCCTTTAGTGATTTCGATCCGCGCCGGGAAGGCGTCTTTGAGTTCGTCAAGGTGGGTGACGACGAGGATGCGCTGGAAATCGCCCTGGGCGGCGTGGATGGCCTCGACCAAGCGCTCGCGGCCCGACGCGTCGAGGACCCCAAAGCCTTCGTCAACGATCAGCGTTTGGAGTTGCGTCCCGGCGCGGCGGGCGAGGAGTTGGCTGAGGGCGAGGCGGACGGCGAAGTTGACTCGGAAGGCCTCCCCGCCGGAGTACATTTCATAAGCGCGCGTCCCCAACTCATCCGAGATTTGGATATCCAACGTCTCGCGCGTTTCACCCGCCTGCGTTTCTTTTTGCGTCTGGAAGCGGAGGTGCATCCGCCCGTTGGTCATGCGGTTGAGGAGGGCGTTGGCCGAGGCTTCGATTTCAGGCACAGCGGCTTCAATCATCAGCGCCGGCACGCCCTTTTTTCCGAAGGCGTCGCGCAATTCGTCGTAGAGGCCGCGCTCGTCGGCGAGGCGCGTGTGCTCGGCGCGTTTGGAATCGCGTTGTTTGGCGAGACCCGTGAGCGAAGCCAGCCGTTGTTGCGCCGCGCCCATCTTGGCCTTGGTCAGCGTGTCTTCGTTCCGCAAGGTGTCGAGCGCGCGTTGCTTGACCGCCGAGTCGCGCAGGATGCGGTTGTATTGCTCGGCCTGGGCATCCAGTTGATTGAGTTGCTCGCGGTCACTTTCGATGGAGGTAAACCAGCGGTGGCGGCGCTCGGTGAGGCCCGCGATTTTCTCGGCGGCCTCGGCGGCCTGAACAAGGGCGGCTTGCAAGTCGGCGAGGCGCTTGATTAAGTTGGGCTTGTCGCGCAGGTCGGCGTTGAGGAGCGTCAGCGTTTTGTCGAGGCCCGCCTGCTCGTCGGCGAGGGTTTTGAGTTGCGCCTGATTGACGCGATACCGCTCGCGGCGCGCTTCGACTTCGGTGTTGAGTTCGGCGACGAGGGTCGCGCGTTCGCTCTCGGAGAGCGGCTGGCCACAAGTGGGGCAACGCGGCTCGGTGGCGGTTTGCAGAGTCTCGACGCGCTTCTTGAGCGTGTCGGCTTCGAGTTTGGCGGCTTCGTTCTCGCCGCGCAGTTGCGCCGCGAGTTCGCCTTGGTGCTGGCGCGTCCGGGTCGCGGTCTCGCGCTCGGTTTCGCGCGCCTCCAATTGGGTCAGGCGATTCTGCGCGGCTTCCAGGTCACGGTTAATCGTCGCCGAGTCCGCGCGGGACTGGGCCTCGCGCAAGTCGTGGTCGAGGGCCGCGAGTTCTTTCTCGGCGTCGCGGAGGCGCTTGTCCAAATCGTCCACTTGCTTTTGCAAAGTCACCAGCGCCTGGCGCGCGGATTCAATCTGCGCCCAACCGGACTCGGCTTCGCGCAGGCGCGCGGCGACTTCAATCACTTTGGTTTGCGCGTCGGTCAGTTCGCGCTCGTAGTCGCTCTGGCGCCCGAGTTCGGTTTCAATGTCACGCAACATTTCGGCGAGGCGCGCGAGTTGGCTGTCAATATCTTTCACTTTTTGCTTGGCGCGGTCTTCGTAGCGCTCCCATTCCTGAATGCCGAGAATTTCGGAGAGCACTTGCTTGCGCTCGGTGGGGCGCTTGGCCGTGAATTCGTCGGCTTTGCCTTGCATGAGATAGGCGGAGTTGACGAAGGTCTCGTAGTTGAGGCGCAGGGTCTGGGTGATTTTGTCTTGCGTCTTGGGGATGGTGGCTTCGGCGAGGCCGGCCCATTTGCCCTCCGCGTTAAGGATTTGGAAATCGAGGACGCCTCCGCCGCCTTTGGCGCGTTTGGCGCGCACCACGCGGTAGTGCTGGTCCCCGAGCGCAAACATGAACTCGACGCGCATCTCGCTTTGGCCGGAGTGGATGAGTTCGGCGTCGGTGCGCGCGCGGGCGCGGCCCCACAGCGCCCAGGTGAGGGCGTCGAGGAGCGAGGATTTGCCCGCGCCGTTTTCGCCCGTCAATACCGCCACGTGGATGCCCGTGAAATCCAAGGGCGCGGGGTTCTTATAGGCGAGGAAGTTGGTGAGTTCCAAACGAATGGGGATCATGGATGACCAAATGTAAAATGAACAAATGCAAAATGAAAAATGGCGGGATGACCTAAACCTTATGAGCGTGACGAGGCAGGTCTGGCGAAACGAGATTGGCTGGCTTTGCTCTTGATTGAGCCGAGGATGAGAGATAGCTCGCGAGCTTCTTGGAGCAGAGCTTTGACTTCAGCATCATTTGACAAAAGCGCCGCATCAACTATCCGTAGCCAGTAGTGAGCCTCTTTTGCCTCCTTCAGTGCAATCCCGGTTTTGTGAATGAAATCGGCCTTGCTCTCAGCCGCATCGGCTTCCTGCATATTCGCTCCAACCGCCGTCCCTGCTCGAACAAGTTGTTGTCCAACTGCGTTGCCAGCGATTGTTCGCGGTAAGCGGTTCACCAAGCGGACAACTCGCACGCCAAATTCAAAAGTTCGCTCTTGAATATCACGGGGTTCTTTTGGCATTTTTCATTTCCCCATTTGTCATTCTCCGAAAAGAGCCTCAGCCGCTTCCAATAATTTTTGTATCCGCTCCGGTGGTTTGTGCTTGGCGACGAAGTAGCGCTCCGTCCATTGCAGAGGCGTGAGCGATTCGGGCGCGGCGCCGAGGCCGACGAGGCGGGTCTCGCTTTCGATTTCGGTGATGATGGCGGCGATGTTGGAGGCGGGCGCGAGGGCTTGCTCGATCTCGCGGCGACGAAAGGCGGCTTGCTGGCCCTCGCGCAGTTTGACGACGACCTTGACGACTGCGCCTTCGAGGTTGCGTTGCTCAATCGCGGCGAGCGCGGCGGCCGTGGGGTCGGCGGCCTCGCGGGCGTCCACGTTGAGGGTGATGAACGGACGCGCGTGGACTTTTACAAATTCCCAAGTGGTCGCGCCGCGCGCGAGGTTGATCCAGCAGAAGCCTTTGTCTTCGACGGCTTCGCCAAAGTCTATGCGTTCGAGGCTTCCAGAATAAACAACGGGTGGGAGGCGAAGCTCCCCCTCACCCCCTACCCCCTCTCCCGCTGGGAGAGGGGAGTTGTCGTTAGCAGTTAGATTTTGATGCTTATGAATGTGCCCCAGCGCCACGTAGTCCCACGCGGGGTCGGCGAGGGCGGATTTTTGGATGGTGATGTCGCGCCCGAGCATGACACTGCGCTCGGAGCCGTAGACCGCGCCCGTCACGGAAAAATGGCCGACGAGGACGCGGGGCATTTCGTGGTCGGCGGCTTCGCGGGCCAGGCCGGTCAGGACGTTGTTAACGGTGCTTCCGACGGCGCGGTCAAGGTCTTCCACCGAGGCGCCTTTCATTTCATCTTGCACGACGAGGCGGTTGCGGACGGGGAACGGCATCCAGCCGAGGAACACCGGGCCGCTTTTAGTTTGGAAAACCTGCGAGCCGGGCGCGCGCCCGACGGTGATGTTGGGGACTTCGAGCGTGCTAAAGATGTCAATGGAGGTGGCGCGGGCGGACATACCGGGGATGTCGTGATTGCCGACGAGCATGAAGACGGGGAGATGGTCGGCGAGGCGTTTGAGGCGGCGGGCGAACTCGCGTTGTTGCGTAGGGTCGGGGTCGCGGGTCTTGAAGGCGTCGCCCGCGAAGATGACGAGGTCGGCTTCGTGGTCGAGGGCGTAGGCGATGACTTCGTCCAGGCGGTCGAGGAAATCGCGGATGCGGCTGGAGATGCCGGTCTGCGGGTCAAGTTTGCCGTAGTTTTCCATGCCGACGTGGAGGTCGGCGAAGTGGAGGACTTTGAGAGCGGATGGCATATGGCAAATGGCGAATGACAAATGAAAAATGACGAATGACGAATGAAAAGCAATTCGTCAGGTCAACAGTGCTTTTTTCCAAGAGGAAGGAATACGTTGACGATTGTAGTTGATTTTAGTCGCGCGGAGAAATGTGGCGAGGTCGTGGACGGCGGCGGCGACGGCGCGGCCCGCATCTTTGGGCGCGCCCTGCTCGGCGTAGACGGCATTGACGGTGAGGAGGCCGTTTTCTCGATCCATCTGCGGGTCGAGGCGGCCTATCAGTTCATCACCGTGCAGGATGGGGAGGACGTAGTAGCCGTATTGGCGCTTGGCGGGAGGGACGTAGATTTCGATGCGGAAGTGGAAGTCGAAGAGGAGTTCGGTGCGGACGCGGTCGCAAATCAAGTTATCGAAAGGAGACAAGAGAGTTGTGCGATTGGGTAATTGGGTGATTGAGTGATTGGCGAGCAGTGAACAGTCATCAGTGTGGATGAACCAATTGCCGGGCCAGAGGGTATTGCCGTCTTTGATTTGAACGCGCTGGATGAGGCCTTCGGCTTCGAAGGCGGCGAGGACGCGCGGGAGGTTGGGGTAGCGGTTACGGAGGAAGTGCTGGTTGATCTGGCGGGGGGTGGCCACGCCGAGGGAACGCAAGGCCCGTTGGGCGGCGACTCGCACGAGTTGCGATTCGGTGAGGGGACGGCGCGGAGTCCACGCGGGGAGGACGCGCTCGGCAAGATCCCATTTCTTTTGAATCCCTTCGCGCCCGGCGACCATGATTTTGCCGCCAATCCAGAGGAAGTCGAGCATCCGGCTGATGTTGCGGCCTGAGGTCCAACCGCGACTCACCCAGGCTTGGGGGTGAATGCCATCTTCTTCGAGGTGGCGCGAGAGGAGCGGGCCGTCGCGGCGCAGACGGTTGAGGACGTAGCGTTTGAGGGGGGCGTTTTGCTGGATCCAGTCGCGGGTGCGCGCGCTCCAGGGGTAGGCGCGCATCATGGGGCGGTGGAGCGGGTAGTCTTCGGTGAGGACGAGGGAGGCGCAGTGCGCCCAATACTCAAAGAGTTGTTTGTCGCGCCAGAGCAGTTGGTCGAGCTGGGCGGGGTCGTAGGGGCCGAGGCGGCTGAAGGGGATGAGGTATTGCGGGCGCTCGACGGCGCGAATGGGGTCTATTTGCAGACAGCCGAGGTCGCGGACGAGGGGGAGGATCTCCTTCGGACGCGGGCCGCTGAGGTGTTGCTTGAGGACGGCGAGACGGCGGACTTGAGCGGGAGAAATGATGAGCGGGGAGGTCATAGGCTATTCACGTATCGAATTGGGCTATACTATTGCTTACCAAAACAGTCGGATTTGCCAAAGGAGTAAACGGTTATGTGTTACAGCAATGATGCTCGTCCGCCGGAATTGCCAGTGGGTTTTGGCGGCGGAGGCGGGGCCATCGGCGAAGACCTCACACTCGCGGCGGCGGATGGCAATAAGTTCATAGCCTACGTTGCCCACGCCCCTCAGTCTCAGGGCGCGCAAGTCCTCATCTATCCCGACGTGCGCGGCCTGCATCCATTTTATAAAGAACTGGCCTTGCGCTTCGCCGAGGCCGGAATTAATGCGCTGGCCATGGATTACTTTGGCCGTTCGGCGGGCCTGACCGCTCGCGATGATGCGTTCGAGTTTCGTCCGCACGTTGAGCAGATGACGTGGCCGACTTTTACGAATGACGTACGCGCCTCGGTGGCGCATCTGCATACTCTCGCGCCGGAACCGCCATCCATCTTCACGGTCGGTTTCTGCATGGGCGGCGGTTTGTGCCTTTATTCCAGCATGGCCGATTTAGGATTAACCGGCGTGATTGGCTTTTACGCCGGGATGCGCCGCGCCTGGGACGAGGCCAAAGG